>JAABUS010003902.1_pt1 | contig 22848 bp, 28 predicted proteins | sample 5560161 | NCBI WGS metagenome assembly JAABUS01 (sample SAMN10711885, study PRJNA513376) | rock metagenome | isolation source: Antarctica rocks | place: Antarctica: Victoria Land, Trio Nunatak nord | collected 2016-01-04
AGCTTACTGAGATTTCGGGTTGGGTGGAAAAACAACGCAATTTATATAGCGACTACTATAATGAACTCTGGAAAGTAAAAAGCATTATCTCCTATTACCATCGTATCAAAGAAATTACTGAAATGCAGGTTCGTTTAGTGCAGGAATATAAAAGAGGATGGGCGCTGTTTAAACAGGATAATCACTTTACATCAAATGAGCTTATATATATGGAACAAGTATATACCGGCATTTTAGATGAGAGTTTAAAAAACCTTGACCAGCTATTCTTAGTTATCGATTCCTTTTCTACCCAGATGAGCGATGCCAAAAGACTGGAGATTATCAATACTGCCGCTGACCATGAAGAAACTGCTTACGGTGACTTAAAAGCTTTCAATCAACAAAACATTCTACTGAGTCTGCAACGCGCAAAAAGCAAAAATGACATCGATGCTGTAAAACAATTATACGGACTTTAATAAAGCTGCAAATCATGAAACATATAATAATCGCATTGCTATTAATATTGGAAGGTAGCCTTTGTAAAGCGCAAACTTTTGACGAATGGTTTAAGCAAAAAAAGACACAAAAGAAATATCTGCTGCAACAGATCGCCGCTTTGCATGTGTACTCGGGTTATGTTAAAAAAGGTTACTCTATTGCACAAAAGGGATTAACAACCATCAGCCAAATTAAACAAGGAGATTTTAACCTGCATACTGTTTTTTTCAGTTCTTTAAAAAACACTAATCCCAAACTCAGTACATATCCTGCAGTAGCCGCCATCATCGCACTGCAGGTTAAAATAGTGCACGTATATAATGATATATATAAACAGGTGAAAGCAACTCCTTTGTTCCATGCCGGTGAAATTGATTACATCCATAAGGTCTTTACCCACCTGCTTTCTGATTGTGCTGACAACCTTGATCAGCTTACCAGTGTGATTGTAAACGATAAATTGGAAATGAAAGACGACGAACGGTTGAAACAAATTGATGCACTCTACATGAGCATGCAGGACAAATACACTTTTGCACTGAGTTTTACCGAAGAAGCCAAGCTTTTGGCCCTCCAGCGGATGAAAGAGAAAAAGGATGTGCAAACGAGCCGGATATTAAACAGTGTTAATAACAAATAATTTATGCGAAAGATATATTGTATCCTCACATTGATCCTTATAAGTACGTCAACGAGATTATCTGCTCAAAGCCAGGAAGCAGAGCAGTTATTACTGAATGTAGAAAAGCTGGCGCAACTAAAGCAGATATTAAGTGATTTAAAAAAAGGCTACCAAATTGTAAGCTCCGGCTATAATACTTTTAAAAATATCTCAGAAGGAAACTTCAATTTACATCAGGCTTACTTGGATGGTTTAATGCAGGTTAGCCCGACTGTCAGAAATTATAAGAAGGCAGCGGATATTATCCATTACCATTTGCTTATTGTAAAAGAATATAAAAATGCCTATAGCCGGTTTAAGAAAGATAACAGCTTTGACCCTCAAGAAATTAAATACCTCGGCAAAGTGTATTCCAACATGTTCAACCAAAGTCTCAAAAACCTGGATGCATTGGCCACTGTAATTACTGCCGGTAAACTTCGGATGTCAGATGATGAACGACTTAAAGCCATCGATGATATCTGCAACTCAATACAGGATAAGCTAACATTCTTACGGTATTTTAATAACAGCACTGCAATACTTGCCATCCAAAGGGCAAGGCAAACTAAAGATGCGGGTACGCTTCAAAAAATTTATGGTATAACTAATTAAAAAGTAAATATGGTAACGTGTAAGAGAGCTGCCCTCGTGGCAGCCGTGGGAATCCTTTTGCCTGTACTGGCCAGGGCACAGGATATGTTTGATAAGGCTGACAGCCTGCATCATGTCCTTGACCAGTTGTATGATGATATGCTGCCATTGTGCAGCAAGTTGATTGGAGTGAGTCAGGGAATAGCAGGATTTGCCGCTACCTGGTATATTGCTTCGCGTGTATGGAGACATATAGCTAATGCAGAACCTGTTGATTTTTATCCCTTGTTCCGTCCTTTTGTAATCGGCTTTGCCATAATGATTTTCCCTTCTGTGATCGGGTTGATTAATGGTGTGATGAAGCCTACGGTATCCGCTACTGCCGCTATGGTCAAAGACTCTGATAAGGCTATTGCCGTACTTCTGAAACAGAAAGCTAAAATGCTCAAAAAGACCGACTTGTGGCAAATGTATGTAGGTGAAACAGGCAGCGGCGACCGCGATAAATGGTATAAATACACTTTTCCTGATAACAATGCAGGAGCGGGAGAAGGAATGTTGGAAAGCCTGGGTGATGATATCAGGTTTGCCATGGCCAAAGCTTCTTACAACTTTCAAAATTCGATTAAAGAATGGATGAGTGAAGTACTGCAATTACTATATCAGGCGGCGGCGCTTTGCATTAATACGATCCGGACTTTCCAGTTGATAGTACTTACTATTTTAGGTCCGCTTGTTTTCGGGATTGCTGTCTTTGACGGTTTTCAGCATACCCTCACCGTTTGGATTGCCCGTTACGTCAATGTTTTTTTATGGCTGCCTGTTGCCAACATCTTTGGTTCCATTATCGGCAAGATTCAGGAGAAGATGCTCCAGGTGGATTTGAATCAGCTGGCAGACCAAGGCAATACTTTCTTCAGCGCCACCGATACGGCTTATCTCATATTTATGGTTATTGGCATTATCGGCTATTTTACGGTTCCTTCTGTTGCCAATCATATCGTCCATGCCGGTGGGGGTAACTCCCTTTTATACAAAGTCAGCAGCCTTTTCAGCAACACTTCCCGAAGTGCCGTTAACTCTGTTTCCGGTAGTGCAGGCATGGTCTCCGATGTCATGGGAAATGCTGCCGGTAAAATCAGTAACAGCATGAGCAGCAATGCCAACAGTTCCGGTTATTTCAATGAAGGAAACAACTCCGGTAAATCAGGCTACATGCAGGACAAACTTTCAGGAAAATAAATTCATTTCAAAATCTTACAACAGAAGGTATCATGTTTAAACAAATGAAAAATATAGACACTGCTTTTCGTCACGTCCGCAGCTTTACATTGCTGGTAATCATCGGAAGTGTTATTATTTGTTTATTCAGCTTGTACAACAGCTACCGCTTAGTGGCAGGCGTTCAAAGCAAGATATATATACTGGCAAATGGCAAAGCACTGGAAGCTTATGCTTCGGAAAGGAAAGATAATATACCTGTTGAAGCCAGAGACCACGTAAAGACTTTTCATGAGTACTTCTTTACATTAGACCCGGACGAAAAAGTAATTCAGACAAATATCACGAAGGCTTTGTACTTGGCAGATGCTTCTGCAAAAAAGGCTTATGATAATCTCAAAGAAAACGGCTATTACACGAGCATTATCTCAGGCAACATCAGCCAGCAAATCAAAGTGGATAGTATCCGAATCGACATAAACCAGTATCCCTATTACTTCCGTTGTTCTGCCATACAAAACATCATCCGCACCACGAGCATAGTTTCAAGAAGTTTAGTTACAGAAGGCTATTTACGCAATGTCAGCAGGTCTGATAATAACCCGCACGGCTTTCTTATAGAGCGTTGGACTACCATCGATAACAAGGATATTAAAACTGAAAACCGTTAAGTATGTTCCTATTATTCAAAAACAAAAAAAGTCAAAAACAACAATGGGCAAACGATGCCAAAGACAGGATTGCTGCCGGAATTGTGCATAGCTGCATAAGGGTACAGGAACGTAGCGCAACATTTCTGCAGCGCCAGACTAACAGACTCTCCACACCACTGAAGAAGTTCTTATTAATGCTGTTTATTCTGATGTCTGCAGGCTATAGCTTTTACCTTATTACAGAAGGGTCAATAAGCCATAACCCTTTTAGGATTGCATTTATAAAAATTCCAAAACAAGCGGGTACAGTAAGTGAAAAAAATGCCATGCCTGTTATGGCAGTAACAACACAGGACCATCAAAAGATTCAGGGTTTCATGCACTACCTGGATAGTCTTACTAAAACCTCTTCAGGCAAAAAAATGCATGACGGCATTTTAAAATCTCATCCCCTATTGCTGGACAGCCTTCGCCTTATTGAGAACATATATCAATTACAATCATCAAAAAAATAACAATTATGGAAACTAAAAAACATTCTCCCCAATTTTTACAGAAACGGAAGTTCCTGCTGGTTCTGCCGCTGCTCGTACTGCCATTTATTACACTGCTGTTTTGGGCATTAGGTGGCGGAAAGCTCAGTGATGCACAAGCGCAGCCACAAACAGCAAAGGAAGGTTTAAATATTGAACTGCCGGATGCCTACTTAAAAGATGATTAAACTTTAGATAAATTAAGCTATTATGAAAAAGCTGCCTCGGATTCTGAAAGGCTTAACGAACAAATGAAAAATGATCCTTTTTATATGCAGAGTCAACCTGATGTGTCCGGGGAAATTGCTTCAGGGAATGACACTGTACTTACATCAAATCCTTACCATCGTAAATCCTTACATGACCCGAATAGTCTTAATACTTCTTCCTACAGCCGTCCTGCTTATTCAGATCCCAATGAAGCTAAAGTATATAAAAAACTGGGTGAGTTAAACGCTGCGCTTAATAATGCTTTGGTACCATCTAATAAAACAACTTCTCCTGCTGACCTCTCTTACAATAACAGGAATTCCGTGAGCAGAGCTGATAATAACCGGTTAGAGCAAATGATGAATATGAATAAGAATACGGAAGGAGGCGAAGACCCGGAAATGAAGCAACTCAGTAAAATGATGGATAAAATAATTGACATCCAGCATCCCGAAAGAGTGAAAGACAGTGTCCGGCAAACATCAGAAACAAAAAAGGGACAGGTGTTCGCGGTTATTGTAAATAGTGATAATAATGAACCCTCTTTAATAAGAAATGATCAAACTGCTGCAATTAATAAAGATACCACAAAGCATAAAGTATTGCCCGAAAACAGCTTCTTTTCTTTGGATAACGAAATTGAAAATACCATGGCAAGGCAAAACGCCATACAGGCAGTTATTCACGAAACGCAAACATTAGTAGAGGGCGCTATTGTAAAACTGCGGTTAGTAAATGATGTATATGTAAATGGTATTCTTATTCCGAAAGGCAATTTTGTTTTCGGTACTGCATCCCTAAATGGTGAAAGATTAAACATCAGTATCAACAGTATCCGCTATGGAAACGATTTATTTCCCGTCCAGTTATCAGTAGTGGATATGGATGGAATAGAGGGTGTGTATATCCCCGGAGCCATTACCCGTGATGTCGCCAAACAATCTGCTGACCTGGCAGTGCAGGGAATTGGCCTCAATACTTTAGACCCATCCGTAAGAGCCCAGGCTGCAACGGCAGGCATTGAAGCCGCTAAAAATTTATTGAGCAAAAAAGCAAAATTAATAAAGGTGACTGTGAAAGCGGGCTTCCAGGTTTTGCTTCGTGATGAAAAAAAGCAACAGGATAACTGATATTTAAAACCCTTAAATATCGATAAATAAATCGTTTCATTTCAAAAACTTCGAAGTATGAAAAAGATAAGCGTTGTACTATTAATTGGATTTACTCTGGCTTTATGCGGTGAGCAGGGATTTGCTCAAATTACTTCTGAATATGAGATAGCAGTAATTCGACCGTATCATCTTTTAATAACTTTTTACAAAACCACTACTCTCCTGTTTCCTTATTCCATAAAAAGTGTGGACAGGGGTAGTAAAGACGTTTTGGCTCAGAAAGCAAAAGGAGTGGAAAATGTCCTGCAGGTAAAAGCAGGCAAGCCTGGATTTGAACAAACTAATCTTACAGTCATCACGGCTGACGGTAAACTCTATTCCTATATTGTCGATTATACCGATAAGCCAGATGTTTTAAATATCCAATTTTACGATAACAAAGAAGATCATTCGGATGCTTTATTTTCAAATGCAACTTTTAATGACGCACAAATTCAAGCTGGTGCTAAAAAGGCAGCTATCGAAAAAAGGAATATAAAAACCATTGCGGACAAAAGTTCTGGAATTAAGATACAAATGGATGGATTGTACATCAAAGACGATGTAATGTTTTTTCGTATTAAGGCGCAAAATAAATCTGATATTAACTACACTACGGAAATGCTTCGCTTCTATATCAGGGATGAAAAAAAATCAAAGCGTACTGCATCACAGGAACTGGAAATAAGGCACCTTTACGTATTGGGTGATACTTCTGTAATAACTGCGCAATCTGAAAATGTCCTGGTATTTGCACTCCCAAAATTCACATTGCCTGATAAAAAATATTTTGCTATCGAACTTACCGAAAAGGGTGGCGGCAGAAATGTAGGTCTCCGGGTACATAATAAAACGATAGTTCGGGCTAAACTACTGCAATGATCATGACGTTATAAACCTTTTTCTGAAGCAGCATGAAAAGCACGATTTAAGGAATACAGTATACTTCTTCAATAACAACCACGAAGCAAGTTCTGATTGAAGCAACATAAGTGTGAATGATAACTATCATGTTATAAACTATCTCCGTTCATGATCTGCTTAAACAAGTTCCTTATGAACAGCAGCAACTATTAAATCGAACAAATTTATTCATTCAAAAAAACAATTTTATGAACCAGAAGAATTTTGAATACCTCAAAGACCAGGTAAAGTTTACCGGCTTTGGTGAAGGGTTGGAAAATGAACTGAAAGAAAAAATGCAAAAGCAATCTCCTGAGTTTCAGATCACACATAACACAAAGTTTGGAAATGAAGATGTGATAGCTTCTTTGCATTTCAAGAAATCAAATCAGACGGATATGTATTTCTTCAACCGCTACCAGTTGTCCCTGCAGCCGGAACAGTTCAAAGATAAAGTGGAACAGAGTTTTTATATTAATAAGGAAAATAACATTACGCTCAAAGAAGCTTATAATTTAATGAACGGGAGGTCTATTAATAAAGACCTGACTAATAAGGAAGGTCAGGTTTATAATGCCTGGATGCAGATGGACTTTAAAGAAACAGATAAGAACGGTAATTACCAGTTAAAGCACTATCATACCAATTATGGTTTTGATTTGGAAAAGGAATTGGGTAAACATACTATTAAGGAGCTAAATAACGCGCAGGATAAATCCAGGCTGATAGAATCTTTAAATAAAGGCAACAGGCAATCAGCAACTTTTCTGAAAGATGGTAATGAGCAAAAGGTGTTTATAGAAGCTAATCCTAAATTTAAGTCCCTTAATATCTATGACACCAACCATCAAAGAATACAAAGTCACTCTCAAAAAGAAAAAAATACTCCTGAGCAATCTGTAAAACAAGATGCTAAGAAAGAAAGTCAAAAGCAGGCAGATGATGACAGCGGGGACATGCCCAAAGCAAAACAAAACAAAGCCAGAAGAAACAAACAATCTCTTTCTTAAATAATTGAAATCCTATTAAATAGTAATCAGATTACAATATTGTATGCGTCAATTGCAACCAGTGGAGGACTTTTTTGCTGCCATTGCCGAAGACCCGCGAATCAATACTTCCCATATAAGTTTGTATATGGCTTTATTAAAGTTGTGGGGGGAACATGGAGGTAAAAATCCTGTTCGTGTTTATAGTTATGAAGTAATGTCGGTGTGCAAGATTTCAGGAATAGCGACTTATCATAAAAGTATTCGGGAATTGCATCAATATGGATATATCCGGTATGTCCCCTCATTTTACCGGTACTCACGCAGTCTGGTATTTATGATTAAGACAGAAATACTTAAAGATTAACTCATAACTAAGCCAAATAAAAATCGACTTCTATAAATTTATTGTAAAGTGATTGTATCAAGTTTAAATAAAAAAAAAGTCATGGAAAATGTGAAGGAAATAAATCTGCAATCAGAGCCTGTTGATTCAAGGATCTATTTATTGCAAAAAGAAATTTTAAGCCTGAGGGAAGCATGTATTTACTTGTGTATCACCCAATCCTACATGTACAAGTTGACGAGTTCCAGAAAAATTCCCCACTATTCACCAATGGGGAAACTAATTTTTTTTAAAAGAACTGAACTAGATGATTGGGTTTTAAAAAAAAGGCGCAGCACTCTGGAAGAGATAAATGTCGAAGCTTTTCATTTCCTGAAAAAGAGGTAGATTTTATATTATACTTCCCTTCTCTCAAGTCTGACCAATTCTCTCTTTAGTCAGCATGGAAGAATAGGTTTTGAATAATTATGATCCAGTGACATAAGAGGTTGGTATCCAGTAAATGCGCATAAGTAAATGATTTGGTTAATGACCAGGAGCAGGAAGGAATTTCAAAGAGCGACTTTAATGGTGTCTCAAGTACTGGAGGATGGTAATGATGTCGTTCCGTACTAATACAAAAATTCAAACATAGAAACAATATCTTAATGATATTAGTATAAAAATCAAAGGCTTATAGACAGTAAGCTACAAAGAACCAGTACCCTTTCTGCCTATTAAACGACTCGTCCTCAGATCTTAAATAAAAGTTCGTACTGTTCTTCATGGTAAACGGTACAGAGCCTTTAAATTGCATAATTTTAACTCAGCCAATATATTCAAACTTTGAAAAAAATTATAGTATTATTTATAACATTTAATTCAATTTCATTCCAGTTAAGCGCAACCGCAGTTATTGTTTTAATTTTTCCTGGAAGAATAATTCTTAGTGTAGATAGCCGAATGACATATACGGATAATCTTACTGGTAAAAGGAATTTTAGAACAGAATGTAAGTTATCTACTGTTAATAATTTCGCTTATTCATTTACTGGCTATCGTGGTTATTCAGGAAATGTTTCTGCTAAATATGGAAACTTTAATACAGATACTTACATAAAGAAAATACTGATAAAGCAAACCATTTCTTTAAATCAAACCTTTTCAGAACTGGTAGATGGTTTGGAAAAGGAATTGACGTCACAAATGAAAGTTTTAAGAAAACTTAATTTCAAAGATTACAATCATTATTTTAAGGAGAATAACGGCAATTTCATAAACTTAATAGTAATTGGCAATGACAATGGAATACCCTTTGCTTTTGCCCTAAATGCTACATTAACAGAACTGAATGGTACACCTGCTGTAAAAGCGAAAGCAAGTGTATTTGAAAATAAGACAATAATAATACATGCAGGTGTGACAGATGCTGTAGCAAAGTACATATAGACTTCTCCAGGATTATTACAGAAAGAAAAACCAATTCCTTTAATTGATAAATTAATGAAACTTACTATCCAAGATAAACCTTTAGATGTTGGACTCCCAATTGACATTATTGAGGCTACAGCAAAAGGAATAAAATGGACAAGAAAAAAAACCAGTTGCCCTAATGAATGAAACATTTGATTTACCTGTTAGCTACATAGGTAAAGAGTTATCATTTCCGGCTAAACTTTTAGTATTTGGATATAGTTATAAAATTGCAGTAGACTTAAATGGTATTGAAATAATATTTGAACCTGATGAAGAAAGAAACTACAGGGTACTTGTTGATCCTGAAAAGCTGGAAGGTAAGAAAATGGATATTGAGCTATTAAAAGCGATTGCAGTGGCAATAGAAGGAATATTAAAGTAAAAGCTAATTATTAAATAGAACCAAATTGATTAATATGAAGTTTTCCGAAAGAATTGGTAAGGCAATACCAAAGACAGAGTTTCAATTAGATTCAATGGATCACCCATTAAGAACTAGTCTTTGGAATATGATAGATATTTGTATAAAAGAACCTCTTAAACAAGAGTATAATCACTATACGAGAGAGACAAGTTTTAAAACTTTCTTTGATAATATATGGTTTTCATTTTTTAAAGAACCAATTGATGAAATACCTGAGGATAAATTTGATGTAATTGGTGAGTTAAGGAAAAGATTTTTTGAATGGGATTATCTTCAGGTCTACGATTTTATTGACCATATAATAAATATGGCAGATGTTCATGCTAACTTTCGCAAAGATTTTTTTATTAGTGGAATAAATGCTGTTCTAAAAAAGGAGTTTTCGGGTTACAGAATAATTGATAAACTATTATCGCCAATAACAAGTGAGAATGAAATATTAGAAGTGGGAAAAGCAATAAATAATACTTCGATTGATATATATGAAGGTGCTCATATTCATATAACTGAAGCTCTTAAAAAAATATCTGATAGAAAAAAGCCTGATTACAGAAACTCAATAAAGGAAGCAATATCAGCAGTCGAATCGGTTTGCCAAGTTATATCAGGTGATCCAAAAGCTGAACTTGGAAAGGCTTTAAAAATATTAAGTAACAAATTACCAATACACGGAGCTTTAGAGCAAGGATTTATTAAAATTTATGGTTACACAAGTGATAGTAATGGAATAAGACATGCTCTTCTTGAAGAAACATCTCTGGATCAAGAGGATGCTATGTTCATGCTTATTTCATGTAGTGCTTTTATTAATTATCTTATTGTTAAAGTGAATAAAGCTAAGAATAGTTTGCAAGAGTGAACAATGCTCTTTCCTTCTATTCATAATACACAAATTTCAATCCCTTTACTAATATTGTGTTGTAATGCCTCAAAGCCGCGGGGTTAATCACTATCTATTAAATAATATGGACGTTTAATAAAAATTTAAAACGGAATACCTGTATAAAACAAAACCTCCGCACAAAATTTTACCTTATGCAGAGGTTAAAAAGTTATTTGGTGGAGGGTATATTCAGATTTTCTTAGTGAACATGCCAAACATTTTAACGGAATAGATCTAATGCAACGCATTTTAAGTCTTATTCCCTGAAGAAATAAAGAAATGGGCTGACAAAACGGGAGCAAGAGATTTTCTATTTTTTCCAATGAGGCCACAGGAAATTAGCCATTACTGTACCCTTGTAGATAGAAGCCTTTATCAAAAGCATTTCAGCATTTGAAGAAAATTTAGGGCTGGTTTTATTGCAGGTAAGTAATAGGTTTTCTCCCAAAAGAAAAGAAAGTTTGTATAAATATCTCAAAAGCCTTCTAAATAATATTCAAATCTTTTGAAGTCCGAAATCCAGTATTGGCTTTGTAATTAACGACGCTCCGAATAGAATTTTAAAATAAAACAGCAGTTCAAGTTAATGTTATTTTCTTTTTATTGCTTTTTATTTCATAATTTATGGTCACATTTATGGTCACAAAAAAAAGAAGCTATAAATTTTACTTCATAACTGCTTGATTTTCAGCTCCCCCTTCAGGACTTGAACCTGAGACCCTCTGATTAACAGTCAGATGCTCTAACCAACTGAGCTAAGGAGGAATTTTCAATTCGACTTAGAATTGGGTTGCAAAAATAGGTGATAAAATATAGCAGCAAAAATTTTTTTGAGATAAATATGCCCTTCAATTTTCTATAGTTTAAATATTTTTCCCTGGTTATAATGTTTCTGATGGTCCTGAGAATCTTAATCTTATGTTTATGTTTCCTTCAATGACTTTTTTCAACAGATAGTATCATTTAAGAAATGTTTACTAACGATGAGAATATTTATTTTCCACGTGTAAAAACAATAAAATCAGTGGAAGGAATGCTAACAATACCTAATTGTCTAAGCATAGTAACAAGTTGGCCTCTATGATAAGTACCATGATTAAACAAATGCAACAGAACCTGGTAAACCGGCTGTTTAAATCGCTCCTTTTTAGAATTATAATAAATAAACTGATGTTCAAAAGCTGCTGGTGTACTTTTTTCCACCCACGCCTCCCATTGTTTTGATTGCGCCACCAGGCCTGCTGTAATTTCCTGTATAGAATTTGCATTTTCGATCGGTTGAATTGTTTCTGCTAATTTTATCCTTTGCCACCAAATATTTTCGGCATTCCACATGTGCAGAAGAGTGAGTTTAAGGCTGCTAAAACTGCTTATAACAGCTTTTTCTACCGTTTCTTCAGATAAGGATAAAATACTCTCAGTCATTTTTTTATTAGCCCATACATTGTATGAAGCATACTCTTTAAGAATTTGTTTCAACTTTAATTACTTTTTACGTTTCTTTTTTAAATGACATTTACAGATTTTATAAAATCAGTTATAAAGTTAACGGTCTGAAGAGGAATTTTTTTATTAGAAATTTGTGTTATTGCAATTCTCTTAACTTTAAAAATTTTAAATATCATTATAAAAGCATAGAAATCACATGCAAGATATTGTCATCAGAAGATCAGTTAAAGAAGATTGCCCGAGAATATTAGAACTCGTTCGTGAACTGGCATTATTTGAAAGAGCACCGGAACAGGTGACGGTAACACTTGAGCATTTTGCAGAAAGCGGATTTGGTAAAAACCCGGTATGGTGGGCTTTTGTAGCTGAAACCGAAGGAGAGGTACACGGTTTTGCTCTATATTACATAAGATACAGTACATGGAAAGGCCAAAGAATGTTTTTGGAAGACCTGCTGGTAACAGAAAAAATGAGAGGTAAAGGAATTGGCCAGTTACTGTTTAATGAATTATTTAAAGAAGCAAAAGTCAGGCAATTAAATGGAATTGTATGGCAGGTGCTGGAGTGGAACGAGCCGGCAATAAAATTTTATAAAAAGCTAAATGCTTCATTTGATGCAGAATGGATTAACTGCAGTATAGAATTGTAGAATAATTGATGTAAAACCTCTTTGAGAACTATTCGACAATTATTGTTCTGAGGCACGAATCATGTTTAAAGATTGTTGATTGTAAAGGTTGCATTTTGTTTTATAATTCTGCAAATTTTTGTTGCTGAGTTAATAATTAAAATGGTATTTGAACTAATTCAATCATGAAGAATTAACTTCTTTTCTGGTATACTTTTAATTATTTTAATAATTTTACTTCTTTCAGAATTTAGTAAAATAGAAACTTTATTTTCTGCTGCCCGGTAAATATACAAATCATCTAATTTGTATGATTTAGTACCATCAATAGTAGTATAAGTACCTTTTAGTAAAACATAAATAGTTTTAGCTGCAGGTGAAGACAATGAACCAAAACCGGCTGAATATTCAGCATTTTTTGGTATTCTCAGATTTTTTGGGAAAAAGTTTATTTTACTTAAATCATAATTGCCGCTATTTATGTCTTCTGTTAACAAATAACAGATAACATTAAAATTGGAGGAGCCTGCATCAATGCTTTTAAAAGTAATTTTATAAACACCGGTTCCTTTCATCTCATCCTTTTGATATATACCATTTTGATTAATGAAAATAACTGGATCACCGTGGAATAATTATTAACAGTAGTTTTTACAGAATCTCTTAAAATCTGTAAGGTCTTTTTAACTGTGTCTATCCTTAATTCTTGTTTTGCAAATGCTTTCGATAAATCTTCAAAAAGTTTCTTTCTATTTAAATCAACACCCCCTTTGACTCTTTCAGTAATAATAGAATCTTTTTGATCTCTCTCTTTTTTCAATATAAGTACATTTCTCTTGTTAATATTTTGATTGTTGTATTCCTGAGCAATTAAAAGTATAAGCATTAAAAATAAAATACAAATAACAATCCATCCTCTATAGGTTAATTTTTTCCAAATATTAGTAAATCTGTTATCAGTTAATCCACCTTTTGTTGTAAGAAAAGTTAAGTATGCGGTCAGGATAGCAATAAGTATAACAAAAACAACATTTGGGATTGTAGGTAACATCTGATAAATAAACTTCTTTTTTATAACATGCTAATATATTAATTAATTGTTGCAACTTTTTTACTATTTCTTCTATTACTTCGCATAGCTGAATTAAGTCCTCTTTCTATAATTAATAACCGCCCAACTATTTAATACAAAAGCAAATAAGAGAATTATACCAATATGCGGGAAAATATCTTTAAGGTTGCTTCCTTTTAAAATGACCAGCCGCATCACTTCAATGAAGTAAGAAACAGGATTAAATTTTGTTACCCATTGAGCCCACACGGGCATACTTTCAATAGGTGTGTACAAGCCTCCCAGCAAAATAAAAATCATTATCATAAAAAACGAAATAAGCATGGCCTGTTGTTGCGTACTGCAAAATGTTGATATGAGCAAACCTAAACCAAGCACGGCAAATAAATAAGCAGCGGCAAATACATAAATGGTTATAAGACTTCCGGCCGGAACAATGCCATAGGCTGCCCATGAAATAAAAAGGCCAATGGATAAGATGATAAGACCAAGGATCCAAAAGGGAATGAGTTTACCTAATATAAAATAGTATTTCTTAACAGGTGTTACATTTATCTGCTCAATGGTGCCTATTTCTTTTTCTTTTACAATATTTAGCGATGCTAAAAATGAGCCTACCATTGTAACCAATACCACTAACATACTCGGCACCATAAACCATTTATAGTTCATTAATGGATTGAACCAGTTGGAGGAAACAACCTCAATATTAGGTTCGGGAGAGAACCTTGGCATCTGTATCCACTTCGTACGGATTTCATTGTTAAAATCCTGGATGATGCTTTGAAGGTAAGCAGCTCCCAGCACTGCTTTTACTCCATTGATGGCATTGACTGCCAGGAAGAGCGGAGCTTCATTTTCCCTGACCAAATCTTTTTCAAAGTGAGCAGGAATTTCAATTGCAATGTCTGCTTTATCATCTGCTATTTGTTGTGAAGCTTCCCGAAAAGAAGATGTGTACCCATCTAACAAAAAATAGCCGGATGCTGTTACTTTAGAAACAAACCGGCGGGTATAATCACTATGGTCGTGGTCAACTACTGCCAGCTTAATATTCTTTACTTCATAATCTGCTGCCCACGGCAATATCAGCAATTGCATTATTGGTACAACAAAAATAATTCGCAGAATTGCAGGGTCACGAAAAACCTGCCTAAATTCTTTTTGCAATAAAAACTGAAGTGTTCTCATGCCAGCCTGATTTTAAAATTTTTAATGCTTAATGCTAGCAGCAGCATTGTCATTCCTGCCAGTATAAATGTTTCTTTCAACACATCGCCAAAGCTTAATCCTTTTATCATAACCGACTTTACAATACTATAAAACCACTTAGCCGGAACAGCATTGGAAATAAGTCTTAATGGCAGGGGCATATTTTCAATAGGAAACATAAAACCACTTAGCATAACAGTTGGCAAAAACATACCTGTTAATGAAATAAACATGGCTGTTTGTTGTGAATCTGTTACTGTTGAAATAAGTAAACCAAACGACAAACAGGTTATGGTGAATAATATACTTTCGCATAAAAGAAGTAATAAATTTCCCTGTATCGGCACGTCGAGTACAAATACACTTAACAATAAAATGCTGGTTATATTTATAATGGACAACAACAGGTAAGGAACCGCTTTAGCTATAATAATCTTTAATGGCTGTATAGGTGATACCAGCATTATTTCCATTGTTCCGGTCTCTTTTTCGCGTACAATAGTAATAGCAGTCATCATGGTACAAACAAGCATCAGCACCATAGCCATTACTCCGGGCACAAAACTATAAGCTCCTTTTAGCTGTGGATTATATAGCATTCTTGCAGTGGTGTGAATAGTGTAAGGCAACTTTTTATCCTGCAATAATCTTTGCTGGTAATCTTTGATAATTGTAGTAGCCTAGCTTGTTAATGTAGTAGCAGTATTAGGGTCTGAAGCATCTGCAACAAGTTGCACTTGTGTCGTGTTAAAGTGCTGCAAATTATTATTAAAGGAAGTTGGAAAAACAACTGCTAATTTTACTTCCCCCCGCCTGAAAAGTGGCTCAATATCTTTGTAGCTTTTGACAGATTGCGCGAGATCAAAATACCGGCTTGCGTTTAGTTCGTTGATTATTTCATTTGTTGCTGCATCCTGCGATTGGTCGAGGACTGCGAACTTTGCATTCTTTACTTCAATGGTTAGTGTAAAACCAAAAATGATAATCTGAACGATGGGCATTCCAAGTAGAATAAACAGTGTTCTTCTATCTCTTAAGATGTGAAAGAATTCTTTTTTCACGAAGGATACAAACTGGACCACGATTACATGGATTTAAAGGATTAATATGACTTTTAATTTTTTGAACCACAAAAGGCACGAAGAACACGAAGATGCACAAGGTTAAAACTTCCATATTTCCTCCCAATCTTAAGAAATCCTCTTAATCTTGGTTCTATTATTTCCTCCTAATCTTTCAAAATCCAATCAATCGTGGTTCTCTGCCCTCTTCGCTTTCCTTGCTAACTGCAAAAACACCTCATTCATAGTTGCTGCATTATAAGTTGTTTTTAAACCTGCCGGTGTATCCAATGCTTCAATTCTTCCGTCTACCATAATAGATACCCGGTTACAGTATTCTGCTTCATCCATGTAATGAGTGGTTACAAAAATGGTGATACCACTTTCCGATGCCTGGTATATCATGTTCCCGAATTCTCTTCTGGTTACGGGGTCCACTCCGCCGGTTGGCTCATCTAAAAAAACAATCTGAGGCTCGTGAAATATGGCTACAGAAAAGGCAAGTTTTTGTTTCCATCCTAATGGCAAGGCGGCCACCAGTTTATCAGCTTCATTTTCAAGATGCAATTGCTGTAACAGGGAAGCTGTTTTCTCTCTAATAAATGCATTACTCTTTCCATAAATCCCGCCATAGAAACGGATGTTTTCCTTCACTGTCAGATCTTCATACAAAGAGAACTTCTGGCTCATGTAACCAATGCTTTTTTTAATTTCTTCTGTATGTTTGTATACATCAAAGTTAGCAATTTTTGCTTTTCCTGATGTTGGTTTGGAAAGCCCGCAGAGCATTCTCATAGCGGTTGTTTTTCCTGCACCATTAGCACCGAGAAAGCCAAATATCTCGCCTTTTTTTACATCAAATGAAATGGCATCTACTGCTGTAAAATCTTCAAAGCGTTTTGTTAATTCCTTTGTCGTTATGATGTTTTCTGTTTCCATTAGTTCTGCATTAATTGCATAAAACAATCTTCTATATTTGGTTGTGTCAAATGAATATGCAAATCATTATGACCTTTCTCTTCAAGGTATTTTCGGAGCTGTTTTTCACTAAAATTTTTCTTCATAACAGCATGATGATATTCTCCAAAAGAATAGCTGTCTTCCACACCCTGCCACTCTTCAAGGTCACGCAACAACTGAAACATCTTTTCGGATTTTACTGCAAGTATTGTATTTACAAATGAATTGATGATACTATCCGGAGTTCCTGCAGATAATATTTTACCATCTTGCATAAGAGCAAAACGGTCACATAAGGATGCTTCATCCATATATGGCGTAGAAACTAAAATTGTAATATCCTGTTGTTTTAGCCGTTGCAGCATATCCCAAAACTCTTTACGTGAAACTGCATCTACACCCGTTGTTGGCTCATCTAAAAACAACACAACAGGACTGTGAATAAGCGCACAACACAAGGCGAGTTTCTGTTTCATACCTCCCGACAACTTGCCTGCCCTTCTGTTTTTAAAAGGTTCTATTTGAATATAAATGTCTTTAATCAAATCATAGTTTTCCTAAACAGTTGTATTGAAAATAGTAGCAAAAAAATTGAGATTCTCTTCCACTGTTAAATCCTGATACAAAGAAAAACGACCAGGCATATAACCAACTTTTTGACGTATTTTTTTGTAGTCTTTAATAATATCAGAACCATCAACTATAGCTGAGCCACCATCAGGCAACAACAAAGTAGTAAGCATACGAAACAAAGAAGTTTTGCCTGCACCATCAGGCCCGATAATGCCAAATAACTCCCCTTTTGCTACATCAAAAGAAACATCCTTAACTGCATTAACCGTTTCCTTTTTTGTTGTATACGCTTTAGAAAGATTATGTAGTGCTACTGCTGCCATGGTTAATTGTTTTTATAGTTTCGAATTGTGCTCGTCATTGCGACGCACGAAGCAATCCCCTGAAATGAAATGGGTTTACAAGTTATCAGAAGTTTGCTTCGCCAAGCTGCGCAAGGCTGGCAATGACGATTCTCCTTATCAGAGAAGCGGCAATTTGAAATACTGCATTCTCCATTCAACTTCTCTCACCATTATTTTTAATTTGAACTTCACCAAACATTCCTATTTTTAAATAGCCGTCATTCTTCACTTTTATTTTTACAGCATAAACAAGATTAGCTCTTTCTTCTTTTGTTTGTATGGTTTTAGGCGTAAATTCTGCCTTATCCGATATCCAGCTAATAGTTCCGGGGTAAGTCTTATAATTATTTATTCCATTATCAATTAATACATTTACCTGCTGGTTTAATTTTATCTGAGCAAGCTGAATGCCGGTTACCTAAGCTCGAAGAGTCATCTCTGAAAGGTTTGCTATTTTATACAAAGCTTTACCCGCAGATGTTACTTCGCCTTGTTCTGCATATTTAGTTAGAACAATGCCATTTATAGGGTTAATAATTTTAGATTTTGATAACTGCTCCTCTAATTGTGCAGCCCGTTTTTGTAATGGCTTTCTTTCGCTTAGAATACTTCGGTTTGATGTCAAGGTTGTACTTTTCTGCACCGTAATCTGCTGTTGTGTTGCACTCATTTGTTTACGCACTATGTCAATTTGGGCACTTATGTCATCCAGTTGTTTTCCTGTTGCGGCATCAGCTTTTACCAATCGCTCTGTTCTTTCTTTCTCATGAAGCAAGTTGTTTAATTGTGATTGCTGCACAACTAATTGATCTTGTAACAATCTTATTTGTGGAGTTACATTTATTGTTTTTTCTGAAAGCGCCTGTATAGTTGCTTCTACCTGTTCTTTCTGTAAATCAAGGTTATCAGAATTAATAGTTCCTGCAACCTGGCCAGCAGCTAACGAATCACCCTCATGAACGTTCAGAGTTAGTAATTGCCCGCTAAGTTCAGATGATACAATAACCTCATCTACTTCAAAACTTCCTGAAGCATCAAAAGTTTCTTTCTTTGTGTTACACGCAAAAAAGAAAAGAGTTATAAATAATGGTAAGAATAGACTTCTCATAAAAGTTGCGTTATAATTTACCGGTAGTAAGTTGATAATTTATTTGTGCCTGGAGCAGTTGTAATTGATGAGTTGCCAATGCCTGCCTTGCTGCATCTTCAGCGTTTATTTCACGCAAATAATCATTTGCTGTTATTACTGCATTTTCCAATTGCGCTTTTGCCGCTTCTGTTATTTTACTTCGCAGTTCAATAATTTCCTGGTCTGAAGCTGCCAGTTCGGCAAATTTTGTAATCTCTGCTTTCTGTTGCTTTAGTTGCGAGTGTGTTTAACAGAAACGTCTGCTTTTGTATGTCAACTGTTTGCTTACTGATGTCTAATAAACTCTTTTCTCTTTTAGTATTATATAAACCTCCTAATGACCAGTTTAACCTTACTCCCGTCACGTAAAAAGCATCAAAATTACTTGACAATAAATTCAATCCCGGTCTTCCATAACCTCCTTGAACAAAAGCACTTGCTTTAGGTTGGTTTCTTGCATCAATTAATCTATACTGACCTGTTAACAACTTAGATTGTTCCTCGTATAGCTTCACTTCAGGCCGACTTATTGAAGTATCAATAGCTATTTCTGCCATTGGTGTTTGTAACTGTTCTGTTTCAGCAATTGGCTGATTTATAAATAAAGAAAGAGCCTCTGTTAATCCTTTTCTTGTATGGCGGATTTCAATTGCTCTTTGAAGTGTTTGTAACATTTGAACCTGCAGTACCTGCAGGTTGGAGCGAAGGACAGTACCATTATTTACCTGCTGCTGTATCTTATTTATACCTATTTGAATATCCTTTGATAACAATTCATTTTGTTTCAGCAACTGGTCCTGGTAAAGGATGCTAAAGTAAATTTGATTGATACGGTTTTTTAATGCATACAATTCTACTTCTACCCTTCTTTCCTCTACAGAAGAATTTAATTGCTGAACATTCTTTTGTTCTTTCATCAATCCTCCATCATAAATCAATTGATTTATATCAGCAACCACCTTGTATTGATCTTTACTTTGAGACGGCACTTTTATATTTGGAATTGGAATATTTACCCGTGTAACATCTGACTGGTAAGTTTCCTGTCCGTTAAAAGACAGTTGAGGCAGAAAACCGGCAGATAAATTCTTAAAAGTAATATCTTCTGTCTGCTTTATTAAGCCCTTCTGCCTTATTGCTGGATAATTCTGCTCAGACAAATGATAGACCTCCTGTAAGGATAAGTACTCTTTATTCTGGGCATTTAAAGTAAAAGAACAAAATAATATGATAAAGCACACTAATACCTTAACCATGTAATCTAACCAATTAGTTAATTGAGGCATAAAAAAAATTTACCTTTTTATTGATTCAATAATCAGCTTCGGAACTTCTTTTTTCCGCTGTTCCATCATTGCATTAAATTGGGTTCTATCCATTCCTGTAACCAATTGTATCAAAGGCCGGGCAACAAAAGGAAAAATGCATAACGACATTACGTTTAGCAATAGTTGTAACGGCTCTACTTTTTTAATAATTCCCTGCCTTTTTTCTTTTTCCAGTTGTTTTATCACTATCTCCACTGGTGGCATTTTACTTCCAAAAACTCTTTTTAAAAACTCTTCCGGATGACGGTTGATTTCATTTAAAATAAAAATCGGAACGTCTGGGGTTTGGATTACCTGGTTTATATACTCACTGCAAAAAGTCTCGATTTTTTCAAACACAGTTTTTTCTGATTCGAATATCGCTATAATCTTTGGTAAAAAATGTCCCGCTACTTCTGCAAAAATCTGTTCAAATAATTTATCCTTACTGCGAAAATAGTAATGCAGCATTGCTTTATTAATACCGGCTTCATCGGCTATATCCTGCATACGAGCCCCGTCTAATCCTTTTACTAAAAAAATCTTCTTAGCTGCTTCCAGTATCTTTCTTTCCGTTGTTAAATCTATATTATCCATTTCAGTTTAACCATTCAGTTAACAAAGATATAAGGCAAAAATTATATTAGCAAGAGGAAGTCAAATTTTTTTTGAAAAAAATACGATATACCTTACTAAGGGTTGCAGAAAGAAATTTTTATATCTTCAACTGATTTATTTTTATAATTTGGGTACGTGATTTATAATTAAAGTAGTACTCTAACTTATAATCCCTGCTTTCCTGCTATTACTATGCCTAAGCATCATCAGCCATACTTTTGGAAAAAGATGCCCTTTGTCAGGCTCATTATTCCTTTTATAGCAGGTATACTAATTCAATGGATAAGTAATTTTTCGCCTCTCATTCTTTTAGCCGTTGGTGGGTTTATTGCTATAATAATATTTATCTTCTTTTGGCTTCCTTTTGGTGTAAAGTATACTTATCGTTGGTTACCCGGCGTCTCTATTAACCTTTTACTTATTATAACCGGCGCATTTATTATTCATAATAAAGATATTCGTAAGAAACCAGGCTGGATAGGAAACTATAGCTTGGACAGTATTGCTTTGTTAGCAACTATAAAGGAACCATTGGTAGAAAAAGCCAAAACATATAAAGCTGAAGCCTCGGTTGAAGCAGTAAATATTAATAGTAAATGGAAAGATGCAACCGGCAATGTGATTATTTACTTTAGCAAAGACAGCAGCTTGCCTGAAATAAAATATGGTTCACAAGTCCTGTTTTATAAACTTTTGCAACAGATAAAAAACTCGGGTAACCCGGGAAATTTTAATTATAAACAATACAATGCTTTCCAGGATATTTATCACCAGGTGTTTTTGAAATCCTCAGAATATGTGATAACAAAAACAACCAGGAAAAATGTTTTTGATAAGTGGCTCTTTGATGTTCGGTTTGCAGTTATAAAAACATTACAGAAATACGTAAAAGGAGACCATGAAGCGGGTGTTGCAAAAGCTCTTCTTATTGGTTATCGAAACGATTTGGATAAGGACCTTGTGCAGGCTTACAGCAATACCGGTGTTGTACATATCATAGCAATTTCCGGTTTACATCTCGGTATGATTTACGTAGCGCTTGTCTGGCTCTTAAGACCTTTTAAGAGAACAAAATGGATTAGGTGGGTTAAGCCTGTTGTTATATTGGGAGTGCTATGGATATTTACCTTACTTGCCGGTGGGGTACCTTCTATTCTTCGTTCAGCAGTTATGTTTTCTTTTATTGTTTTAGCTGAAACTATTGATAGGAAATCTTCGATTTACAATACGCTTGCTGCTTCAGCATTTGTTATGTTGTGCATTAATCCATATTATTTGTGGGATGTAGGATTTCAGCTTTCTTATGCCGCAGTCATCAGTATTATAACTTTTGCCAAACCTGTTTATAACTGGTTTTATATCAAAAACAAAATAATTGATTTCTTTTGGAAATTAACCTCTGTTACTATCGCTGCACAGATACTTACTCTGCCCATTATCTTTTATTCTTTCCATCAGTTTCCAAATCTTTTTTTAATAACCAATTGCATAATAGTTCCGTTATCGTCAGTTATTTTATTTGCTGAACTGGCACTGCTTATAACAACTCTTGTACCCGTGGTTGCAAAATTTGTAGGTATCGTAACAAGCAGTATGCTTGCTTTTATGAATGGCTTTATAGAATGGATAAATAATTTCCCTTTTGCTGTTTACGATGGTATTCAAAACAACCTTGGTGAAACTATTTTATTGTATGTTTTTATTATTGGTATTTGTTACTGGTTATTAAATAAGAACAAACCGGCTTTATTTGTCGGTTTAGGTTCAATGTTGATTTTTGTCATGATTGATAGTTATGAAAACATTATTTTAAAACATCAGCAAAAAGTTATAGTGTATAATGTACCACAACATAATGCGATTGATTTTATTTCAGGAAAAGAATATGCTTTTGTTGGTGATGCAGACTTGCAGAATGATGATTATTTGAGAAACTTTCATTTAAAGCCTTCAAGAACTTTGCACAGAATACATCCTGCAAACAGTATC
>JAABUS010003904.1_pt1 | contig 22836 bp, 21 predicted proteins | sample 5560161 | NCBI WGS metagenome assembly JAABUS01 (sample SAMN10711885, study PRJNA513376) | rock metagenome | isolation source: Antarctica rocks | place: Antarctica: Victoria Land, Trio Nunatak nord | collected 2016-01-04
TCGGCGACGTGCAGCTGCGGACGGCCCGTGGCCGCGATGAGCTCCGCGAGGGTCGTGCTCGGGCGTTCGGGCAGGAAGGCCACGGGGTAGTCCCACTGCTCGTCGTACTCGGTCATGCAGCTGTACCGCGCGACGTGCGGAGCGAGCGCGGCGGTGAGCTGGCGCATTCGATCCGGGCGAAAATTGAACGCGATGACCGAGTCGCCCGGCCGGATGCGCGCCTCGGCGCCGACCGTGGTGGCGGCGATGAACTCGTCGGTCTCCCCGCGTGCGTAGGCGGCCTGCGCGGCCTCGGGCGCACTCTCCACGTGATGGGCGGCCACGCCGTCGACGAGCAGGGCGACCGCGGCGCCCGTGCGCTCCTCGCGGTGGTCGCGGTCCATCGCGTGGAAGCGACCGATGACCGAACCCACGCGCGCGTTGGGGGCCGCCGCGCACCAGCCCTCCAGCTCGGCCAGGTGGCCCGCGCCGCTCATGGGCGGCGTGTCGCGGCCGTCGGTGAACGCGTGGACGACGAGGTCGGGCACGCCGAGCTCGGCACCCATCCCCACGAGCGCCTCGAGGTGAACCATCGAGGAGTGCACGCCGCCGTCGGAGACCAGGCCGATGAGGTGCACGCGAGGGGCAGCGGACAACGCGTCGCGCAGCACCGCGTTCGTCCCGAGCGCGCCCGCCGCGACGGCGCCGTCGATCCGCGTGAGGTCCTGGCGGATGACCGAACCGGCGCCGAGGTTGAGGTGGCCGACCTCCGAGTTGCCCATCTGGCCCGCGGGCAGCCCGACCGCCTCCCCGCACGCCGTCAGCCGCGTGTGCGGGTACCGCGCCCAGAGCTCGTCGAAGACCGGGGTGCGCGCGAGCGAGACCGCGTTTGCCGGACCCGGCTCGGCCAGTCCCCAGCCGTCGAGGATGACGAGCGCGACGCCGGGAGAGGGGCTCACCCCGCGGCGGCCACGATCGCGGAGAAGCCCTGCGGATCGAGAGACGCGCCGCCGATCAGGCCACCGTCGATGTCGGGCAGCGCCAGGAGCTCCGCCGCGTTGTCGGCCTTCATCGAGCCGCCGTAGAGGATGCGCGTCCGCTCGGCCTGCTGCCCGGAGCGGTCGGCCACCAGAGCGCGGCAGAACGCCACGGCCTCCTGCGCCTGCTCGGGCGAGGCGACCAGACCGGTGCCGATCGCCCAGATCGGCTCGTAGGCGATGACCACGTCGCCGAGCCGGTCCGTCGCGACCTTCTCGAGGCCCTCTTGGATCTGGTGGCGCAGCTTGCGCTCGGTGTCGCCGCGCTCGCGCTCCTCCTCGGTCTCCCCCACGCAGAGGATCGGTTTGAGACCGGCGGCCAGCGCGGCCGGGACCTTGTCGGCCAGCGCGCGGTCGGTCTCGCCGAAGAGGACACGCCGCTCGGAGTGGCCGAGGACGACGCCGTGGACCTCGAGCTCTGAGAGCATCGCCGCAGAGACCTCGCCGGTGTAGGCGCCCTGCTCGGCGAAGTGCATGGTCTGCGCGTAGATCTCGACGCGCGATCCGCGCGTCGAGTCGACCATCGCAGCCAGCGCCGTGAACGAGACGCACAGGGCGACGTCCACGCCGTCGGTCGTGCTCACGCGGGGCAGCAGCCCCTGGATGAACTGCTCGGCCTCGTCGACGGTCTTGTTCATCTTCCAGTTGCCGGCGATCAGCCGCGTGCGGTGGCTCAAGACAGAACCTCGACGCCCGGAAGGGACTTGCCCTCGATGAGCTCGAGCGAGGCGCCGCCGCCCGTGGAGAGGTGCGTGACCTCGGACTCGAGGCCGAACGCCGCCAGCGCGGCCGCCGAGTCGCCGCCGCCGACGACGGTGGTGCCGTCGGCCGCGGCCATGGCCTCCGCCACCGTCCTGGTGCCGGCCGCGAACGGCTCGAGCTCGAACGCGCCCATAGGCCCGTTCCAGAACGCAGAGCCCGCGCCCTTGATGACCTCCGCGTACCGCTTTGCCGTCTTCGGGCCCACGTCGAGGCCCATCCAACCCGCGGGAACCTCGACGCCGTCGAGCTCCTTGACGTCGGTCTCGGCGGAGAAGTCGCGGCCGAGCGTCAGGTCGGTCGGGAGCAGGAGCTGGTCGGGCTTCGCGCCGTCCAGGAGGCTGCGGGCGGGCTCGATGCCCTCCTCCTCGCAGAGCGAGTCGCCGACGTCGAGGCCCTGCGCGGCGAAGAACGGGAAGCACATCGCGCCGCCGATCAGCACGGTGTCGGCGAGCTCGAGGAACCGCTCGAGCACCCCGAGCTTGTCGGTGACCTTGGAGCCGCCGACGATCGCCACGAGGGGGCGTCCGGGGTCGGCGAGGATGCCCGTGAGCGTCTCGACCTCACGCTGGAGCAGGAGCCCCGCCGCGCTCGGCAGGAGCTTGGCGATGCCGTGGTTGGACGCGTGCGCGCGGTGGGCGGCACCGAAGGCGTCGTCGACGAAGACGTCGCCGAGCGACGCGTAGCGCTTCGCGAGCTCCGGGTCGTCGTCCGTCTCGCCTTCGAAGAAGCGGACGTTCTCGAGCATGAGCAGCCGGTCGCCGTCGCCCCACTCCTCTTCGGGGTCGGTGAGGAGGTGGACATCGTCGCCCATGAGCTCGGCGAGGCGGTCCGCGGCCGGCTTGAGCGACAGCTTCGGATCGGGCTCGCCCTTCGGGCGGCCGAGGTGGGCCAGCAGCACGAGCTTGGCGGCGCCGCGCTCGAGCAGGTCGTCGAGCGTCGGCTGCGCCGCCCGGATCCGCGCGTCGTCGGTGATCGCGCCGCTGTCGTCGAGGGGGACGTTGAAGTCCACGCGGACGACGACGACCTTCCCGCCGACCTCGATGTCGTCGAGCGTCCTCACAGGGCGCGCTGGGCGAACTCCGCCACCCGGTTGGAGTAGCCCCACTCGTTGTCGTACCAGGAGACGACCTTAATGAGGCGCCCGTCGATCTCGGAGGTCAGCAGCGAGTCGAAGATCGAGGAGTGCGGATCGGTGACGATGTCCGTCGAGACGATCGGATCCTCGCAGTACCTCAGGATCCCCTTCAACGGGCCGTCGGCGGCGGCCTTGACCGCGGCGTTGACCTCCTCGACGGAGGTCTCCTGCGTCGCGCGGAACGTCAAGTCCACGACCGAGCCCACCGGGACGGGAGCGCGGATCGCGTAGCCGTGGAGCTTGCCCGCGAGCTCGGGCAGCACGAGCGAAACGGCCTTCGCGGCGCCCGTGGAGGTCGGGACGAGGTTGATCGCGGCCGAGCGCGCGCGCCGCAGGTCCTTGTGCGGCGCGTCGAGCAGGCACTGGTCGCCCGTGTAGGCGTGGATCGTCAGCATGAGGCCGTGCTCGATGCCGATGCCGTCGTTGACCGCCTTGGCGAACGGCGCGAGGCAGTTCGTCGTGCACGAGGCCAGGGAGATGACGTGGTGGCTGTCCTTGTCGTACTGGTCGTCGTTGACGCCGGGCACGAGCGTGATGTCCTCGCCCTTCCCGGGGGCGGAGATGAGGACCTTCTTCACCGAGCCGCCGAGGTGGACCTTCGCCTTCTCTGCCTCCGTGAACAGCCCGGTCGACTCGATCACGACGTCGACGTCGAGGGCGGACCAGTCGATCTTCGACGGGTCCTTCTCCTCGAAGACGCGGATCTCGTCCCCGTCGATGACGAAGCCCGTGTCGGTGACCTCGACCGTGCCCCGGAAGGGCCCGAGGGTCGAGTCGTACTTGACCAGATGCGCGAGCGTGGCGTTGTCGGTCAGGTCGTTGAACGCGACGAACTCGAGGTCGGAACCTGCGACCTTGGCGGCGCGGAAGACGTTGCGGCCGATCCGGCCGAAGCCGTTGATGCCTACGCGGACGGGCATATGGCGGTGCTCCTAGGGGTCTTTGGAGGGGGACTGGAGGAGCAAGACCCTATCCAATGGCCTTCGGCGGAAGCCGTCTGGCTTCAGACCTGGAGGACGTTCAGGCGCGCGTGTGCGCCTGCCATGGCCGTGAAGTCGTCGTCCTGGGTGACGACGGGCAGCGGATCGGCGGCGCGGGCGAGGGCGAGCGTGTCGGCGCGCAGCGCGCGGACGTCGGGGTCGGCGGCGGCGAGCACGCCGAGCTCCAGCTCGGCGAGCGTCATCACGGAGATCGCCGCCTCGTCGGGGAGCGGCCCGAGCGGGCGCCGCTGCTCTCGCGCGATGAACACGCTCGTGTCCAGGAGGCCCCGGCTCACAGCTCGTCGATCGTGTCGGGAAGCGCCTCGGCGAGGACCACGGTCAGCGCCGGATCGGCCTGCCGCTTCTCGAGCTGCTCCGCGAGTCACGCGCCCGGCAGCCACCGCGAGCGGCCCCCGTGGGCGACGATGTCCGCCACGGGCTCTCCGCGCACGGTCAGGGTCAGCCGTTCGCCGGCACGGACGGCGGCCACGACGTGCGACGTGTCGTTGCGGAGGTCGCGCACGCTGACGTGCTTCATGTGCCACAGCGCAGCATCAGCGGTCAGCGTCCTCCCGACACCAGCTCGACGCGGTAGCCGTCAGGATCAGAGAGGTAGCCCGCGTAGTACGAGCGCCCGTACTGCGGCCGCGGGCCCGGCGCGCCGGCGTCAGTGCCACCCGCGGCCAGGCCGCTGGCGTGCGCGGCGTCGACCGCGGCACGGCCCGCCGCCTCGAAGGCGACGTGGCCGAACGACGGCCCGGGGGTCCGGCCGCGGGCGACGATCCAGAACGCTGCGTCGACGCGCCCGTAGGCGATCGCGGCCTCCCCGTCGTGCAGGCGCCGCACGCCGAGGCGCAAGAAGAGCGCGTCGTAGAACGCGGCCGAGCGGGAGAGGTCTGCGACCTCGAAGGAGACGTGTCCGAGCACTTGCGGGACGAGCATGCCGGATGGTCCGGACGTCGCGGACGGCGCCTTACGCCAGTGGCCTGCCCGGGGGACCACGGCGACCATGACGTCCGGCGCTTTCGAGCTACGTCCCGGTGCGGTTCATGAACTCGTAGAGCTGGCGCGCGGTCTTGCCCGGCAGCCCGGGCACCGCCTCGAGCTGATCGCGCGTGGCGGCCATCACCGCGTCGGGCGAGCCGAAGTGCTTGAGCAGCACGCGCTTCCGCGAGGGCCCGATCCCCGGCAGGCCGTCGATGATCGAGCTCGTCATCGCCTTGTCACGGCGCTGGCGGTGGTGGGTGATCGCGAAGCGGTGCGCCTCGTCGCGGACGCGCTGGAGCAGCTGGAGCGCCGGCGTGTCGTGCTCGAGCACGATCGGCTCGGGACGATCCGGGAGGAACACCTCCTCGATGCGCTTGGCCAGCGAGACGACGGCCACGCCGCGATCACGAAAGTCCTGCAGGACCCGCAAGCCCGCGGTGAGCTGCCCGGGGCCGCCGTCGATGACCACGACATTCGGCAGCGCCGCGAAGGACTCGTTGCGATTCGGATCGTGCGGGGAGAGGTCCTGCTGCACGGTCCACTGCTTCATGCGCCGCGAGAGCACCTCCTCCATCGCCGCGAAGTCGTCCGGCACCCCGTCCTCGAGGCCGCGGATCGTGAAGCGGCGGTAGTCCCCCCTCTTCGGTGCCCCGCCCTCGAAGACGACCATCGACGCGACCGTGTGAGTGCCCATGAGATTCGAGATGTCGAAGCACTCGATGCGCAGCGGGAGCGTGTCGAGGCCGAGCGCGTCCTGCAGCGCGTCGAGGGCGACGACGCGCTGCTGGCGCGAGCGCTCGTGCTTGAGCTTCTCCTGGTCGAGCGCAAGCACCGCGTTGCGCTCGGCGAGCTCGAGGATGCGGCGCTTGTCGCCGCGCTCCGCGGGACGGACCTCGACGCGTGCGCCGCGCCGCTCGCTCAGCGCCGCCGCGATGACGTCGGTGTCCTCCACCTCGCCCTGGACGATGATCCGCGCCGGGATCGCCAGCGACCCCGAGTAGAACTGGAGCAGGAACTCCGTCGCGACCTCGCCCAGGCTGGCCTCCTGGACGTTCTCAAGATAGAAGGACTGGCGGTCGCTCAATACGCCATCTCGTATCTGGAACACCTGGGCGTTCGCGTCAACGTCCTCGACGGCGACGGCCACCGCGTCGAGGGTGCCGACCGCCTCGTTGGAGACGCGCTGGCGCTGGAGGATCTGCCGGACGGCGGAGAGCTTGTTGCGCTGCAGCGCGGCCTCTTCGAACTCCTGGTTGGCCGCAGCCTCCTGCATCCGGCGCTCGAGATCGCGCTCGATCTCCTTGTAGCGGCCGGAGAGGAAGGCGACGACGCCGTCGATCGCCTCGCGGTACTGCCGGCGGTCGACCCCGTAGTCGACGCACGGCGCGCCGCATCGCTTGATGTAGAAGTCCAGGCAGGGCGAGCCCGAGCGACGGCCGGGTTGCACGCCCGAGCACGAGCGGTACTGAAAGACCTTGCCGAGCAGCTCGAGGGTCGCACGGGTGCGCTTGGCGTTGGAGTACGGGCCGAAGTAGAGCCGGTCGCGACGGTGGCGCTCCCGGGTGAAGTAGACCCGCGGGAACTCCTCGTCCATCGAGATCGCGATGAAGGGGTAGCTCTTGTCGTCGCGCAGCTTGATGTTGAAGCGCGGCTTGTACTGCTTGATGAAGCCCTGCTCGGTCAGCAGCGCCTCGCTCTCGGAGGCGACGAGGAGGAAGTCGATGCGGTCGACGACGCTCGTCATCTCGACCGTTCCGCGCGTGACCGGGTTGACGAAGTGGCTGGCCACGCGCTTCTTGACCGACTTGGCCTTGCCGACGTAGACGACCTTTCCCTTCTCGTCGCGGAAGAGGTAGACGCCGGGCCCGTCGGGAAGCGTCTTGCGCTGGGCGGCGAGGCGTTCGGCGCGGTCGGGCATCCGCCTTCCACGATAGGAGCGCCGGCGGCGCTCGGACCGTCAACTCAGGCGATCATCGCCTGCCTCACCGCGTTGCGGAAGTCCTTCTGAACCTTGTGGGCGTGGATGTCCTCGCCCCATTTGGTGGTCAGGAGTGAGTGCTTCGGCCGCCCGCGCACGACGATGTCGGCGCCGGAGGCGGCCGGGGTCACGGTGGCGACGATGTGCTCGCCCCAGCTCGTCAGCGTGACGCCGGTCGACAGGCGGGCGGTCTTGGTGGCGTCGTCGGCCTCCTGCAGATCCATCGTGGCCGCGGCGCGCTTGAGCGCGCTCCAGACAATCTCCGGATCGGTGTCGAAGTGCTCGGTGAACAGCTCGTGCTCTTCCATCAAGCGAGCGTTCCCCGGGCTCGCGGGATTGACACGTGCAGCCCGTCGCCAAGCGTTGCCAGTCTAGGCTTGGGCGCGCAGCGCTTCGCCGAGCGCCCGCGCGTCGGCGCTCAGCGTCGCGCGCAGCGCGGGGTTGTGCAGGGCCGCGGCCGGGTGGTAGAGGGGGAACAGCCGGCGGCCGTGACGCTCGAGCACGCGGCCGTGGACGTCGGAGATCCGGTCGGCCTTCGGGGCGAATCGGCCGAGCGCGTGGCGGCCGAGCGGCACGAGCAGCCGCGGCCGCAGCACGTCGAGCTGCGCCTGGAGCCACGGCCAGTGGTGGGCGACCTCGTCGGGTCTCGGGTCGCGGTTGCCCGGCGGCCGCGCCTTGACGACGTTCGTGACGAAGACGTCCGCGCGCACGAGCCCGGCCTCCTCGAGCAGCCGGTCGAGAAGCTTGCCGGCGTTGCCGACGAAGGGCAGGCCGGAGGCGTCCTCGGCCGCCCCCGGCGCCTCGCCGACGATCACGACGTGCGCGGAGGCGCTGCCCGCCCCCGGCACGAGCTGCTTGCACGTCGCGCAGGGCTCCGACGGGCACGGCAGGTGGTCGAGGAGATCCTGCGCGATCACGTCCAGGCGCGCCCGGGCCCCAGCGGGCGCCTCGGTGCTGCCATCGCTCACGTCGCTGCCCGATCCACGCTCCCGCCGTCCGATCCGGAGTGGCTACCTGCGACGGTTCCCCCGGGCGGGTTCGGCGAAGCCCCGCGCTACGTGAGCGGCAAGTTCGAGGTAGGCCTGGGCCGTGGCCGGCTGCAGCTCCTCGAGAGAGATCTCGGCGCCGGCCTCGAGGAGCGGGTCCCACGGGATCCGCACCACGGCACGGCAACGCGACTGGAAGTGGCGCTCGACCTTGTCGAGGTCGATCATGCCCCCGCGCCGGATGCCGTTGATGACCGCGACGGAGCCGGCGATCAGATCCTCGTGGCCGTTCTTCTCAAGCCAGTCCAGCGTCGCGCTGGCGGCCCGGGCGCTGTCGAGGTTCGGACCCGCGACGAGCACGAGGTGGTCGGCCAGGTGCAGGATGCCTTTGGACGCCGACTCGAGCACGCCCGTGCCGGTGTCCATGCAGATCAGGTTGTAGTGAACCTCGAGCAGCTCGACGACGCGCCGGTAGTCCTCCTCCTGCAGCGCGTCGGTGATCCGCGGATCGTCGTCGGCGGCGATGACCTCCAGGCGCGTGGACGCCTGCGAGGTGAACGCGCGGATGTCCCCGTAGCGGGAGACGTTCTCCCGGGCGACCAGGAGGTTGGTGATCGTGTTCTGCGTCTCGCGGGGGACGCGGTAGGCCAAGGACCCCGCGTCAGGATTGCCGTCCAGGGCGATGACGCGGTCGCCGCGGTGGAGGGCGAACGTGTGACCCAGGTTGAGCGTCGTCGTCGTCTTGCCCACCCCGCCCTTACGCGACACGACGGCGATGCGTCGACACCCCTCGACGCGAGCACGGACCCGGCCGACCAGCTCGCTCTCGCGCATCTCGGCTGCGCTCGGCCCCGGGTTGACCGCTCCGCCTGTCAGCCGGAAGACGATCCGTCGCCATCCCGAACGTGGAGGCTGGGCGCGCGCGCGCAGCATGGTCTCGGAGCTGAAGTCACCGGCGGAGGCAGCGCGGCGCTTGGGAGGACCGGACGCCACCGAGGCGCGCGGATAGGGCGCGAGGGGCGCCTCGGGCGCGATGGACCGATCGTCGCGATTGCGCTCACCTCCGTGATCATCGACAGCCATTACGACCTCCTCGTTCGCTGTGACCTGTACCCGCCGGGCCAGCATGGCATGCTGCAAGCATCGTCGTCGTCAGAAGCGGGCCGAGGATGCTCGGGTCACCTGCGGCGTTACGTGAAGGAAGCATTTCAGATGCGAGAATGGATCCGCGGGATCCACCCAAAGACACCTGAGAGGGCGGAGCAATGGCTGAGCGAGAGAACCCGAAGCGTCAGAGCTTGGAAGACATCGTCAACCGGAGCAAGGAGGGCGCCGGCGGGACGACCGCGGCCGCCGGAGATGATGCGTCTGGGTCGGGCCCCAAGCCTGGGGATGACCGCCGCGACCGGGTTGGCGACGGTGAGGGCCCGGGAGAGCGCCCGGCGAACGGCCTGATCACCGCCGGGCTGATCTGCGGCGTGCTCTCCATCATCGGCGCGCTCCTGATACCGATCATCGGTTTCCTGCTGGGCATCGCTGCCTTCGTTCTCGGGCTCCTCGCTCGCAAGCGGGCCAAAGACAAGCGCGCCGTCGTAGCCATGGTTCTGGGCGGCCTGGGTGTGATCCTCTCCGTGGTGGTGATCGCCGTCGCCGCCAGCAGCGGGGGCGGCAGCGAGAACGCCGACGCGGTGGTCAGCTGCCTCAAGGACGCCAACCTGGGCGACGTCAAGAGCCGCAAGACATCGAAGGCCGAGGACATCGGCGCGCTCGAAGCTGCCGCGAAGAACGCCGACGAGTTCGTCTCGGCCACGGACGCCGAGGGGCGCGATGTCTACGTGCTGCTGTTCAAGTCCAAGAAGCGGGCCAAGCGTGCCCGCACTGACGTCTCGGGTGATCGCGAGGTCGGCGTCCGCGGAAAGCACCTCCTGATCTACTCGAACGAGATCGGTCCCGAGAATCGCACCAAGATCGAGGGATGCTTCCTCTAGCAGCGTCGCGTCGGTCTCAGCCAGCGGGTTGCGCCCGACGCCGGCCCGACGCATACGACCTCCCTCGAGCGCCTCGCCGACCCGGACCCTTCCCGCATCCCTTGGCGACAGCCATGGTCGACGTGCCCAGCCAGCGCCGCGAGCCCCTCGTCGACTCGCGGCCTGACGGTCCAGACCCTCCGCTACAGCGCCGTGTTGAACGTAGGGCCTGGGAAGGGGGAAAATTGTCGGGAAAGGAGAAGCCTCCGGCGGCCTGCTTTGAACTCCTCGTCGGACATCGCGCCCACGTTCCGCAGCAGTCTGTCCGAGGAGGTTCAGTCGGCGCTGCCGGCGGCGCCCGAAAAAGATCGTCGACGCCGACGAGCTAGGAACTGCTCGTCCTTCCAGGCGTGCACGACATCGTCGGCGGTCAACTTGGGCATGCTGCATTGCCTCCTGTGGTTGAGTGGGTCGTCACCAAGCGGCTACCCCCCATCCGCGAATCACGCAAACGCGACCGACAGTCAGAGCTGCGCGAATGACGATCTGCAATCTCGCGGGCTTGCGAGGAGAAGGCACGAAGACGCGGCGACCGCCAGGTCGACGGCCCGCCGAAGCCGACCTCACGCCACCACCCCAGACGCTATAGCCGGCGGACTCGGCAGTGACCTCGTCGGCATGGCGTGCGTTGCCGGCGTGTCCCAGGCAGGTCCTCCCGCCCGGCGGCCACAGCGACGGCTCGACCCGACACGGTGCCCAGCACCCTCACGGACACGAACACTCCCACGACGATCGGCACTCAGTACAACCGCGGACGGCGGCCCATCCGGCCTTGAGCTTTCCCTGCAGCCCTACAGGCGCGCGCACTCGCTCAACCGCGACCCGACGCTCCTCAAGCTTTCGAGTCCGCAGCGCCGAGCCGCGGTCGCCCTGCTCGTGAGATGTCGCCCCCTCGTGGACAGAAGGCTTCCGTCAAGGCCATCGCGTCTTGGTCACCCCAGCAGCTTGTCGAGCGCGCTTCGGGCGCCTCGCCGCGCTCTGACGTAACAAGATTCACCGGGCCTCCGGTTAGGTTACGCCCCGCCGAGGGTAGTGGCCGAGCGGTCGCCGACCGAACATAAGGCTCAGGAGAGGAAGCGGAACTTCAGGTGCCCGAGACGCCAGCAGAGCAGACATCACGATGGCGTTCCTACTCCATCTTCGCGGGAGGAGCCAAGCAGCTTGACGGAGTGCTGGAGGCCGCCGTGGCCCCGGCGCTGCTCGACGCCATCCACCAGGTTCCCTTGGAGCGCTGGGGCTTCATCCGCTGGGTCGACGGCCGAGGCCCCCACCTGCGGCTCGCCCTTTGCGCGAGGACGACGTGGGGCCCAGGAGCCGCCGAGCGGATCGGGGAGCAGCTCCGCGCCGGACTGCCCGCGGCGCAGGGGGCACCGGTGCGCGAGCCGGTGCTCGCGCCGCCGAAGTCGCTGAGCGGGCCCGCTCCTGTCGGCGTCGAGATCGAGCCGTTCGAGCCGGCAGCGGTGGGGTTCGATTCCCATGACGACGAGGGCGGCGCCGCGCTTTCGCAAGTTTCGAGTGAGACGGTCCTGAGGATCCTGCCAAGCCTCCCGCGCGGCCATGAGCGGCTGGCGTACGGCCTGGCGCTGCTGGCCACGCTCTCGAGCTCGACGCTCGCTCCCGAGCGCCGGGCAGCGTTCTGGGAGGAGTCCGCGCGCAGCTGGGTCGGCCAAGGCCAGCGGGCACGTCAGGTGCTGGACAAGCTCCTCGCCCACGGCCAGACGCTTCAGCCGGAACTCGTCAACACCGTCCTGGCACTCACCGAGAGTGACGGCCCCGGCGCAGCGCTTCGCCGCTACGCCGACGCGTGTAAAGAGCTCCGAGGCAGAAGCGACGAGGCCGACCACGAAGCGCTTGTTCGCCGCCACGCCCACTTCACCGGTAACCGGCTGGGAGTCAACGCCTTCGAGGAGGCCCTGCTGGCCACCGTGCTGGCCGAGGGCGTCGAGTTGGCTCGCGCAACCACCTTGAAGTCGAAGCCAGAGGGGTCATCATCGGATGCAGAACCGACGACGCCCGCAGCGCTCGATGAGGATGCGCTCGTGGTCAGCCACGTCTCGAAGCACAACGAGGACGGGACGGTGCTCGATGGCGTCTCGTTCACGGTGCGCGAGGGCGAGGTGTTCGGGCTGCTCGGCCCCGAAGGAGCCGGCAAGTCGAGCTTGATCGGTATCGCTGCGGGCCTGCGGATCGCCACGAGCGGCAGCGTTCGGCTGCTCGGGCAGGATCCCAGCGGCGATCGGCAGGAGCTCGCAGCCGACATCGGGATGGCGGTTCCGGATGACGATCTCGCCTTGGAGGCCACGGTCCGCGAGAACCTCGAGCTGCGTGCGCTCGCGCTCCGCTCCTCCGGGGTCGAGACCGGCCGCAACGTGGACGCAGCGCTCGACCTCCTAGACCTGCGCGCAGAGGCCCCGGAGATCCTCCGGGAGCTCGGCCACGTCGCGCGACGGCTCGTGGCCTTGGGCGTCGGCTTGATGGCCGCGCCTCGCATCGTCTTCCTCGACGAGGCGACCGTGGATCTCTCACCGGTCGAACGTGAGTCGATCTGGGCGGTGATCGAGCGCTTGCGCGCGGCGCGCACCACGGTGGTGCTCTCCAGCAGCTCGCTCCAAGAGGTCCGCACCATCTGCGACCGCGCGGCGCTCGTCGTCGGCGGCTCGCTACTCGCAGTCGACGAGCCGGAAGCGCTCGCCGATGAGCACTTCCCGGAGCGCAGCCTCATGTTCGACACGCTCGAAGAACCGGACCAGGCGCTGCTCGCAGAGCTGCCCGAGGTCGAGAGCGTCCGCATCGAGCAGCGCGATGGGCGCTGGAGGGTGGAGCTGGGCGTGCTACAACCGGACCAGGTCCTCAGACTCCTTGGTGCGGATCCGGATTTTCCGGAGATCGTGTACGTCGCTCTCGAAGATCTGGAGCACAGTTTCGCCCACACGAGCAGCACCGCCACGCCCGGCTAGGAGGAGCAGTCTTGGAAGAGCTCAACCGCTCAGCAATCACAGGGGTCAGCTTCGCGACCGTGGTCGAGGGCTACGACCGCGAGGAGGTCGCACGGCATCTCGCGGTGATCGCCGAGCGTGTCGAGCAGGCCCGCGCGACGGGTCCGGAAGCCAGTGACGAGCTGCACAGCATCCTGGAGGGCGCGCAGCAGAGCGCGGCGGCCCTGCGCGAGACCGCCCTGCGCGAAGCGCGGGAGATCACAGAGCAGGCCCGTCGCGAGGCCGATGTCGAGCGGGCGCGCGCGAACGACGAGGCGACCACGCAGATCCGACAGGCCAACGCAGCGGTGCGTGGCCTCCTGGAGCGCGTCAACGCGCTGCAGCTCGGCGTCGAGGAGTCGCAGCAGCGGGTGCAGGAAGCCGCTGCTGCGATGGCTGAGCGGCTTGCGGAGTCCAGCCAACCGCTCCTCGCCGTGCTCGGCGAGCGCGCGGAGGCACTCGGCGCGGAGCTGGACCTGATCGGCAGTGGACTGGCGCGCCGTGAGAGCGAGCTGCCCGCGGTCACCGGCCCTGGACCAGCCGTGGCTTCGCCGGCGGCGCCGTCGACCACCGTCAGCGCCGCTCCTCCCCCGGCACAGGAGTCGCCGGCTGTGACGCAGACGTTGAGCGGCTCGGGAGAGGAGACCGGTACGGGGCTGGCGGCCAGCGATCTCGACGCCGCCGAACACGACCTCGCAGCAGCGCCCACGCAAGACGAGCCCGCCGCGGTCGAGTCCGAGGCCGGATCCCGCAGGCCCGATGCCGCCCCCGAGACGGCGCGGCGAACGGGCACAGAGCGTGCACGCATCGTCGCGCTCAACATGGCGCTGGGCGGCAAGCCACGCGAGGAGACCGAACGCCACCTGAAGGAGGAGTTCGATCTGGACGACCCGACCGAGATCCTCGACGAGGCGTACTCACGAGCCGACAAGGTCGGGTAAGTCCGTGATCGTCGCCGACCACCTCACCAAGCGCTTCGGCACGACGCTGGCGGTCGACGACGTCTCCTTCGAAGTCCATCCGGGACAGATCGTCGGCTTCCTCGGCCACAACGGCGCCGGCAAGACCACCACGATGCAGATGCTGATCGGCCACCTGCGGCCCGACGAGGGAACGGTCTCGATCCTCGGACGGCCCTACGCGCAGCTTCACGAGCCGATGCGTCATGTCGGGGTCATGCTGGATGGCGGCATGCACCCGGGGCGCACGGCTCGCAACCACCTGCGCACATCCGCCGCCGTCGGAGGGCTGCCGACGGAGCGGATCGAGTCCCTTCTGGAGCTCGTCGGCCTCGCCGACGACGCGCACCGGCGGGTGGGCGCCTTCTCTCTGGGCATGCGCCAGCGCCTCGGACTCGCCACCGCCCTCCTGGGCGATCCGGAGATCCTCATTCTCGACGAGCCCGCCAACGGCCTGGACCCGGAGGGCATACGCTGGCTCCGCGGGCTGCTGAGGAACCTCGCTGACGGAGGACGGACCGTCCTGCTCTCCAGCCACCAGCTGGGCGAGGTGGCCCAGACCGTCGACTACGTCGTCGTCGTCGACCGCGGCGCCGTGGTGGCCAGCTGCCCCCTGCCTGAGCTGCTGCAGCGGGCGGGGACCGAGGTCGTGGTGCGCAGCCCTGGGGCGGAGATGCTGGCCCAGGAGTTCGAGCGCGCCGGGATCGTGACGGGGGATGTCTCAGCGGAGGAGGTGCGTGCCAGGAACGTGCCCCCCCGCGTGGTCACCGAGTTGGCCGTCGCCACCGGCGTTCCGGTGTGGGAGGTGCGTTCTGAGGCGCCGAATCTGGAGGAGGTCTTCTTCGACCTCACGGGTGACCGCGGCACCGACGCGAGCGATCCTCCGGGCAATGATGGCCAGGCGACCGACGACCGTGAGCCGGCGCGCTCGCGAGATGCGAAGACGAGCGCGCTCGCGGAGGCCGAAGCGTCCATCGATCGTGACCTGGACCGTCTCCCCACGCTCGGAACCGCCCGCATCGCGGCGGTCGTGGCGCCCGCCGCCGGCCTGGGACGCACCACGCTCTCGTTCCTTCTGGGAGACGTCCTGACCGCCACCACGGGCCTGCGCACGCTCGCTGTGTCGCTGAGCTTGGACCGCGGGCGCATGGCGATGCCCGTTCCACCCGACGAGCGCTCGGCGTTGACGCTGCGCGACTTCCTCCGCGATCTCCCCGACTTCGACGAGGCGGCCCGCATCACCCCCTACGTATCCGTGGCGCGGTCCGGGCTGCACACGCTGGCCGGGTTGGCGACAAGGCGGGAGCTGGCCGCGGTGCGGCCGGAGCTCCTGGGTGAGCTGCTTGACTTCGCCGCGCGCTTCTACGAGCTCGTGATCCTCGATGTGGGCGACCTCGCCGAGGACACGATGCGCGCGACGCTGCGCCGGGTCGACCAGGTCGTGCTGCTCAGCTCGCCCGACATCGCCGCGGCGCCCGACGCGTCTCGGGTGCTCGATGCGCTCGAGACGGAGCGCTCCGAGCGCGCCACCATCATCATCAACCAGGCCGACCAGGCGCAGGTCGACGCGTTCGCGGAGCGCGGCGACGCGGGGCCGATCGAAGTGCTCCCGCAGGACCGGGAGATGATCCGCGCGCTGGACGCCGGAGCCTTTGCCCTCGATCAGCTGGATCCCGTCACCCGACTCGCGCTCAAGCGCATCGGCCTGCTCGTGGCGCAGGGGCTGCGATGAAGCTCGTCGGCCGGCTCGTCCGCGCCGAGCTGCTGAAGGCGCGAACGCTGCGGACCAACTGGGCGGTGCTGGCCGGCCTGGCGCTGATCGTCGTGCTATTCGTCACCCTGTCGATCAGCCAGCAGTCCGAGAAGGAGCTCAGCGGCGACACCGGCCTGCGGGGGGTGCTGCCGGTGGGTGGGTATCTCTCGTGCTTCTTCGCCCTCGCGATCGGGATCATGGGCATGGCGGGCGAGTACCGACACGGGACGATGGGGTTCAGCCTGCTGGCGGCGCCTGCTCGCTGGCAGCTCGTCGTCGCGAAGCTTCTCGCCTACGTCGTCGTCGGTGCCCTGCTCTCGCTGCTGGCGACGACGCTGACGTACCTGATCGCCGGGCCCATGATGGACGCCAAGGACGCGGGCTTCTCACTCGGAAGCGAGCGACCGAAGCAGATCCTGCTCGGTTCTGTGATCAGCGGCGCGCTGTTCGGGGCGATCGGCGTCGGCTTGGGCGCACTCCTGCGCGATCAGGTCCTGGCTCTCTTCGTCGGGATCGGCTTCATGCTGCTGGTCGAGAACCTGCTCGGGGGCGTCGCGCCGGAGGTTGCGAAGTTCTTCCCGAGCGGAGCGCAGAGTGCCCTCGCGCGAGCCAGCGGCGACGATCTGCTCGACCCCGCGATCGGGGGCCTGGTGCTCCTGGGGTACGCGGTGCTGCTCGGAGCCGGTGGCGGGATCCTGGTTCTCCGCAGGGACCTGTGATGGCCGCGCGCCAGTCGCAGGCAGGCTTCGACGGCGAGCACCTGAGCCCAGGTGAACGTGAAGTGCTGCGCGGACTCCTTCGCGGCGCCTCGGTCGAAGATCTCGGCTGGGCCATGGATCAAAGCGGCGAAGAGCTGCTCGCGACCGTCAACGACGCCCTCGCCGCCCTCGATCCCGAGCTCGCGCGATCGATCTCACCGGTCGACCGGCGACGGATCGTCGACTACACGCTCGGTCGCCAGTCACCGGGCCAGGCGGCAGGCACCTGGGAGCTCCTCGAGCGCTCCGCCGACGCTCGGCGGTGGGCGCTGTGGATCCGTGAATGCATCGGAGAGCTGTTTCCCTCGCAACCGCCGCCGTTGCCGGGGCTCGAGGAGCGTTCGACGGCTCGGGCGCCGCACAGGGATGGACGGCTGGGCAAACTCGGCGCCAGCCGCCGCGAACGTGAGCGACGACGCACCCAGGCCGAGGTCCGATCGGCGGTCAACATCGCCAGCTCGCCGTTTCGTGAGGAGGCGATCAACGCATATGCAGAGGCACAGAACGAGACGAAGCTTCCTCACTACGCGTCCCGTCCCGTGCGAATCGCCCTCGTCGCCCTGCTCTGCGCGGTCGCGGCAGGGCTCGCCATGTGCGTGATTATCAAGGTCCCCGTCCACGCGACCGCCAAGACCATGGTCGTGGACTTGGGGGAAAACGCGCCGGGAGACGAGCGCGGGCTGTCGCTGGTGGCGCTCTTCCCATCGAGCGCGCGAAAGGACCTCGACGTCGGCGAGCCGCTGCGCGTGCTGCTTCCCGACACCGAGAAACGGGTGCGCAGCGACATCACCTACGTCGCCGACGAGGTGCTCAGCCCGCGGGAGATCATCCGACGCTTCGACCTTCCCGAGGAGCAGGGCAACCAGGTGCGAAAGCCGGCGGCGGTGGCGGTGGCCGAGCTGCGCATGCCCGACGACGCGCCGCCGCGCGCCTCGTTCGAGGGGGCGGTGATCCCCCAGGCCGACGTCAACGTGCGCACGGGCACGCGACGGATCATCTCGCTCGTCTTCTGATGGCTGCCCTGGACACCATCAAGGGCGTCTTCGACGGAGGCGGTCCACGAGTTCCCGTGGTGCTGGCTGACAGTGCGGTGGAATGCGGCGCCGCCTGCCTGGTCATGGTTCTCGCCCACTACGGGCGCACCACGTCACTCACCGAGGCGCACGAGCGCTGCCAGGTCGGTCGTGACGGGGCCACCGCGCTGGACGTGACCAACGCGGCCCGCGGCTACGGGCTTCGGGTCAATCCGATGTCGCTCGACCTCGACGCGCTCGAGGACGTGCCGTGCCCCGCGATACTGCATTGGGGATTCAACCACTTCGTGGTGCTGGAGCGGTTCGGCGCACACGCGGCCAGGATCGCGGATCCAGGCATCGGTCGACGGGAGATCGACGCTCAAGAGCTCTCCGATCAGTTCACGGGAGTGGTGCTCACCGCGGCTCCCGGTGAAGGATTCGATACGCACGTCGACGATGAGCATGAGCCGGCTTGGCGGATGCTGGGGCGGCGCGCGCTGCGCGCGCCAGGCGCCCGAGGACTCCTTGCGCGCATCCTGCTGACGTCAATCGGGATGCAGCTGATCGGGCTCATGGTGCCGCTGCTGACCAAGACGGTCGTCGATTCGGTGCTGCCCCTGCAGATCGACGCTGTCATCCCGGTGCTCGGCATCGGGATCTTCTTGATCTTTCTCACCCAGCTGGCGCTCTCGTTCCTGCGCGGGCTCGTGATCGTGAATCTCCAGGCCAAGCTCGACACCGAGCTGACCACCGGCTTGTTCGAGCATTTGCTGGCGCTGCCCTACGGCTACTTCCAGGAGCGATCAACCGGTGATCTCCTGCAACGCCTGTCGAGCACCGCTCAGATTCGCAACGTGCTCTCAAACCAGGTCGTGGTGGCGCTCATCGACGGCTCGTTCGTGGTGTTCTACGGCGTGGTCCTCTTCTTGGCCGCACCCATCTTCGGGTTGTTCGTCAGCCTTCTCGGTGCACTGCAGGTGATCCTCCTGGTGCTCACGACGCGGCGCATGACCACGCTGGTCACTCAGGAGCTGGCTGCGCAGGGCGAGTCGCAGGGCGTGATGGTGGAGTCGATCTCCGGCATCGGGGCGCTCAAGGCCGCGGGTGCCGAGGGGCGCACGCTCAGCCACTGGACCAACACGTTCACCAGCCAGATCGAGGCGTCGATGCGTCGAGGCCGGCTGTCGGTGATGATCACCTCGCTCACCACATCGCTGCAGCGCTTCTCACCGCTGCTGCTGCTGTGGCTGGGTGCGATCCTGGTGCTCGACGGCGGGGCCTCGCTGGGCGGGATGCTCGCGCTGATAAGCCTCTCGCAGCTCTTCCTCGCACCGCTCGGAACGTTGGTGGCCGCCGGCATGCAGCTCCAGCAGGTCGGCGGTCACCTCGAGCGGATCGCCCAGGTGCTGCGCGTTCATCCCGAGGAGTCGTTGAGCGACCGCCGTCCCGCCCCGCGGCTGGCGGGGCACATCCAGTTCGAGGGGGTCAGCTTTCGCTACGACGCATCCGCCCCTTGGGCGGTGCGTGACTTCTCGGTGGAGATCCAGCCCGGGCAGAAGGTGGCGATCGTCGGGCGGACCGGCTCGGGCAAGAGCACCGTGGCGAAGCTTCTCCTCGGGCTCTACGAGCCCACCCGGGGGCGCGTGCTGTTCGACGGCACCGCGATGGACGATCTCGACCTGCGGACCGTGCGAATTCAGTGCGGCGTGGTGATGCAGGAGCCAACGGTGTTCAACACCTCCGTGGCGCGCAACATCGCCTACAACGATCCCTCGTTGCCCATGAGCGCGATCGTGCAGGCGGCCAGGCTGGCGGACCTCCACGGCGACATCGAGCGCATGCCGATGGGCTACGAGACGATAGTCGCCGAGGGCGGCTCCGCCCTGTCGGGTGGCCAGCGTCAGCGCCTGGCCATCGCCCGCGCCCTGGTTCGCGAGCCGCGGATCCTCGTGCTCGACGAGGCGACGAGCGATCTCGACAGCACGACCGAGGCGACGGTCTCCGAGCATCTGGCCGCGCAGGGCGCCAGCACGCTCGTGATCGCCCACCGACTCTCCACGGTCCAGGGCGCGGACCTGATCCTCGTCATGGACAAGGGCGACGTGCTGGAGCGCGGCACCCACGACGAGTTGCTCGAGGCGGGCGGCTCCTACGCCGAGCTCATCGCCGATCAGCTCGTGAAGGGCCAGGACCGCGCGGTCCACCCGGAGCGCTGAGACGTACTCGCCGAGGCGACTCGGTGACCTGCGCGCCGGCGGCATTCTCAGCCCGGATCCAGGCTCAGGCCACGAGGCGCACCTCCATCTCTCCCCCTCCGCCCGCGTCGAGGCCGGCGCCGCCGAGCAGCGCGAGGATCTTCGCCACGTAGGCCCGCGTCTCGGGAATCGGCGGGATGCAGCCGCAGGCCTCCACCCGGCCCGGCCCGGCGTTGTAGGCGGCCAGCGCCAGCGGCACCGAGGCGAACCGACGAAGGAGGTCGCGCATGAAGTGCGCCTGCCCGTCGATGCTCGCCTCGGGGTCGCGCGGATCGAAGCCGTACGCCTTGGCCGTGGACGGGAGGAACTGCGCGATGCCCAGCGCTCCCATGCCGGAGGCGGCGAACGGGTTGAAGTTCGACTCGGCGTAGATCTGCGCCGCCAGCAGCGCTCCTGAGACGTTCCAGCGCTGCGCCGCCTTGGCGATCACGGGCGCGTACCGCTCCGGCACGAAGTCCGGGAGCGCGGTGCGCCTGTCAGCCTTGTAGCCGAGCGACGACGATCCCGCGTTGAGCGTGTAGCCGAAGTGCCACGGCTCCCACGAGTAGCGCCGGACGAAGTGGAAGCGCTTGGCGTTGGCCAGGAGCCACGCATAGGCCGCCGCGGGTCCCAGATCGAGCTCGGTGCCGAGCCGGTGCAGCGACGTACCGGGTCGCGCGACCCACTTCGGGTCGGGATGACGGGAGAAGAGCACCGCCTGCTCAGCGTCGGAGCGGTAGCCGCTGACGACGAGCAGCGAGAGGCCGTCCTTGCGGGCCGCGGCGGCCATGCGGTCGAAGGCGACCGCGACATCGGGTCGCATCGGCTTGCCCTGCCGCAGCGCGTAGGGCCCGGCGTACTCTCCCGCGTTCGCCGGCCCTGGCGTCACGGGCCCGGCCGCCGGGACGAGCTCGGCCTCCGCCCGCGTCCCGGCGGCCACGTCGTCGCCGACCGCGAGCACGTCGAGCACCGTGACGCGCACCCGCAGCGGTGCGACCGAAGCAGCGTCCGGGAAGGAGACCGTGATCGCATCGAGTCCGTTTCCGCGTGCCACCGCCTCGGCGGCCTTCCGGGCACGGACCAGGTACTCGTCGCGCTCGAGGTGGCTCGGGTTGACCCGGCCGCCCACCGCCGACGGCTCGAAGACGTGCGGATAGTCGACGGCCATCGCCCGCGCCGCGGCCAGCGCGGAGAGGTCGGCGGCGCGCTGCTGATCGCCGCGCCCGGTGAGCCCCGACGCGATCGCCGCGAGGACCGCAGCGCCGAGCAGGAGGAACGCCAGGCCGCCGATGACGAGCGGAATCACCTGGCCGCTCTCGCCGCCGCGTGACAGCCGTCTCATCGCAGCGTCTCCAGCGCGCGCTTGACCGCGGCGCGCCGCGCCGCCCCGCCGAGGCGTGCGGGCAGCGGCACAGCCCGCACGACGGCGCCGGGCGCCACGCGTTCGAGCTCGGCGACGGCGAGCGCCGACAGCGACGACGAAGCGTCGGCGCCGACGACCACCAGCACGAGATCTTGACCGCCGACCACCCCGTCCAGCGCGGAACGGCGCGAACCTGGAAGCAGCGTCAGCGTCGGTGCGTCCGGAGCGCGGCCACGGGCAGCGGCGAGGGCAGCGACGATGGACTCGGACGCGTCGGAGGACACGATCTCGACGACTCGTCCCCGCACCGACGCCTCGTAGCCGTCGACGACGAGCCCGCGCGCCACGCGGCGAACGGCGGGCGCCGACGGGCCGGGCAGCCCCGGAGGCCGCCCCGTCGCAGCCCCTGGCACGATCGGCGCGGCGCAGACGACCGCGCATCGTGCCCCGGGGAGCCGTGCCAGCCGGGCGGCGAGCGCCGACGCGAAGGCCGATCCGGCGCGACCGCCGCCGCCGAGGACGCAGACGCGAAGGCTGCAGGCGTTCAGCGACGCAGCGAGGCCGGCAGCGATCGGCGAGGCCGGATGCCCCTCCGCCAGCGGCGAGGCCGGATGCCCCTCGGCCGGCATGGCGGCCGAATGCCACTCTGACGCTTCCTCGCCCGACGGCTCGGCGCCTCCGTCGTCGAGCACGGGTACGACGCGAAGCCGCGGGCCACCGGAGTGCGCGGTCGGCCGCTCCGCCAAGCTCTCCGGGGCTGCGCTCCCCCCTCCCGGCGACCGCTCCGCACGACCGCTCTCGGCCGCGGCCGGCGCGGACGACTCGCCTGGTGGTGCCACGAACAGCGCCATCAGGCGCTCGGCGGCGCTCACGCGCCCTTCCCCGCGTCGGCGTGAACGGTGCTCTCGAGCAGTGCGGCGAGGCCCGGTAGGAGCGTCGGCGGGCGCATGCGGACGGTCACCGCGGGCCCGCGGACGGTGATGGCCATGCGCGCACGCGACCAGCCCGGCACCGCGTCCCGTGCGGCCTCACGGGCGTTGGCGCGCTGCAGGAGCGCCACGGCGCCCGCGCCCGCCGCGTGGCCGGCGAGCTCGCGGGTGGCGCCGGCGGCCAGGAGCTGAAGGGCCGCGAGCATCACGGCGACCGCGACGGGCAGCATCGCGACGAGCTCGACACTCGCCTGGCCGCGCTGCATCGCGAGATCGCTCGAACAGCGCCTCGTCGCTGCCGCGACCGGCACGACGACGCCGTTCGTGGCTGCCGCGACGCCGGCGGTACCAGGAACCACGATGCCGCTCATCGCTTCCCCTGCGGCGCGAAGCGCGCCTCGCGCGCGACCGTGCCGAGCCCCCCGCCGCCCACCACGACCACGGGGATCGCGAGGCGCACCGCCACTCGGCCATCGGCCTTGGTGCGCACGCGCACGTCGTCGCGCAGCCGCACGGGAAGCGCGGCGCGGGCGCCCGCGGTGGCGTCATCGCCGAGTGCATGGGCGCGCGCCGCGGCACGGGCGGCGGTGCCGGCCAGCCAGACGGCCTGGCCGGCGACGGCGATCTGCCAGCCGAGCGCGGCGAGCACCGCCATGATCGGCAGGAGCGCGACGAGCTCGACGCTCGCCTGACCGTGCTCGGAGGAGCGGCGGTGGGGCATGGCCGCACCATCGCCGAGGACCGCGTCACGGAACTAGACGCAGATGTTGCAGAACTGCGCCGGAAGGCGCACCGAGCTCAGTACGCGAAGGAGCGGTAGTGCCGGTACACGACGACGAGGGCGTAGGATGCCGCCGCGACGGCGGCGACCCACAGCAGCGCGCCGGCCGTCGTCGCCCACAGGCGCTCGCGGGCGGCCATCATGAGGATCGCCGTGCCGATCGCGCCGTAGAGCAGCCCGCGGTACTGATCGCCGAG
>JAABUS010003905.1_pt1 | contig 22835 bp, 25 predicted proteins | sample 5560161 | NCBI WGS metagenome assembly JAABUS01 (sample SAMN10711885, study PRJNA513376) | rock metagenome | isolation source: Antarctica rocks | place: Antarctica: Victoria Land, Trio Nunatak nord | collected 2016-01-04
GGCCGGGTACGGCCCCAGGATGTCCACCACGGACGCCGGAATGCTGTACCGACCTCCGCCTCCACCGTCGGCACCGCCGCCGGCACCGTCGGCACCGCCGCCGGCACCGTTGCCGCTGACGGCCCCGCCGCCGCCGACCCCGCCGTCCCCACCGCCGCCGGCACCGTCGGCACCGTCGGCGCCGCGGATCAGCGCCAGAGCCTGGAGCGTGGCAAAGGATTCCTCGACGGCTTCCGGCCTGGCGTCCGGTCCGAGCAGCCGGATGACCGTCGCCCTGGGTACCGGGCCGAGATGGCCGAAGTCCAGGGCGACGGCGGTGAGCACGGAGATGTCGAAGGCATTCAGGCCTTCCATCGCCCGATGCACCGACGTCGGGTTGTCCAGCCGCCGGCCCAGCACCTCGAGGTCGCTGGGAGCCGGCACGGTCAGATCCGGCCGGGCGCGCAGTAGCCCGAGCAGTTGCTCGTCGCTGCGCCCGCGCAACCAGGACAGCACAGCAGGCACCGAAGGCATCCCGTCCACGGTATCCACCCGGAGCCCGGTGCAGATCGGCAGACGCTTCCGGACTACCGGAGCACCGACCACCGGAGCACCGACCACCGAAGCACCGACCACCGATCACCGGAAGGCGGTGGCGCCGGAGGGTGACAAATTCTGGCCCCTGGATCGAGATCACCCGGTATCGGATGGGGTCCATCCCGATCCAGGGACCAGAATTCGTCGCCCGGAACGGACGCCGGACGATGCTGCCATCCTGCCGCCCGGGATACCCTGAAGCCATCGACCGCCGTCGGCGGTGAATGCACCGAAGTCAGGGAGGCGCGGTGGCCGGCAAACGAGGCAAGAACGTCGATCCGACGTGGCCCGAGGTGCCCGACGGGGAACACGCCCTCAGCGAGTTCACCGCGGACAGGCAGGGTTCCCTGTCGCCGTTCGGCGACATCGAGTTCCCGCGCGCCCCCAAGGAACTGCCCTACATCCATCCCAGGACGGTCATCAACCGCTGACTACTCGGAACGTGCGGATCGCCGGACTGCTGTTGGCTGCCGGTTCCGGTCGCCGGTTCGGTGGACCGAAAGCACTCGCGGACTCCGGCGACGGGCCGTGGGTGCTGCGGGCACTGGATGTGCTGGGACGGTGCGATCCGCGGATCGTGGTGGTCGGCGCCCGCGGCGACGAAGTCGCGGCGTTGCTGCCATCGGACGTCACCGTGGTCAGCAATCCCGATCATCCGACCGGCATGGCCTCCAGCCTGCGATCGGGTCTGCGCCATCTCCCGGTCCACGCCGACGCAGTGCTGGTCACCCTGGTGGATCTGCCCGATGTCACCGCTGCGGTGGCCGGACGGGTACTGACCGCCGCCTGCCCCGATCCGCGGATGGCGCTGGCCCGCGCGGTGTTCAACGGGCGGCCCGGCCATCCGGTGCTGATCGGCCGGCGGCACATCGCCGGGGTTCTCGCCTCGGTCGCGGCGGCCGGCCAGGACACCGGTGCCGGCGGCTATCTTGCCGAGCACTCCGCCGAGCCGATCGAGTGCGGCGACCTGGCGGGTGGCCGGGACCAGGACACGACGGAATAGGCTCGCAGCGGCCGCGACCGATGCGTCCGCAGCTGACTGTGAGGAAGGTGTCGCCCGTCATGCCGATTCCGGGCCCGGGTTACTCGATCACCATGCGCATCTCGGCGCCTCCGTCCGCGACCGCCGCCGGTGATCTCACCTCAGCTGTCGGCCGGGCCGGCGGGGTGATCACCGGCTTCGACGTGGTCGAGTCTGCGACCCATCAGATGGTCGTCGATCTGTCCTGCAACGCGCAGTCGCAGGAGCACGCGGACGCGATCACCGCCGCGGTCGACACCCTGCACGGAGTGCAGGTGCGCAAGGTCTCCGACCGCACGTTCCTGGTGCACCTCGGCGGCAAGATCGAGGTGACCAGCAAGGTCCCGCTGCGTACCCGCGACGACCTGTCCCGCGCCTACACCCCTGGTGTTGCCCGGGTATGTCTTGCCATCGCCGCAAACCCGGAGGACGCCCGCCGGCTGACCATCAAACGGAACACGATCGCGGTGGTGACCGACGGAACGGCGGTGCTGGGCCTCGGCAACATCGGGCCGGCCGCAGCCCTTCCAGTGATGGAGGGAAAGGCGGCCCTGTTCAAGAAGTTCGCCGGTGTGGACGCCTGGCCGGTGTGCCTGGACACCACGGACACCGAGGAGATCATCCGCACCGTGCAGCTCATCGCGCCGGTGTACGCGGGCATCAACCTGGAGGACATCGCCGCCCCGCGCTGCTTCGAGATCGAAGCCAGGCTGCGGGAACTGCTGGACATCCCGGTGTTCCACGACGACCAGCACGGCACCGCGATCGTGGTGGTGGCCGCGCTGCGCAATGCGCTCCGGGTGGTCAAGAAGGACATCGCGGACTGCCGGATAGTGGTCTCCGGTGTCGGCGCCGCCGGCAGTGCGATCATCCGATTGCTGTTGCACAACAAGCCGGCCGACATCGTCGCCGTCGACATCGACGGGATCGTCTGCCGGGATCGTCGCGGCATGGATCCGAACATGGCTGCGATCGCCGATGCCACCAACTCCGGCGCAATCAGCGGACGGCTGGCCGATGCGGTCGCCGGTGCCGATGTGTTCATCGGGGTGTCCGCGCCCGACATCCTGACCGCAGCGGATGTCGCCACCATGCGCGAGGGGGCGGTGGTCTTCGCGCTGGCCAACCCCGACCCGGAGATCGACCCGCTCCTGGCGCAGCCGTACGCCGCTGTGGTGGCCACCGGCCGCTCGGATTTCCCCAACCAGATCAACAACGTGCTTGCCTTCCCCGGCGTCTTCCGCGGCCTGCTCGACGCCCACGCACACGAGATCACCGACGAGATGCTGCTGGCGGCGTCCGATGCGCTGGCCGACGTGGTCGCCCCCGATCAGCTGAACGCCTCCTACATCGTGCCCAGCGTGTTCGACGAGAAGGTGACCCCAGCGGTCGCCAGGGCGATCGTCACGGCGGCCGGAGCGGGACCCAGAACCGGTGGCGGAGCCAAGGAATCAGCGTTGTTCGCTGTCGCCGAGACCGCGGACCGATGATGTCGGAACTGTCACACATCGATGCGGGCGGCGCCGCCCGGATGGTCGACGTCAGCGGTAAGGCGGTCTCGGTCCGGCAGGCGGTGGCAACCGGAGTGCTGAACACCACTGCCGAGGTGATCGGCTTGATCGCAGATGGCCGGCTGCCCAAGGGCGATGCCCTGGCCACCGCCAGGATCGCCGGGATCCTGGCGGCCAAGCGCACGCCTGACCTGGTGCCGTTGTGCCACCCGATCGCCATCTCGGCGGTGACGATCGAGCTGCTGCCGGGGCCGGAGTCGGTGAGCATCACCGCGACCGTGCGTACCACCGACCGCACCGGGGTAGAGATGGAAGCGCTGACGGCGGTCGCCGTCGCCGGACTCACGCTGCACGACATGGTGAAGGCGGTCGACCCGGCTGCCAGCCTGGACGCGGTGCGGGTGGAACGCAAGGACGGCGGCAAGACCGGCACCTGGACCCGCCCGGAAGGCAGGTGACGCCGGTGACGACGATGCGAACGGCGGAAGTGATCGTCGCATCGACCAGGGCTGCCGGCGGCGTCTACCCCGACAGGACCGGCCCGATCATCGCCGAATGGTTGCGCTCCAAGGGTTTCCAGGTGACCGATGCTGTCGTCGTTCCGGACGGTGACGCCGTCGGTGCGGCGCTGAGGGAAGCGGTGCCGACCGCGGAGGTGGTGATCACCTCCGGCGGAACCGGGATCTCCCCCACCGATCTGACGCCGCAGCAGACCTCGGCGGTCCTGGACTACCAGATACCGGGGCTGGCCGACGCCATCCGCCGTCGCGGCACCGACGCCGGGATTCCCACCGCCGTGCTGTCAAGGGGCATGGCCGGAGTGGCAGGCCGCTGCCTGGTGGTGAACCTGCCGGGCTCCGTCGGTGGGGTACGGGACGGGCTGGCGGTGCTGGACGACGTGCTGCAGCATGCGCTGGATCAACTCGCCGGCGGCGATCACCCGGCCGCGTTGTGACGGCGCGGGTGGTGATCGCCGGCGTCAGCGACCGGCCGATCGACCCGAACGCGATCGTCGCGGCGGTCGCTGACAGGGCAGCCGGCGCCGTGGTCAGTTTCGCCGGCGTGGTGCGCGATCACGACGATGGCCGCGAAGTGAAAAGCCTCGAGTACCACGCACATCCCAGCGCCGATCGGGTGGTGGCCGAAGTGGCTGCCGAGGTGGCGGGGAGATTCGGGGTGATCGCCATCGGGGTGCAGCACCGGGTCGGGTCGCTGACGGTCGGCGACCTGGCGCTGGCCGCAGCCGTGACTTCCGCGCACCGACGGGAGGCCTTCGCGGCCTGTGCTGAACTGGTGGAGCAGGTCAAGCGGCGGCTCCCGGTCTGGAAGCGGCAAACCTTCGCCGACGGCAGCGACGAATGGGTGGGTTCGGCCTGACGCATGGGGGGGTAGACGAGTGGGTAGACTTCTACCCGTGGGTCTGAACATCAAGAACCCGAAGGTCTGCGCCCTGGCGAGGGAAGCCGCCGCAGCCACCGGGCAGTCGCAGACGAGCGTCATCGAACAAGCGCTTCAGGAACTGTTGGCGAGGCGTCGCGAGGCCACGACCGGGCAGACGCGCGCAGCTCGGATCGATGCGATCATCGATGGCCTGCAAAGGAATTGGGCAGACACGTCGGGGAACCGTCTCCCGGTCACCGACGATCTGTATGACCAGGCCGGCCTGCCAACGTGATCGTCGACACCTCTGTGCTGGTGGCAGTGGCCGCTGCCGAGCCATCCACACCGGCGTTGCGGGTGATCCTGCAGTCGGAACATCCCCTGGCAATGTCTGCAGGTAGCTACCTTGAGACGTTCCTGGTCGCCGATCGCCACCCGAATGCGTTGGTCGCACGCGCCATGGACGCGCTGATCAAGTCCGCCCGAATCATCATCGAGCCGTTCACTGCTGCCCAGGCTCTGATCGCTCGGAACGCCTACCGCGACTTCGGCAAGGGTTCAGGGCACCCTGCCCAGTTGAACTTCGGCGACTGCTTCTCCTACGCCCTGGCCATCGATACCGACCGGCCCCTGTTGTTCGTGGGCAACGACTTCAACCACACCGATGTCCGGGTGGCCGGCTACTGACTGTGGGCCCGAACGCGCTCCGCCGGGTTCCGCGGCGACGAGTGCCCGGGCGGCGACCAGAGCCCGGGCGTCGGCCTGTGCGCTGGCCGCGGGTGGATCAGTTGAAGAGGTCGTTCGGGTCGTCCGCACGTCGTAGCGCGGGATCACTCATCGCGGCCACCAGCAGCGCACCGGTCAGGATCACCCCGGCGAGCAGGCACAGCCAGACGCCCCAGGCGTCACCGTTGTCCGGCAGCGCCGCGATCGGGATCCAGACGGCCGCGGTGCTGAGCAGCAGGGGCAGCAGGGCGCCGAAGGCCTTGTCGGCCGGCGGCAGCATGCGGACCAGGTGGAAGGCAGCGGCCAGGAAGCCCAGAACACCTGCCGGCCACAATCCGGTGGACCAGGCGTTGGACCAGCCGCCGAAGTCGTGCGTCACCCAGGCCAGGAAGGTGGCCACCAACGCGGCGATACCGGTGACGGCGATGACGATCTCGTTCACGCCGGCCCTGCGCGGCGCGGGTGGGTTCGGCGGCAGGGTCACCGGTGGGTTCGCGATCGGAGTAACGGTGCGCTTGGCCGGATCCTGGGGACCGCCGGGGGGAGGGCTGGCCGGAACGGCGGGGATCCGATGGGTGGTCTCCGGGTCGTTCTCGGCGCGGGCCGCGCCGCCGGCGCTCACGCCTGTCGGCTGGTCGGTCATCGACTTCCACTCCTTCGCGCGGCGGACGTGCCGCTCGCCAGTGTGCCGTATCTGCCCCGCTGCGGGCGTTCCCTGCGGCCTCCCCGATCAGCGCCAGGGCTGCGGCTGGAAGCCGGCCCCCAGCTGCTGCGTCGCCGGCTTCGCCCGTCGGGCGTATTCGTACAGGAAGTAGGTCAGCGCCGCCGCCAGCACCAACGCCACCCAGACACCCCAGCTCGGGCCGAAACTGCCGGTCCCGCCTGCTTGCTTGATCTGCGCCTTCGCGTCGTCGACAGATCCACACTGGTCCTGGATGCAGACCGTGTTGACCACGAAGCTGTGGATCACCACGCCGATGGTGGCGACCAACACCACGACTGCCCCGTAGAACAGCCAGATCGGCCGCAGCTGCGATGTCTTGAGGACGTCGAACACCAGCAGTGCCAACACCACCAGGATGGCCAGAGCCAGCACGCCGGGCAACCACCACCACCTGTGCCAGCCATTGAGGTGAGCCGAGTTGGACTGTCCGCCGACCTGGGCACTGGCGCTCCAGAACGGAAGGAAGGTCGCGATGAAGGTCAGTAACGCCGCGCCCATCGCGGCCCATGCGGACCAGTGCACCGCGGACAGATTGGTACCGGCTGCCGGCGGCTGGCCGAACCCGGGGCCGGCGTAGCCGGGCTGCGGGGGATAGTTGCCCTGCTGTGGCTGCTGACCTTGACCGGGCTGGCCGTAGCCCTGCTGGCCGTAGCCCTGCTGACCTTGACCGGGCTGGCCGTAGCCCTGCTGGCCGTAGCCCTGCTGACCTTGACCGGGCTGGCCGTAGCCCTGCTGGCCGTAGCCCTGCTGACCTTGACCGGGCTGGCCGTAGCCCTGCTGGCCGTAGCCCTGCTGGCCGTAGCCCTGCTGGCCTTGACCGGGCTGCCCGTAGCCCTGCTGCCCGTAACCGGGCTGCGCCGCAGCTTCCTGGTAACCGGAACCCTGCTGGCCTGAGCGCTGGTGCTCGTAACTCTGGGAGCCGTAACCCTGGGAGCCGGAGCCCTGGGAGCCATAGCCCTGGGAGCCAGCGTCCTGGTAGCCGTAGCCCTGCTGGCCATAGCCCTGCGGCCCGGGCGGCTGCTGACCGTACCCCGGTTGACCCGGCGCGGGCGAGGCCGGATCCGGCGGAAAGCCGCCTTGCGGGGTGGTTGGACCACCCTGCTGCGGTTCGCCCTGATAGTGAGGCTGGCCACCCTGGGGGAAGCCGCCCGTTGGGGGCTGAGTCACGTGTTCCTCCTGCATCGTCCGGGAACGCGTTGCTGTTCAGGCAAGCGCAACGAGCACCGTAGCGCGGTCGGGCCGGCAGCGCCGCAGGAACGCGCCTGGCAGCGCGGTCAGCCGCCGGCGAAGGGCGGCAGGATGTCCACCTCGGCACCCGGCGCCAGGACCGAGCCGTCCCGCCCCGCCGCCTCGTCGACCAGATAAGAGCAGCGGGCCAGCACCGTGTTCAGGGCTTCGCCGTGCGCTGCCCTGACGGTGTCCAGCAATGCCGCAAGGGTGGCCGGTTGCGGCAGCGGGAACCGTTCCTCGTCCACCCCGGAGGCCGCCCGGGCTGCCGCGAAGTAGCGGACCTTGACCGATGGATCGACGGCGGCGGCAACCCCCGGCTCAGCCACCGATCGAACTCATCGGTCGGTCGGGCTGCAGGAAGGATGGATCGTCGATGCCGTGACCGGGCAGCTTGTCCCACATGGCCTCCCGCCACACGTCTGCGATCTCCTGATCAGTTCCACCGGTGCGCAGCAGGCCGCGCAGATCGGTCTCGGATCGGGAGAACAAGCAGCTGCGGATCTGACCGTCGGCGGTCAGTCGGGTGCGGTCGCAGTCGCCGCAGAACGGCCGGCTGACCGAAGCGATGATGCCAACGGTTCCGAGCAGGGCGCCGTCGCCGTCCCGGACGTCGAACAACTCCGCGGGCGCCCCGTTGCGGGGGGCGGCATGCGGGCTGAGCCGATACCGGGCCGAAATGCCGTCCTGGATCTCGTCGGCCGTCACCATGGTCCCGCGGTCCCAGGCGTGACCGGCGTCCAACGGCATTTGCTCGATGAAGCGCAGCTGGTAGCCACGTTCCAGCGCGAACGTGAGCAGATCGGCGGCCTCGTGGTCGTTGACGCCCCGCATCAGCACGGTGTTGATCTTGACCGGGGTGAGGCCGGCGGCCGCTGCCGCTTCCAGCGCGTGGAACACGTCGGCGATCCTGTCGCGACGGGTGAGGCGGACGAATCGATCCCGATCCAGGGTGTCCAGCGAGACGTTGATCCGGTCAAGCCCGGCTTCCTTGAAGTCGGCAGCCCGCCTGGCCAGGCCGACACCGTTCGTGGTGAGGGACATCCGCGGGCGTTCGGGAAGCTGCCCGACGGCCCGGACGATGTGCAGGATCCCCTTGCGCAGCAACGGTTCTCCGCCGGTGAAACGGACCTCGTCTATTCCCAGCGAACCGGTGGCAATGCCGATCAGCCGCACCAGCTCCGCGTCGGTCAGCAGCTGCGGTCCTGGCAGCCAGTCCAAGCCTTCGGCCGGCATGCAGTACGTGCAGCGCAGGTTGCACTTGTCGGTGAGCGAGACCCGCAGATCGGTGGCTCGCCGCCCGTGGGTGTCGATCAGCAAGGGCGACTCCGGACGAGGTTGCCCGGATCGAGTGGCGGCACGCCGCTCGAGGGTGGGCACTCCCAGCGACACCGTCGACATTCTCCCAGGGTAGCCGCGGGACGCCGCCGGCGCCGACTCCGGCCGGCGCCGACTCCGGCCGGCGCGCTACCCCGGGCGGATCAGGGACGCGCGCTACCCCGGGCGGATCAGGGACGCGCGCTACCCCGGGCGGATCAGGAACAGCGAATCAGGAATAGTGGAGCAATGACGGGCCGTGCCATAACGAACCCGGCCGGCGAAGCCCCCGACGGCGGGGACCCGGCCGTCGATCCGTTCGCCGACCCGCAGGCGGTGGCGCAGGCCTTGAGCGGAACCGGCTACCTGCCGGACAGCGCATTGGCCACCGCGGTGTTCCTGGCGGCCCGGCTGGAGCGGCCCCTGCTGCTGGAAGGTGAGGCAGGCGTCGGCAAGACGTCGCTGGCCGAGGCGCTCGCGCTGATCAAGGGAAGCACGCTGATCCGGCTGCAGTGTTACGAGGGGATCGACGCCACCCAGGCGCTCTACGACTGGGATTTTCCCCGCCAGGTGCTGCACCTGCGCGCGCTGCAGGCGCTCGGTCCGGGGCAGGCGAACGACCCGGTCGAGGCGTCCGCCAGCACCGCCGGATCGGCGGCATCGGTCGATACCGGCGTGCTGAGTGCGGTCGAGGACGAGCTGTACAGCGAGAGGTTCCTGCTGGCACGCCCGATCCTTTCAGCTCTGCGCACCCCGGACGCGGTGCTGCTGATCGACGAGATCGACAGAGCCGACGACGAGTTCGAGGCCTTCCTGCTCGAGGTGCTGTCCGATTTCGCGGTCACCATCCCGGAACTCGGCCGGGTGGTCGCTGCCCGTCCGCCGTTGGTGGTGATCACCTCCAACCGCACCCGCGAGGTGCATGACGCGTTGAAGCGCAGGTGCCTGTACCACTGGCTCGAGCATCCGGGCCTTGCCCGTGAGGTGCAGATCCTGCGGCGCCGGCTGCCCGGGATCGCCGAGGTCCTGGCCGCCGACGTGGCGGCAGCCGTTGGGCGGCTTCGGGATTCTGCCCTGCTCAAGCCGCCGGGGGTGGCCGAGTCGCTGGACTGGGCCCGGGCGCTGGATGCGCTCGGCGCCAAGCGACTGGACGTCGGGAACGGCACCGCGACGCTCGGCGCCGCGCTGAAGTACCACGAGGACATCGAGCAGGTACGCAGCGCAGGAGCCGCCCTGCTGACGGGTGCTGGATGACGGTTCCGGGCGGACATCCGATACCGGGAGAGCTGATGGTCACCTCGCTGGTGGCGTTCACTCACCAGCTCTCCGGCGTCGGGATATCGGTCGACACGGAACGTGCCGCCGGCTTCCTGTCCGCGGTGCGCGAGCTGGGCACCGCGGCAGATCGGGTGTACTGGGCCGGCCGGCTGACGCTGCTGTCCGGACCTGACCATTTCCCCCTCTACGACCGGGTTTTCGCTGCCTGCTACGGCCGCGGGGGTTTTCCGTTGCCGGTATCGGGCTCTCCGCCCAGCGTGAGCCTGTCCTTGTTGGGAGCAACCGACGGCGCAGCAACCGACGGGGCGGAGTCCGATTCGGCGCCGATCCGAGGACGGGCCAGCGCGGCAGAAGTGTTGCGGCAGAAGGACTTCGCATCGCTCACTGGGCAGGACCGGCGCGAGCTGGCGGCGATGATGGCGTTGTTGCGTGCCGACCTTCCGGAGCGGACGGCACGGCGGAAGCGGAAACATCACCGTGGTTCGTTGGATCGCAGAAGGACCACGGCGGCGATCATCGCCGCCGCCGGCGAGCCGGTGAAAGCTTTGCACCATCGGCAATCCCAGCGTCCCAGACGCGTGGTGCTGTTGATCGACATTTCCGGATCGATGGAGCCTTACGCCGACGCGCTGCTGCGGTTCGGGCATGCGCTCCTGCGGCGGCGTCCTGGCGCGGTCGAGGTGTTCACCATGGGCACCCGGCTGACCCGAGTCACCAGGTCGTTGGCCCTCAGGGACCCGGAGCGGGCGCTGTCCGCCACCGCGAACGCCGTCGAGGACTACTCAGGTGGCACCCGACTGGGCGAGTCGCTGCAGGGCTTCCTGAAGCATTGGGGCCGGCGGGGTACCGCCCGCGGCGCTGTGGTGACGGTGTTCTCCGACGGCTGGGAACGCGGTTCGGTGGTTCTGCTCGGCGAGTGCGCGCAGCAACTGAAGCGGCTGTCGCGGCGGCTCATCTGGGTCAATCCGCACAAGGCGAGGAAGGGTTACCGGCCGGTGCAGGGCGGAATCGCCGCCGTGGCCCCCCACCTGGATGCATTCGTCTCCGGTCACTCGCTGGCCGCACTGTCCGAACTGCTGGAGGTGATGGCGGATGCGTGAGGTGCTGCCGGAGCTGCTGCGGTGGTGGCGCCACGGCGTCGACGTCGGCGTCGGCACCGTGGTGCGGACCTTCCGGTCGGCGCCCAGGCCGGCCGGTGCCGCCATGCTGGTAGGTCCGGACGGCACCGCGGTCGGCTCGGTCTCCGGTGGCTGCGTCGAAGGAGCGGTGTACGAGCGGGCCGAAGCGGTCAGGGACGGTGAGCCGCCCCAGTTGCAGCGGTACGGCGTCTCCGACGACGACGCGTTCGCCGTCGGCCTCACCTGCGGCGGCATCATCGACATCTTCACCGAGAAGATCAGCAAGGCAACATTTCCCGAGCTCGAGTCGCTGGCCACCTCGGTCGACGCACACGAACCGGTCGCGGTGGTCACCGTTATCGCGGGGGCGCCGGGACAGCTCGGTCGGCATCTGCTGGTGCGACCGGACGGTGTCGAGGGATCGCTTGGTTCCCCGCGGATCGACCAGGCCGCTCGTGACGATGCCCGCGGCCTGCTGGCCGCCGGGCGGACCGCCACCCTCACCTACGGACCCGATGGGCAGCGCCGCGGCGAGGGGTTGCAGGTTTTCGTCGCCTCCTATGCTCCGCAACCCAGGATGCTGGTGTTCGGCGCCATCGACTTCGCCGCCGCGGTCGCCGGCATGGGCGCCTTCCTGGGGTATCGGGTCACCGTCTGCGACGCCCGCCCGGTGTTCGCCACGCCGCAACGTTTTCCGCAGGCGCAGGAGGTGGTGGTCGACTGGCCGCACCGCTATCTGCAGACGCAGATCGACCAGGACCGGGTCGATGAACGGACGGTGATCTGTGTGCTCACCCACGATCCCAAGTTCGATGTCCCCCTGCTGTCGGTGGCGCTCACCCTCGACGTCGCGTACGTCGGCGCGATGGGTTCCCGGCGCACCCACCTCGATCGGCTGGCCAGATTGCGGGAAGCGGGACTCGGCGATACCGAACTGGGCCGACTGTCCAGTCCGATCGGGCTCGACCTCGGCGCCCGCACCCCGGAGGAGACCGCGGTGTCGATCGCCGCGGAGATCATCGCGCGTCAGTGGAACGGCGGTGGGCGGCCGCTTTCCCGACTCGGCGGTGCCATCCACGCCGATCCGATCACGGTGGGGGAACCCGAGCCACCCGCCGCCGACGGTTGACCTCACGTGGACTCGAGTTCCGATCGTCCGAGCATGAGAGCCACCACACCATCTGTATCGCCGGCAGAAACCTGTATCCCCCGGCAGAAACCTGTATCCCGGCAGAGTCGACCCACCTCGGCGGCGTTCGGACAGGCTGCTGTAGCAGCGATTCGGGGCCCCGACACTGGGTCGTTCGCCCTGGTCTCGCTCAGCACCTTCGATTCGCTGGGGCTGACCACCTTCGATTCGCCGGCGCTGACCATCATGAAGCCCCGGATCGCGTGGCGGAGCAGTACCCCGTCAAACGTTGGGAACCCCCCGGCGACGCCGGAGTGCAGCGAATGTGGGGCTGGGTGCGAATTCTGCTGCACTCGCGCGCTGGGACCTCAGCGCTTGGCCGGGCAACACCCACCGTGTGCAGCGGAAGTTGCGCTGGTTGCGACATCTGCTGCACTCGGGCTGATTGCGCTCGCGCGCGGGTCGGTGGCTGCCGCGCACAGGACCCGTTGACCGGCTACTGCACGGTCTCCCGGTGCCGCACGGTCCGCAGCTCGATCACGTTGAGGGCGGCGAGCGCCAGTGCCAGCACCGTCAAGGACAGCAGCGCCGGCAGGAAGGGGGCCGACGGCAGCAGGATCAGCACGACGCCGGCGGCGGCGAGCCTGGTCGTCGAAACCATGTGGAACATCATCCAACGGGTATAGCCGAAGGTCGCCAGGTAGACGGCGCAGCCCCCGTACAACAGCGCGGCCACCGGCCACGACAACGACTCGCCGGGATGCGAAACCGCATCATGCATGCCGACCGCGACGGCGATGATCGAGCCGATGAAGGCCAGATGCGCATAGGACAGCACGTGCCGGGCCACCTGCACCTGCACCTGCGCCGTCTGCAGGGCGAACCGGATGGCGTCGGCGGCGAAGTGGAAATAGACCCACCACAGGCTCACCGCGACCAGGAACGCGACGGCGACGGCGAGCAACGCCGCGGCCGTCAGATGCTCCGACGCCGCCGCCGGAGCACCGATGGCCACCACCGTCTCGCCGATCGCGATCAGCACGAACAGCCCGAACCGTTCGGAGAGATGACCGGGCTCGAAGTGCAGTGCGGCCAACCGCCGTTTCAGCACGGTCGGTGTGGACAGATCGAGCAGCGCGGCAACCGCCCACACCGCGGTGCGGGCCGGCGGCGGTAGGAGCGCGCCGACCAACAGCAGCGGACCGCTGACGAACATCGCAACCGTGAACGGCGACGCCGTCCAGTGTCGGCCGCCGGTGGCCACCAGCCCCAATACGATCCGCCCACCGAAGTACGCCCCGCCGAACAGCACACTGCGGTCGTGGTAGGCGCCAGGAGCCGCCAGCGCCATCAGCAGACCGGCTAGTGCCACCGCGAAGATCGCGGCGCGGTTCCGCAACCGGTCCATGTCGCGCAGGTTCGCCTGGATCGAGGTGCCCACCCAGGTCCAGTAGATCGGCACGAACACCACGGTGGCCTGTAACAACCCGGCCCCCGAGTGGTCGCCGAGCAGCAGCGCCGACACCTGGGTAATCGCGAAGACGAAAACCAGGTCGAAGAACAGCTCTGCCCAGCTGACGCGCTTCTCGGCCGGCTGTGCGGTCATGAGGTTCTCCTGGGTCAAGCGGCGGCCGCGACGCAAGTCGCGGGTGGTGGTCGGCGGTCAGCGGGTGGACGACGACGGGGCCACGCGTCGCTCAGCCGGCGAAGCAGTGGTGGTGTGGACATGCCCTCGACTTCTTCCGGTGGTATCAGCCCCTGTCGAGTTTGCCGGACAGGCGATCTGGGTGCCGGCCATGCAGCAGCGCGGGTACTGCCGGGGCGACCGCGAATCTCTGGATCATCTCGCCGAATCAGCGCCAGGGTTACGCCACACCAGCGGTCGAATCCATGAGGGCGGTGCAGTGACGTCCTCGGGTGATCGAAGCGCTCGCGGACATCGTGGTGTGAGTTCGTCTCTCAAGGACACGGTCCTCCAGCGTCGACGACTGGAGACTCGGTGCGGCGGGACCGTCTATCGACACCCTGGACGGGCTGAGATCCGTTCTCCGGTGAGTCCCGCTGACTTACTCTCGCCTGCGCTATGCACTAGGGAGAAGCTAGTAAACATTGTGTATCGTAGTGAAGCGCCGGCGTCTGCCGGAAGCGGCACTGACCTGCCGAACCGAGAATGAAGGGGGAGCCCATGGCCCTCGATGATGATGTGATCCGCCTGGCGAGGGGAAAGAACCTGGCCACGGTAGTGACGTTGATGCCGGACGGGCAGCCGCAGGCGCTACTGACCTGGATCGACACCGACGGTGAGCACCTTCTCGTCAACACCGAACCGACCCGGCAGCGGGCAAAGAACCTGGCCCGTGACCCTCGGATCACCGTACTGGTCCACGCAGCTGACAGCGCCTTCGACTGGGCCGAGGTGCGCGGCACCGTGGTGGAGACCATCGGCGGCCAGCCGGCCCGGGCGCACGTCGACGAGCTTTCCCACAAGTACGTCGGCACCGACTATCAGCAGCCGATCGGACCTGCCGGTCGGATCATCCTGAAAGTGGCGCCCAGCAAAGTGAACACACCAAGGATCCTCTTCGGCTGAGTGGTCAGATTCGTCTGTTGGGCGGGGGTCAGCCGCGTCGGAGTCGGCATCTCGCAGGGGCGTCATCTCGGAGGGGCGTCATCTCGCCCCGAAACTTGCGACGCCGGTGACGGGTGCTCATCGGCCGATACCTCTGCCCAGAGTTGCCCCCCGGCCCCGGCCCCGGCCCCGGCCCCGGCAGCCGTCACCGTCGACCGCCGGAGGGTGGCGAGTGGTGTTCAGCCGCCGAGCGCCGGGATCACTTCGCTCTCGAACAGCTCGATGCCCGAGGCGTCGAACGCGGCCTCCGGGAAGTAGCAGATCGCATAGGACATCCCCAGACGTGCGACGGCGCCCATCTTCTGAACGATCTGCTCCGGGGTTCCACAGCCCTCGGAGTTCCGGAAATCCTCGACCACCTGGTCGGCCTTCTCGGCGCTGACGTAGCGGGTGTACCGGTCGTGCAGCCAGGACAGCTTGTTCTCCACCTCGTCCTCGGTGGCGCCGATCGCGATGTTGAAGTTCGCCGATCGGGTGATCGCGTCGAAATCTGTGCCGACATCCTGGCAGTGCTGCCGCAGGATCGCCGACTTCTCGGCGAAGGCCGACGGAGCGAAGTTGGTGTAGTCGGCGTACTGCGCCGCGATCCGCAGCGTGACCTTCTCGCCGCCACCGGCGATCCACAGCGGGATACCGCCGTCCTGCAAGGGTTTCGGCTGCACGATGGCGCCGTCGACCTGGTAGTACTTCCCGTCCAGGGTCGCGGAGCCTTCCGTCCATGCCTGCCGCATGATCTGGACACCCTCGTCCAGCATGCCGAGCCGGACACCGGCTCGCGGGAACCCGTAGCCGTATGCCTTCCATTCGTGTTCGTACCATCCGCCGCCGATACCCATCTCGACTCGGCCGCCGGAGATGATGTCGATGGTGGCGGCGACCTTGGCCAGATACGCCGGGTTGCGATACCCCATGCAGGTGCACATCTGGCCGAGCCGAACCCGCTGGGTGACGGCAGCAAATGCCGCCATCAGCGACCACGCCTCGTGGGTGGCGTCCTCGGACGGCAACGGAACGGTGTGGAAGTGGTCGTACACCCAGACCGACTCCCACGGCCCGGCGTCGGCCCGCTGTGCCAGCGTGGACATGGTCTTCCAGTGTTCGGCCGGTTCGATGCCGGCCAGGTCCATCCGCCAGCCCTGGGGGACGAAGATGCCGAATCGCGAAATCGAAGGATCTGTCATGACGCCGAAGCTACGCGCGCCGTTCGACGCCGAGACACTCGGATGCCGGACGGCGCGCGTAGCTTCGGCATTCCGGGCGATGAGCAGGGGGCTCCGGCGTGCGATCGCCACTCTGCCGGCCTTGCCGTGCCAGACCGACGCCCCTCGCCGATGCTGACAGGCCCGTGCGCGGCGCTGCCGGGAGTGCCCCGTGCGGTGCAATACGATGGAACCTGCGGCTGGACCCACTTGATCGTTACCGGTTCGTCGCTCGGCAGAAGCAACCGGACGGCGGAGACCGGCGTCTACTGGAGGTCCTGTCGGCTACTTTTCGGGGGAAGTTCATGGCTCACACAAGAAGGTTTCGCAACGGCTGGCATCCGGCCAAAGCCGCTGTCACCGGTGCGATGGTGGTGGCCATCTTCGCGACGGGCTGCAGCGCGTCCGCCACGGATGCCGGCACGGTCGGCCGCCAACAGGGCCTGACGTCCGCACCATCGGTCGGCTCGCCCGGGATGCCGGCGACGAACCGCCCGGTGGCGAACGAATCGGCGACCGATGAGCCGGGTTCCGCTCCCTCAGGATCCGCCGCCCCGGGATCGACCGCCTCCGCAGGATCCGGCAGCGCAGGATCCGCCGCCCCGGGATCCACCGCCCCCTCCACTAACGGCCAGGGTTCCGGCAGCCAGGTTTCCAGCAGCCCCGGAACCCGGGGATCGGGCACCTCCTCGACCAGCGCGACCACCTCCTCCCCTGCGCCGACCACTTCCAGCTCCGCGCCGACCACCTCCAGCTCCGCGCCGACCACCTCCACCCCGGCGCCGACCACCTCCAGCGCTCCAGCTACCACCACACCGACCGTGCCGGTCCGCGACACCCTGCTTCCCGGCATGCGGGGCGAGGACGTCAAGGCTCTCCAGCGGAAATTGAATAGTCTCGGTTACTGGAACGGAGCCGCCGAGGGCACCTACAGCGAGCTCACCAGTCAGGCGGTGATGGCCTATCAGAAGGCTGCCGGCATCCAGGCAGATGGGGCCGCCGGCCCGCAGACCACCTCGGCGCTTGCCCGCAATGTCCGGCCAACGGCGCGGACCACGACCGGCAGCGCGATCGAGATCGACAAGCAGCACCAGCTCGTCAAGGTCGTGATCGACGGGAGCTTGAAGTACATCTTCAACACCTCGACGGGTAGCGGCCAGACGTACGTCCAGAAGGGCGATCCGGGCCAGCCCCCGACCACAGCGGTGGCCACTACCCCGGAGGGCACCTTCACCATCGAGCGTTCGATCGACGGCATGCGCACGAGCAAGCTCGGGCAATTGTGGCGGCCGCGGTACTTCTACGACGGGTACGCCCTGCACGGCTCGAACAGCGTTCCGAACTTTCCAGCCAGCCACGGCTGCGTCCGGGTGGCCAACGGTGTGATCGACTTCGTCTGGTCCGCGAACCTGGCCCCGATCGGCCGAACGGTACTGGTCTACTGAGCGGGTCGACGTCGTACTGAGCGCGTCGACTCCACTGAGCGTGACGACGTCGCGCCCGTGTCGGTGCCGGACCCGGTGGTGCGAGCCGGCACTGGCTCGGTGTCGGTGGCCGATGGCATTCTGATCGACGGGTGACCCGGCCGAACAACCCGCTGGGGCGATCAGAAGGACATGACGGTGGCAGACAAGACACTCACTCGCATTGCGGCGTTGCTGCGCAAGGCGGAGGGGACGGACAACGAGCACGAGGCGTCGGCCTACATGGCCGCTGCCCAGCGACTGGCAACGCTGGAATCCATCGACCTGGCGGTGGCCCGCTCGCACACCGCCGGAATTCAGCAGCGCGCAGTTCCCCAGCAGCGGACCATCAGCATCGGGCAGAGCGGCAAACGTGGACTGGGCACCTACGTCCAGCTGTTCGTCGCGATCGCCAGGGCGAACGAGGTGACCTGCGACGTGGCCCGCAACTCCACCTTCGTCTACGCGTACGGCTTCGCAGCGGACATGGACACGTGTGAGGCGCTCTACTCCTCCCTGGTGGTTCAGATGGTGGGTGCTTGTGAGCGATTCCTGCGATCGGGCCAGCACAAACAGGAACTGACCTGGGGGCGGGACTCCCGGACCGGCACGTTGGTCCGCCGTCCGGTACACGGGGTGACCGCGCGGATCAACTTCCAGAACGCGTTCGCCCTGGTCATCGGCGAGCGGCTGGCATCGGCCCGGGAGCGGGCCAATCGGGAGGCCGAACTGCGGTACAGCACGAACGGCAGGAGCGGCGGGGACGGCGGGAACGGCACAGAGCCTGGGCAGGTGGCAACGGCCGGACCGGCCACATCCGGAGTGGCACTGGCGATCCGGGAGAAAGAGCTGGAGATCAAGGACTTCTATTCCCTACGCTCACAGGCGCGGGGCGCCTGGCGAGGCGGCACCGCCGGACACTCGGAGGCCTCCAGGCGCGCCGGTGCCCGCGCCGGCCGGCGGGCGCAGCTCGGCGAGCGATCGGCGATCGGGGGGTCCCGCCGGGCGGTCGGCCCTGGTGGCTGATCCCGTGCCGCACGGTCGCCGGCGGGACACCGATCGTGCGGCGGTGTACGAGGCGGAGAGCCTGGTTCGCCGGCTGCTGGATGGCTCGGCGAGTTTCCCGACCATCGAAGTGGCCGGATCACGGATCACCCTGCCGGTGGAACACCGGTTCGGTTCAGTGGAATCGGTCCAGGCCTATGTCGATGCGGCGTTGCAGATGCCGGCGGTCCGCGACCGCTGGCCCGATCGGTCGAAACTGAGGTGCACAGTGCGCCGCCGCCGCGGGTCGACGCAGGCGCACTACGAGTTCTCCGGAGCGGTGATCGCCGTCCCGACTGCGATGACCGATCGGAACGGCACCGCCTGGGCGATGCGCGAGTCGGTGGTCCTGCACGAACTGGCACACCACCTGATCGGTGAGACGGAACCCTTCCACGGCAAACCTTTCCGGGAGGCGATGCAAGACCTGGTGGAGCTGATGATCGGCCCCGAGCTGCGGCTGCTGCTGCTGGTGAGCTACGCCGACGCCGGCGCGACCTCCCGATGAACGCGAGCTGTCGCCCGGGCGGCTGATGCGGTACCGGGCGTCGATGGCGAGCCTTCGGGCCGGACCGCGGGCACGAAGAACCGGACCACGGGCACGAAGAACCGGACCACGGGCACGAAGAACCAGACCGCGACACCAAGAGCCAGAGCGCGACACCAAGATCTAGGATCCGCCCATGTCGTTCGCTGGAATCCCGTCAGCCGCTTTCGATTTCTATGACGACCTCGAGGGCGACAACACCAAGGCGTTCTGGGATGCGCACAAGACGACCTACGAAAAAGCGGTGAAGGCTCCGATGACGGCCCTGACCGCACTGGAGGGCGAGTTCGGCCCGGCGAAGGTGTTCCGACCACATCGAGACGTGCGATTCGCCAAGGACAAGGCGCCGTACAAGACCCACCAGGGTGTTTTCGTCCCCGCGGGTCCGGCCACCGGTTGGTATGCCGAAGTAGCGGCCAGCGGCTTCCGGGTGGGCGTGGGCTTCTACGACGCCTCCACCGCCCGATTGACCGCGATCAGGCAGGCGATCGACTCACCGGCCGGCGTCGATCTCGACAGGATCGTCAGCAGGCTGCAGCGAGGCGGCTGGGAACGCGGCGGCGACGTCCTCAAGACGGCGCCCCGCGCTTTCGACGCGAGCCATCCGCGCATCGACCTGTTGCGGCATCGGACGATGATTCTGGCCAAGTCGTACCAGTTCGACCCGGTGATCCACACCTCTGCACTGCTGGACAAGGTGCGCAAGGACTGGCGGGCCGGCGCGCCCTTCGTCGAGTGGGTGCAGCGCCACACCGCAGGGGTCTCGCGGTAGCACCGCGCATTCGAGTTCCGTGCCAGGCTCTCCAGGGGAGTGGCATAATGATGGCATGAATCGCATACGCCTCAGCACGACGGTCGACGCGTCTCTGCTTGAACAAGCGCGGAGCGTGCGGTCGGGGACTACGGACGCTGCGCTCGTGGACGAAGCTCTGGCGGCTCTGCTAGCTCGCTTCCGCGCTGCAGAGGTGGACGCGAGCTACGCCGCCTATGACGAGCACCCACTCGACGAGCCAGACGAATGGGGCGACCTGGCGTCGTTCCGGCGGGCCGCGGCGACGTCGTGAGCGGCGTTCCCGCTCGTGGGGATGTCTGGTGGTGCGAGATGGCTGAGATCGGGCGTCGACCAGTCGTCGTCCTGTCTCGGGACGTAGCGATTCCGCGACATCGCCGCGCACTCGTGGCGCCATGTACGACGACGATTAGAGGGCTTGTGAGCGAAGTTGTGCTCGAACCCGCTGACGACCCGGTGCCTGTTCGTTCGGCGGTGAACCTCGATTCGGTGGAAAGCGTCTCGATCGCGATCCTCGTCAGCCGGTTGGGGCGATTGCGTGACACTCGAATGCGCGAGATCTGCGCCGCCCTGGCCGTAGCTGTCGACTGTCCGGGCTGAACAACACTCCCGATCGCGTGCAGATGAAGGATCCCTGGCCGGACCACGCGCTGTCCGCGGCGTGATCGTGCGTTCAGGGCGGTATCCCTCACACCACGGCCAACAACAGGAAACGGGCCAGGGGGTTGGCCCTCGTCCTGCAGAGGCCGGGAAAGGCGGGCGGCGATGTCACTTGGCGCAGCTACGACGTCGCGGTAGAACCGCACCGCGTCCTCGTAGTCGTCGGCCTCGACAACCGGGCGCATCTGCAGGACGCGGCGGGCGTGCGCCGTCACCGGGGGGTGGGGCAATAGACGAGCTGCTGGGTGTGGCCGTCGAGTGTCCGGCTCTCGAGGAGCTCAAGGTCGAAGTCGCCCGCGCCCCCGAGGATCGGGCTGGTCCCGGTCCGTCCGGAGATGGCGGGGAAGATCGTCACCTGCAGGCGGTCGACCAGGCCGGCGCCCATCAGTGCCCAGTTCAGCGACAGGCTGCCGCCCGGCGATCGCAGCGGCACATCCGACTCCTCCTTGAGCCGGCTCACGATGTCCACGGCGTCACCGCTCACGATGGTCGCGTCCGGCCAGCCGAGAGTGTCCCGCAACGTGGAGGACACCACCGTCGCCGGCATGCGCACCATCCGGAGGTTCCACTCATCGAGCAGGTTGGGATCGATACCCGAGGACCAGATCTGCGCCATCTCCCGGAACGTGGTGGCCCCGAACACCATCCGCTGCTCGATGTCGAACAGGGCAGCGCGGTGTTCGAGCAGCTCGGGGCCCTGCTTGCTTCAATATCCACCCCAGTCGGCGCCCTCGGTGTAGGAGCCGTAGGCGTCGAGGGTGGAGAAGACGTCCCAGGTGTAGACAGCGGTCATGTCAGTTTCCTTCTTGGTTGGCCGGCATGGTGGGGTCGGGCTTCAGGCCTTCGGGAACGTCGGCGGACTGCCAGCGATCTCATCGGATGAGTCGAGAGGGGCAAGTACCGGCCGCTCCCGATTTCATCGTGCTGGCCGAATACCGAGGGCAATCGGTTCGGCGTCGATGCCGGCTGAGGGTCGCCATCGACCCGGTGAGGATGCTTCACAGGTTGCCCATCAGATGGGCCAAGTGTGTGAGTTTCAGATCCGGAAGGTAGGCGTGACTGATGGCGGCAGCGATGCGGGGCACGGCGGTGGAGTCCGGGTAACACATGTACAGCGGCCGGTAACTCGGCTGGAACTTGGCCTTGAAGCGCAGGAGCGATTGAAATCCGTACGCCGGCTCGAGAACCTTGGCCAGCAGATCCAGGACGCGCTGCAGTCCGGTGGCTGGGTGACCGTCGGCGATTCGGGCCAGTGGCGCGCCGGACAGGCTGACGAATTCAGCGTTCTCGCTCTGGAACTCCAGAATCGCGCTGCCGAGGAGGAACTCCATGACGCCGGGGAAGGCGGTACCCGGGCGGCGCATGAAGTCCAGCGTCCAGCCAGTGATCGCGCCATCCCGGTAGACCGGGAGCCAGCTGGTGACACCGTGCACGGCGCCGCCGGGTCCGACGGCGATCAGGCATCGCACGTCCGGGTCGTTCAGCTCATCGAGGCCGCCGAGGGTGAATCCCATCTCGGGGAGTGCCTTGTCGGCGACCCATTCTTCGGAGATCGCCTTGATCTGTTCGGAGATCGGCAACGGCGCGTCCGGAAAGCTGATCCATCGGGCGGTGATGCCATCGCGCGCAGCCCGGTTCGCCGCCGTGCGGATGTCCTGGAACTTTCGGCCCTTGAAGGCCACTGTTCCGAGTTCTATGACGGTTTCCTCGGCCACCTGCACGTCCTGCCAGCCCTGCCCCGCGGTGATCGTCCGAGTGTGGGCGGTGCAGCTGTACAGACACGGGGTCCAGCTGTGCGCGTCGCAGAAGGCGGCGAACTCGGTGATCGCAGGTCCCCGTTCGGACAATGGGCCCACCGGGTCGGTGGTGGTCAAGGCAATCCCGCCGTGTGTGCGGTAGGCGATGAACGTCGTACCGGTGGCATTGAACCAGTAGGAGTGATCCGGCCAGGTGGTCATGTAGGAAAGGTTCGACCCTCCGGTGGTGCGCAAGATTCGGCGGGCGCGTTCGCGGTCTCCGACAAGACGAACATCGCGGGTTCGCCGGAAGCTGTGCAGCGCTGCGGTCAACGCGACCAGCCACACCAGCACTCCGGTCCACTCCAAGAGCAGCGTGGCTGCCCAACTGTGTGGGATGAACCGAGGCGAACCGAAACCCAGGAAACCAGGGGGGACAAGTCGTTGCGGGAAGTTGCGAGCCAGCGCCGTCCAACGCGGCCGAGGAGTGATCTGGTCGGCGATCAGACTGCCGACGATCGTATAGACGCCGAACATCACCGCGATACCGACGGCGACGACGGTGATCAGCCGGCGATAGGTCCCGGGCGGCGGCCGTAATCGGAAGGAGGAGCGGCACAGCAGCAGCACGATGATGACCAGAGCGGGTACCAGGATCGACAGCGTCGAGGCAAAGGGTCCCTTCAACTCCGTCGAAGCCAGAGCACCGAAGCTGCCGTGCCGCCGCGTTGCCGTCATCACCAGCAGACTGACGGCGAAC
>JAABUS010003906.1_pt1 | contig 22832 bp, 28 predicted proteins | sample 5560161 | NCBI WGS metagenome assembly JAABUS01 (sample SAMN10711885, study PRJNA513376) | rock metagenome | isolation source: Antarctica rocks | place: Antarctica: Victoria Land, Trio Nunatak nord | collected 2016-01-04
TGCCGAGGCTAAGGAAGGCGCGGCTCATTCCGCAGCGAGGATCGCGCCAGCCATAGTTAGCGCCTCGCGGTTGGCGTGTACGTCGTGGACGCGGAACAGGGTCGCGCCGCGCTCGTAAGCCATGACGGTGGTCGCCACGGTCCCGAATACGCGCTCGCGTGCCTCCCCGACGCCGGTGATGCTCCCTATGAACCGCTTGCGCGAGGCGCCCACAAGCACGGGGAATCCGAGTTGCACGATGGCGTCGAGGCTGCGGAGCAGTGTCAGGTTGTGATCCACGGTCTTCCCGAACCCGATGCCTGGATCCAGGATGATATTCTCCGGCAGCACGCCCGCCGAGACGGCGTGATCCGCACGCTCTTCCAGGAAATCCCGCACCTCCCGTACAACGTCTTCGTAGTGGGGCTGCTGCTGCATGGTCTTCGGTTCGTCCTGCATGTGCATGAGGATCACCGGGCATCCAGTCTCCGCCACGACAGAGACCATTCGCTCGTCGCCGCGCAGGGCCGTCACGTCGTTGACGATGGCAGCCCCGGCTTCGATGGCTGCCTCAGCGGTAGTGGCGCGGTAGGTGTCGACGGAGATCACGGCATCCCGCCTCTCGGCGAGGATGGCGCGCATCACGGGCACAACCCGGTCTATCTCTTCTTCCGGGGATACGGGGTCTGAGCCGGGACGGGTGGATTCCCCGCCGATATCTATGACGTGCGCGCCTTCGTCGAGCATGGAGACCGCGCGGGCCGCAGCCCTCTCGGGATCAAGAAAATCTCCGCCGTCGGAGAATGAGTCTGGGGTGACGTTGAGGATACCCATGAGAACGGGGCCGGGTCCCGTTATGAGATCCCCGGCCCCGATGGCTTCCCCAGTGCGCTGCCCTTTGTCTTCGTCCACCTACTCTTCGCGACCGTTGCGGTGCGGGCCTTCGGACTCGAAGTGGACCCGGTCCACGGCGAACTCCTCGACGAGGTTGCGGAGGTGCTTGGCGTCGACTGTTTCGTATTCGATCAGGTCTTTCGACAGCTTCTCCAGAAGGTCGCGGTTTCGGATAAGGAGGTCTTCTGCTGTGTCGTATGACTCGTCTACGATGCGCCGGATCTCCTTGTCTATCTGGAAGGCGATCTCATCCGAATAGTCCGGCTGGGTGCCGAAGTCCCGGCCCATAAAGACCTGCTGGTTTGCGTGCCCCAGGGACATCGGCCCGAGCTTCTCGCTCATGCCGAAGCGGGTAACCATCTGCTTGGCTGTCTGCGTGACCCTTTCGAGGTCGTTGGAGGCGCCCGTGGTGATCTCGTCGAAGGTCACGTGCTCCGCCGCCCGGCCGCCGAGCATCATGGCGAGCTGCGCCATGAGCTGGCCGCGGCTCATCATGAAGCGATCCTCCGTGGGGAGGCTCATGGTGACTCCCAAAGCCTGCCCGCGCGGGATGACCGAGACCTTGTGTACCGGGTCAGCCTCGGGCAGGAGCGCGCCGACAATGGCGTGACCAGCCTCGTGGTAGGCGGTGATCTCCTTCTCCTTCTCGGAGATGATGCGCGTCTTGCGCTCGGGGCCGGCGATAACCCGGTCTACAGCCTCCTCCATCTCGGACATGTTGATCTCGTCCTTGTCGCGCCTCGCCGCGAGCAGGGCCGCCTCGTTGACGAGGTTGGCGAGGTCAGCCCCGGTGAAGCCAGGCGTTCCGCGGGCGATGGTCGCCACCTCTATGTCGTCGCCGAGCGGCTTGCCTCGGGTGTGGACCTGGAGGATCTTCTCGCGCCCAGGCAGGTCCGGCCTATCCACCGTGATCTGACGGTCGAAACGTCCGGGACGAAGGAGCGCAGGGTCGAGGATGTCCGGGCGGTTGGTGGCGGCTAGCATGATGATTCCGCTCTTGGAGTCGAACCCGTCCATCTCAACGAGGAGCTGGTTGAGCGTCTGCTCGCGCTCGTCGTGGCCGCCGCCCATGCCAGCGCCGCGCTGCCTACCTACGGCGTCGATCTCGTCCATAAAGATGATGCAGGGCGAGTTCTGCTTGGCCTGCTCGAAGAGATCCCTGACGCGGCTCGCGCCGACGCCGACGAACATCTCCACGAAGTCCGAACCGGAGATGCTGAAGAACGGCACCCCCGCCTCCCCTGCCACCGCGCGCGCCAGGAGCGTCTTGCCCGTGCCTGGGGGCCCGACGAGCAGCGCGCCCTTCGGGATGCGGGCGCCGAGTTTCTGGAACTTCTGCGGGGCTTCGAGGAACTCTTTGATCTCACTCAGTTCCTGAACAGCTTCCTGGGCTCCAGCCACGTCGTTGAAAGTTATCTTCGGCTGGTCCTTGGTCATGCGGCGGGCGCGGCTCTTGCCAAAGCTCATCACCCGGTTACCGCCGCCCTGCATGGAGCTCATGATGAACAGGAACAGGATGATTATGAGGAAGATCGGGCCTAGCGTGGCGAGCAGGCTCAACCAGAACCCCGTGTTCTGCGGGTCAACGTCGAACGGAACGTCCGCCTTGTTGAGGGTGGCGGCAACGTCGGTCTGCTGGGTATAGAAGTACTCGAAGGTTTCCGTCTTCCCGCCGTCCTGCTTGATCTTGCCCGTGACCTTCTGATCCTCGTCCAGGATCGTGAGCTTGTCGTCAGGCTGGGCGGGTTTGAGGACGAAGGAATTTTCGTCCACCGCCTTCTGGAACTCGATATTGTTCAGGGTTTTGACGTCCGTGCTGCCTTGCGAAAGAACCTTGATCAGGATCACCGCGAACACCATCAGGATGATGAAGTACAGCACCCCGCCGTTTCTCAAGAGTCTGCCCAATTGCTTTACCTCTCGTAAAAATTGTTTAAGAACACGGGGATTATACTACCCCGGCAACCACCGGAACGCCCTCGCTATTCACATATTCACATGTTGGGCGCGGAACTGAAGATCTCGGGTTTCAACACGCAGATATCCGGGAGGTTGCGATATGCCCCATCATAGTCTAGCCCGTACCCAACCACGAACTCATCAGGCACCTCGAACCCAAGATACTTCACATCGAGTTCCACCCGCCGACGCGACGGTTTGGTGAGGAGCGCGCAGATCTCAAGCGACGCTGGCCTGCGGGCTAGCAGCGAACGCCGAAGATACGAGAGCGTGAGGCCGGTGTCCACTATGTCCTCGACTATTAGGACGTGCCTGTCAGTGATGTCCTCTTCGAGGTCTTTGAGGATGCGGACGACGCCGCTGCTCGAAGTGCCCGAACCATAAGAAGATATGTCCATGAAGTCGATCTCGCACGGCAGGTCTATGTGGCGCATCAGGTCGCCCATCACCACAACCGCGCCGCGGAGAACCCCGATCAGGAGTAGTCGTTCGCCGCTGTACTCTTCGGTGATCTGTGTGCCTATCTCACGCACACGGTCCTGTATCTCCCCAGAGGAAATCAGCACTTCTTTCACGTCTGGCATCATACTGGACATCTTCACGATACTTTCTCCACCTCCACCCTGAGAGCCTTCTCCGCCATCGCATCCACCTTGAATTCCTCGCCAAGCTCCCCGAGAAATATCCAGGCGACCCTTCCTTCATCGCTAACGATCACCGGCGTTCGGCGCCTCAAATCCTTCGGCACCCTGCGGTCCATCATCGCCCGCATGACCTTCTTCGTGCCCCCGAGGCCCAGCGGGCGAATGGTATCTCCCTCGCGCGCCAGCCGCACCCGGTACGGTCCACGTTCTGCGTTCAGGTAGGCGATCTCCGGCCTCGCGGCATCCGATGCATCGAAGCCACGCACCTCCGTCACGTTTATAACCCAGTCGTTGAAACCCTGTCCGCCGGTCAGGAGATCCCAATCTCCCGACCAGTGATCCGCGCCGTGGTAGAAGACGATCTCCTCACCGTAGCGGGCCGCCACGACGATGTTATCCGCAAGGTACATGGTCCGCGTGCCCTCGCTCTTGCGCGACAGCTTCAAGATCGCCTCCACAGCGGCCGAGTCGAGCGAGGATTCGTCCGAGACCAGCGTCGCGTAGCCACACCGCACGGCGTGGCGTCGCAATGCGGGCGGCAGTACCTTGAGATCTTCTAGCGACAAGATCACCTCAGCGCCTCTTCGGTGAATCGTCCCCGCAACGAGGCTTTCGAGGACCTGGAGATCTTCGCGCAGCAGGGACGCCCCGTGGGCAATATTCCCACCAGCCCCAGGATACAGTTCTTCGAGCACCGGCAGCACTTCCAGGCGTACCCGGTTGCGGGCGTATTTCGGGGTCAGATTCGTGGGATCTGCGCGGTACGGCTGGTCGAGATGTTCGAGATAGGCAAGAACTTCCGTTCTCCGGCATTCGATCAAGGGCCGTGCGAATCGCCCACGCACCGGCGGGATGCCGGAAAGTCCACGCAACCCCGCGCCCCGCGCCAGGTTCATCAAAACCGTCTCAGACACGTCATCCGCAGTGTGGCCCGTGGCGACCGTCGAGATCCCAAGCCCGTCCGCGACCTCCTCCGCGAGACGATACCGTTCCAGCCGTGCCGCTTCCTGCAAGTTCGAGCCTTGGAGTTCGATCCCGCGTACCTCGCACGCGACCCCCAGTCGCTCGCACAAAGCCCGCACGAACTCGGCCTCTTGGAGCACGGCGGGCTTGCCAAGCTCGGCTAGCGCCCGGAGCATCGCCACGGAGTCTGGGCCGCCAGAGACCATGACGAGCGGACGTGAGAGGTCCATACCGTATCGTTGAGCCGTCCGCCGCACGGCATCGGAGAAATCTCGTCCTTTCATGGGGAGTAGTTTAGACAGGATAGGCCGTCGCGCTCTCGAAACATCACCGGCACAGCTCTGGATTCTGTAGATGACGTAACTTTCTCCACGGACTTTCCGGGCTCGGACGCTGATCCTGACCCTATACATGCTCCTCGGACGCCTCGAACTCTTCACCGTCCTCGTCCTCCTGACCCCCGAGTTCTGGCGTCGTTGAGCTCATACCGGCGTTGATGGCAGAAGAAAAGCCCCACCGTAGCAGGGCAGGATTTGAACCTACGATCTTCGGGTTATGAGCTCGACGAGGGTACTGTACAGGGGCGTCGGAAGGGGACCCCAGAGGACCGGAGCAGGGTCCGTCGAAAGCGGATTATAGTGCGGGTGTAGTAGGATCACAGCCTACTGATCCAAGCCTCGATGACAGATTTCACGAAACTCCGGGCCTCGTCCAAAGACATTGGGTTAGCAGGAGGTTCATATCTCTCGCTGGCATGGCGTGCATCGTCACCGAGTTCCTCGCGGCTCTGCGCGGTGCCCGTGAAGCGGCTACGATCGGGCTCGGCAGCCCAACCATTCTTGACGACCTGATGCAACCCGCCAGCGGCGTCGCAGACCACCTCCCACGCCTTGTAGAGGTTGACCCAATCGCCCCTTTCGTAGAAGCGCAGGGCGTCCGCGACCTTTTCGTTCTGGTTGGCGAGGTGTACGAGGGACTCCGCCCCGCTAGGAGGCCGCAGCACGTCCGTGGTCTCGTCCGTTTCGCCGACGGTCAACTTGCCGGTCATACGAGACCGCCCCTCAACGGTAGCGGACAACGTAATGTGATGATGGCGTTTCCCATCGTCACCGACCTGAGTAACCGCATCGAACTCGACGGGCCGGTAGCTCCCTCCAGAGAGTAGCTTAGTGGCTCCGTTCATGTGCGCGATTAGTTCTTGCGCACGTTCGCTTACGACGTCGGGGTCGGACATCTGGTCGAGGTCAGAAGACCTCAAATAGTAATAGTCGTCGTCGTCTTTCTTCACGTTACACTTGGCGGACGCGAAGTGGTCGGAAAGCTCCTCCAGGTCGAACTCGTGGCCTTTTAGCCTAACTAACCATTCAGTCATTCGGCCTTCGACCCCTGCTCTTCTTGGGTACATCGCGGCTCAATTGTATGCAAGATAGCTGTTCTCACCAGTTCTTGGAACGGCCCAACGTTAGTCTCTATCTCCGAGCGCGTCTGTGTACTCGACCTCCCACATCACAGACAATACAACTCACGAGTTATATAAGGACAACTATCGTTTCTTGGAGCGCGCACGTTCGCGCGAGGCGCGGGAACCTTCGCCTGGGATTGTATTGGTCGGTATTCGGGGTTGGGAAGCGTCCGCGTGACCGTACAATCCTCACATGGAAGCTTACGCGTTCAACAACGATTATGAGGTCGAGCGGGGTTTCGCCGTCGGATCTTCCCCGGACGGACCCGTTGATCCGTATACCTTCCGCCGCTCCAGGGAAGAGGTCGAGCATCTTCTGCGGGAACAGGATGAGATCGAGGGCCTGCTCCGGGTGGTCTGCAAGGACCTGTTCGACGCTGGTCCGGATCAGGCCGTGGTAGAGAGCGTCAGGGTGTCAGGCGGCCTGCTCCCACGCCCCAGGGTCATGCCCCGCCGCGAGTGGCGGATAGCCCTCATCGACGGCGTCTACTAGCCCGGCCCTATCGAACAAAGCCTGCCGGGAGTGCCGCGTTGGCACCCTCTCCTGCAAGACGTGATGTTTCGTCAAGATCAGACCATTGCACGACAGGTATAGCCATTGTATGCTTCAGTGCCGTTGAGCAGAGGATGCAGTGAAGCCGGAGAAGGGGAGGATGAGGGTGGACTGGTACATTGATGCGTTCAGGAACTACGCGGTGTTCGACGGCAGATCCAGGCGCGCGGCATACTGGTATTTCGTGCTCTTCAACATAATCGTGGCTGTCGTTCTGGCGTTCATCGACATGCTCCTCGGCACCTTCAGTTCCTCCTCGAACATAGGCTTGCTGAGCGGCATCTACAGCCTGGCGGTCATTATCCCGACCCTGGCGGTGGCCATAAGAAGGCTGCACGACACCGACCGCTCCGGCTGGTGGATCCTGATCAGCCTGATTCCACTCATCGGGTCCATAGTGCTGCTGGTGTTCTACGTGATGGACAGCACGCCAGGCCAGATACAGGTTCGGCCCAAACCCGAAGGGCGCTACCTCGAGAGTCGTCTGAGGGCAGTCTTTCGCCGCAGCTGGCTACCTTCCGGGAAAGACCCCTCTCGGAAGGTAGCCGGGGCGTTTTAGAGATACCCTGCTCCCTCATCCCTACCCGTGCAGACCTTCCTTGATCCTCTGCTCACCTGACAAGGAGCCCAGATGTACGTTCTGCGGATCGAACACCCAGTCCCCGACTACGACTCCTGGAAGGCGGCCTTCGAGAGCGACCCCGTCGGCCGGGAGCGGTCGGGGGTGCGCCGATACCGGATCTTACGGCCAACCGACGATCCGAACTACGTGATGATCGACCTCGAGTTCGACAGCGAAAGCGCGTCGGAGGCCCTCCTCGCCGCGATGCGCAAAGTGTGGGGTCGCGTTGATGTGATGCGCGACCCCAGGCGCGAATCGTCGAGGTGGTGGAGAGCGAAGAGTACTAACCCCAGAACTTCTTCTACATCTACAAGCATCCTTCTCCCTCGTCCACCGAAGTTCCAGGAGGGTTTATTTCCGGGAGTCTGTTTGCAGGATGCGGCATTTCTTCAGCTTCAGCAACCCACGCACGACCTTTTAAGATAGCCGGTCAGTGGCGATTAGGGTTGCAGCATCAACTGCGGCGACGGTCACACCACGACTTTGTCCGGCAAGCGAAAAGCCCCGCCGATTGCGGGGCTTTAGTAGTAGCGGGGATAGGATTTGAACCTATGACCTTCGGGTTATGAGCCCGACGAGCTACCAGACTGCTCCACCCCGCGTCGCGACAGAGAGTCTACCACCGCCGGGAGGTTTGTAAAGGCTCGCGGCCCCGTGATAGGGTTGCCCGGATGATGTGGTTGCTGCTAGCTTTGATCCTGATCGGCGCCGTCCTCGCCCTCGTGACGGCGGTACGCGCCCTGGGGGCCTGGTTGCGCTACCGGAGAGCCAGGATCGAACTCCGCGATCACCTCACTGACGAGGTCGCAAATCTCCTATCCCGCACCGGAGAGATGGAGGAGAACCTCGCCAGCCTCGAAATCCGCAGCCAGCAACTCCCCGTCCAGATCGCCGAGCTTCAGGAGAGCCTGACGACGCTCCGCATCCTGACCTCCGCGCTCACGAGCACACTCCAGCAACTCAGCCGCGCCCTCTCGTTCGACGCTATCAAGGCACTGAGCGCCGTTCAACTGTCCAACCTCTTCCCGTCTCGCTCTGAGACCAGGAAGCCGGGATGATGGAAGAGGATCGCGTGCGGACTTCGGAGGAGGCGTTGCGGCCTTCCGGCGAGGAGTGCGAGATGTGCGGCGCCGAGATGTACGGACTGCACTGCAAGTTGATCTGCCCGAACTGCGGCTACCGCCGCGACTGCTCCGACCCGTAATACGGAGAATCCGAGTTAATACTTCGCGTCGTTGTGTGGTTTGGGAGTAGGGAGCCGCTCGCGCGCCGCGCTCGCTTCGGGAAGTCGGGAGTCGGGTTTTCCTACTCTCCACTCTCGAACGGACGGACATACCGTCCTTAGCCCGGATTCCGTATCTGCCGTATCGGACTCTATTCTCGCTCCCCGGCGCCCCATTCGGTGAGTACTTTCTGGGCCGCGGCGAAGGCGGAGTTGGCAGCGGGTACGCCGCAGTAGATGGCACTCTGGAGGAGGACTTCTTTGATCTCATCCTCCGTCAGGCCGTTTCGTAGCGCGGCCCGGACGTGCAGCTTGAGTTCTTCGAGGTGTCCCAGCGCGACGAGCGCGGTCAGGGTGATGCAGCTTCGGGTGCGACGGTCGAGGCCGGGGCGCGTCCAGATCTCACCCCACGCATACCGGGTGATGAGATCCTGAAAGTCCTCCGTAAAAGGCGTCGTCTTTTCGATGGCCGCGTCCACGTGTTTGCCGCCGAGTACCTCCCGCCTGACCTGCATACCGCGCTCGTGTTTCGGGTCGCTCACGACAGTACCGGGGCGAGGTGATCCAGGATCGCCCAGTTGACCTGCTCGGGCTGCTCGATGTTCGCCAGGTGCGCAGCGGGCTCGACCACTACGAACTCGGAGCCGGAGATCCCCCCGTGGACGAATTTGCCGTGGTCTGGCGGGGTGGCCGGGTCGTCGGAGCCGGAGATGATGAGCGTCGGCGCCTGTATGCTCCCGAGCCTGTCACGCAGATCCATATCCCGGATCGCAGCACAGCATCCGGCGTAGCCTTCGGCTGGCGTTTCACGCAGATCCTTGCCTATGCGTTCCATAGTCTCTGGCCGCGAGGCCCGGAACTGCGGCGTGAACCAGCGGTCGAGCGCACCATCTTCGAGCGCGCCGACGCCGTCGCTCATGGACACCGAGATCCTCTCGTCCCACGTCTCCCTCGGCCCGAGCAATGCCGACGTACAACAGAGCACCAGCCGTTCGACGCGCTCTGGAACCTCGCTAGCGAGCCACATCCCCGTCATCCCCCCCGATGGAGAGGCCGCAGAAAGAGAAGCGTTCGATCCCAAGTTCGTCCAGCATCGCCAGCGCATCGCGTCCGAGATCCTCGATGGCATAGGGTGCCTCCGGAACGGAAGATTTGCCATGCCCGCGATTATCGAAACGCACCAGCTTGAAGCGCTCAGAGAACGTGGGCGCCTGATCGTCCCACATCCCGAGCGTCGTGCCGAGCGAGTTGGCCAGCACGAGCACGGGCGCGTCCTCCGGACCTTCGATCTCGTGGTGAAGTTTCGCCGTTTCTTGCTCCGTCATCCCAGCCCCTCCTTGCGATAGAGTTCCAGCGCCCGATCCACGAACGCCTCAGCAGATCCGAGATAGCCCTCCGGATCGAGCGCGGCATCCAGATCCTCTTCGGACAGAGCATCCCGCAATCCCGGCTCATCCGCCAGTTCCTCCCGCAGCGATCTACCACTCTCGACGGCCCGGTGCGAGGCAGCCTGCACCAGTTCGTGGGCCTCAAGACGTCCGATCTTCTCAGCGGCGACCGTCGTGACGCGCTCGGCGAGGATCAAACCGTCAGTGATGCCCAGGTTCTCCTTCATGCGTTCAGTATGAACCTCGATCCCTTCGAGCGTCTCGCGCATCGAGGCCACCGCGCCACCGGTCAGGGCAAGCGTTTCGCCCAAGGTATCCCACTCCGAATGCCATGCTCCCGCTGCCCTCTCGTGCTCCTGCGCCATCGCAGATTGGAGGGCCACGGCGAGCGGATAGACCCGGCGGGCGCACGCAGTGGCGATGACGGACCCGACCGGGTTGCGCTTGTGCGGCAGGGTGGACGAGCCACCGCGCCCGCCGCCGGAAGGCTCGGCAACCTCCCCCACCTCGGTCTGGGACATGAGAATGACATCGAGCGCGATCTTGTGCGCCGTCCCAGCCGCCAGCGACAACGCGCTTCCCAGATCAGCCACCCGAAACCGCGCCGTATGCCACGGGACGACCGGCTCTGCGAGGCCAAGTTCATCAGCAAACGCACGCAGTACCTCGATGCCCGAAGAACCGAGCGAGGCGAGCGTTCCCGCAGCGCCGCCGAGCTGCACGGCGAGCCCTTCGTCGCGCACCATCCGCAACCTCCGCCTGGCTTCGAGGAGAGAGACGAGCCACCCGGCGGCTTTGAGCCCGAACGTGGTCGGGAGGGCCTGCTGCATCAGCGTGCGGCCGGCCATGAGTGTGGTCCGATGCTCTTCAGCGAGGCTGGCGCAGGCGGCAAGGCCGTCTAGCTCGGCCAGGACCAGGTCGAGCACCCGCCGGGAGACGAGCATCGCGGCGGTATCCATAATGTCCTGGCTAGTGGCGCCCTTATGGACGTGGCGGGCGGCATCTTCTGACACTTCGGAGACGGCGTCGGTCAGGACCTTGACTAGTGCTGGCACCGGGTTGCCCGAAGCGCGGCCAGAGTGCCCGATCTCCACCACGTCGAAGCGATCCGCGTCACAGCATCCCGCGATGGCCTCCGCGGCTTCGGGTGGGATCAGGCCAATCCGCGCTTCGGTGAGCGCCAGAGCCCGCTCCGCGTCGAGCATCGCCTGCAGCCACGCGCGCCCGCCGACCGCCTCTCGAATCTTATTGGGGACGAAGATCGGGGCGAAAAGCTCTTCAGACATCGAAGAAAACTGTCTGTCTCTGGCCTTGCAAATGTACGTCGAACACGTAGCCGCCATCTCGCGCACGAGCCACGAGCGTATCCCGAAGGTCCGGGTCTTCGACGGACGCGAGCACCGGATCGTCGGCGTTCGCTGCCTCCTCCTCGGGGAAGTAGATGCGTGTGACGAGGCGCTTGAGGAGCCCCCTCGCGAAGACCGAGACGGCTATGTGCGGAGCCTGGGATCCCCCATCGGGTCCGAGGACTGGACCGGGCTTGACTGTGACGAACTCGAAACGCCCTTCGGCGTCGGTGCCACAGCGTCCGAAGCCGGAGAATTCGTCGCCGGATCGCGCAAAGCGGCCTTCGGGGTCGGCCTGCCAGATCTCCAGCATGGCGTCAGGGACGGGCTCTCCCTCTCCGTCACACACCGTGCCCGATATGTGGACGGCGGAAGGATGATCCGGGTCCATCAGCCGCGTCCAGTCTGCGGCCAGCAGCGCGTCGTGGAAGAACGGGCCGACGGTCTGGGAAGGAGTGGGCTCGAGCGTCACCTGTGGTTCTCCATCGGGGTGGATTCCCTGCCGCGCAGGACGATGTCGAAGTTGTAGGCCAGCGCCCACTCTGGTTCTGTGGTTTCGAGGTCGAAGCGTGAGATCATGCGTTCCCTAGCTTTTGAGTCGTTGACGGACTGGAAGATCGGGTCCTGGTCGAAGAGGGGATCTCCTGGGAAGTACATCTGGGTCACGAGGCGCGCGGCGAACGCTGGCCCGAACAGGGAGAAGTGGATGTGGGCCGGGCGCCAGGCGTTATCGTGGTTCTTCCACGGGTACGCGCCAGGCTTGACCGTCACGAATCGGTAGCGGCCGTCGCCGTCAGTGAGACAACGTCCCGCACCGGAGAAGTTCGGATCGAGCGGGGCGGGATGACGGTCTGCGTGGTGGGTGTAGCGTCCGGCGGCGTTCGCCTGCCACACCTCGATCAGGCTGTTCCGCACCGGCCTTCCGTCGCCGTCGAGGACGCGTCCCGAGACGATGATCCTCTCCCCCAGCGGCTCGCCGTCGTGCTGGCGCGTAAGGTCATTGTCCAGCGGCCCAACCTTCCCGTGACCAAAGGCGGGCCCCGTAACCTCAGAGAGCGTGTGCGGCAGAATCACAAGCGGCCTGTCAGGCGCCCGCAGGCGTGTTGATTTATATGCTGGATATAGATAAGGCGGCTGGCTCTCGTGGTCACGTTGGTAGCCGATGATTCCATCGTTCTGGCGCATCGTGCGTTCTTCGCTCATGCCGCGTCCTCCACTTTTTCGACGACCATCGCTATCCCCTGCCCGACGCCGATGCACATGGTGGCGAGCCCGAACCTGACGTTCTCGCGCCGCCGCATCTCGTGCAGGAGCGTCGTCAGGATGCGGGCGCCCGAGCATCCGAGAGGGTGGCCTATCGCGATTGCCCCGCCGTTCGGGTTGAGGCGTTCGTCCTCCGCGTCCATGCGCCACTCGTGCAACACGGCGAGGCTCTGGGCCGCGAAAGCCTCGTTCAACTCGATTAGACCGATGTCTCCGAGCGAGATACCAGCCCGGTCCAACGCCTTCCGCGTGGCAGGGACGGGGCCTATGCCCATCACCCGTGGCGGGACGCCAGCCGTAGCCATGCTCCGTATCCGCGCCAGCGGTTCGAGTCCATTGGCTCGGGCATAATCTGCTGACACGACCATCACCGCAGCAGCCCCATCGTTCAGGGAGCTGGAGTTGCCAGCGGTGACGCTCCCGTCCTTCTTGAACGCCGGTTTCAGCTTCCCCAGTTTCTCAAGCGAGGTGTCGCGGCGGGGGCTTTCGTCCGCCTCGATCACGGTTTCGGACTTCCGGGTCTTCACGGTGACAGGTGTGATCTCATCCCTGAACCGTTTCCCGTCCTGCGCGGCCACGGCCTTCTCGTGGCTAAGGAGGGCGAACCTGTCCTGGGCTTCGCGCGAGATGTCGTACGAAGCGGCGCGCTCCTCGGGCTCCCCCTCGTCGGGCGGGAAGAAACGCTCGTCGGCGAGGTTCTCGGCGGTCTGTCCGAGCGGGTCGGTATGGTCCATCGCCTCCATCTTCGGGTTGACGAAGCGCCATCCGAGGGACGTGTCGTACATGGTGCTTGGTCCTGTGGCGAAACCGCGCTCCGGCTTGCCGACCGCCCAGGGCGCGCGGCTCATGGACTCTACGCCCCCCCCACGTACACGTCGGCCTCGCCGAGCATCACGGCTCGGGCCGCGTTCGCAACGGCCTCCAGGCCCGAGCCGCATAGCCGGTTTACTGTCGCGCCAGCGACGATCTCCGGGAATCCGGCGAGGAGCAGCGACATCCTTGCCACGTCGCGGTTGTCCTCGCCAGCCTGATTGGCGCAGCCGAAGTACACGTCCTCAACCTCGTCCGGCGGTATTCCGACCCTCTCGACGAGCGCCTTGAGCACGACTGCGCCGAGGTCGTCTGGCCTGACGGCGGAGAGCGCGCCGCCGTGCCTCCCGACCGGGGTACGGACGGCGCCCACGATCCAGGCTTCACGAACGGTTCGCCCAGAGTTCATGCCCTCTGCCCTCCCCTCGCCCGCTCCGTCCTCTCGCGCAGTTCACGCAGGACACGCAGCTCTTCGTCCGTCGGCGCACCGGTTGTCTCCACCCCATCCGACACTTTGAGATCCCAGCCCGTTGCCTCGCTGGCTTCGTCCACGGTCCTGCCAGGATGGAGGGCTGTCAGGGTGAACTCCTTCGTCTCGGGGTCGGGGCGCAGCACGCCGAGGTCGGTGATGATGACCGAAGGTCCGTTGCCGGAGTATCCCAGCTCCTTGCGGGAGTCGCCGCCGTGCCGGTAGCCGACGGAGGTCACGAAGGACAGTTCCTCGACGAAGGCGCGGGGCGAGTGGCGGAGCATCACTATGACCTCCTTCGCGGAAGCGGCGATCTCCGGCGCGCCGCCTGCTCCCGGAAGCCTTACTTTTGGATCATCGTATGGCCCGATCACTGTTGTGTTGATGTTGCCGAAGCGGTCGATCTGGGCCGCGCCGAGAAACCCCACGTCAACGCGGCCAGCCTGGAGCCAGTAGTTGAAAACCTCGGGCACGGAAACAACGGAGTCAGCGTGCTCGGCCAGGACACCATCGCCGATGGAGAGCGGCAACACGTCTGGCTTCGCGCCAAGGGTGCCTGATTCGTAGACCAGAAAACAATCGGGGGCGTGGGTGGCACGCGCGAGGTTCGCAGCCTCGCTCGGGAGGCCGATGCCGACGAAGCAGACCACGCCGTCACGCAACTCCCTGGAGGCTGCGACGGTCATCATCTCGTCCGTGGTGTACGAGTCTCTCTCGACGGTCCCGGTCAACGCAATGCTTCCTCTCTGTCGGTAGCTACTGAGACGGTCTGTGACCGTTCCTACCCCGATCGCGTGCTGCTCCATTCAACCCCGGAATTTCTCCCGTACGATCCCACGCAAGGCGATACGTTCAGTCCCGCAGGCCGATGCGCCGGTCGAAGCCGGCCGGCGCATGTATGTTGAGCATACGAACCGGTATGTTTCCCTCGTTCTTGAAGCCGTGCGACAGCCCCGGCGGCACCAGCACGAAAGTCCCGGCGAAGTCCGGTACTTCCTCCCCACCGAAGAGGAACTTCATCTCGCCTTCGAGGATGTAGAACGAGTCATCTTCATCTTCGTGGACGTGTGCTTCCATCTCGCGTCCCGGGGCCATCTCGATAATCCCGAAGTTGAAGCGCGGCGTGTCTCTCGTTCTGGCGAGGAACTCGACGTTACCAACCCGTTGCCCTTCACCGGGACGAACGATCACCGGCACACCGTCCACTTGCCTGTCATCCGCGCTACTCTGCAATCGGTCTTCCTCCCTTCCTTGTCACAATCTGGATCAACTCAGCGCCTATTCTTTGTCGATGCTCCGCAGGTGTTCGGTGAACGTTTCTACCCCGAGGACGTGCCGCTCCATCCACCCCCGGAACTTCTCCCTGTCGCGCGCTATGGGATCCCAAGCCGCGTAGAAGACGTTATCCCGGTCGTAGTAATCGTCGGCGTAGGATGGATGGGAACCGCGTGGCTCGACGGCTACGGCATCCACGGCGACGGACGGAAGCACGATCCCGAACGGCTGCGGCACGAACTCGTCCACGACCTCCTCGACCGTGACGATCACGCGCCGCGCCGAGAGCGCAGCCTCCTTCTGGATACCCGTGATGCCCCAGAGCGCAACGTTCCCCCGCAGGTCAGCCTGTTAGGCGTGGATGATCGCAACGTCAGGGTTCAGCGCCGGAACAGCCATAAGCTCCTCCCCGGTAAACGGGCAGGTTATGGGCTTGATGGTGCTCGTGACTCTCGGGAGATCCGTGCCGACGTACCCGCGCATGACGGCGAATGGGAGGTTGGGCGCTCCAGCCACGTATCGGTTTGCCATGCCCGCGTGAGAATGTTCTTCGATCTCCAGGTGGTTCGGCCAACCGTTCTCGATGGCGTCGCGGAAGCGGTGGAGGGAGCCGACGCCCGGATTACCGCCCCAGGAAAAGACGAGCTTACTGGCGCATCCCATCCCTATCATCTGGTCGTAGATGAGATCAGGCGTCATCCTTATGAGCGTGAGATCCCGCTTCTCCTGACGGATGATCTCATGCCCGGCGGCGCTCGGTATGAGGTGCGTGAACCCTTCGAGCGCGACCGAATCGCCGTCGCGCACTATCTCAGCGACCGCTTCGCGCAGCCCCACCACCTTCGCGGCCTCTCCGATCTCACTCATATACGGGACCCCCGTCGGTTTGCAAAATGCTCACGATAAGGTGACCTACTTCCCAGTCCATCACCATCAATAGTGCGCCGCCCGCTCCGGATCTTCGCCTGGTATTTCGAAGGCTGGATCTATGGGCAATCCGACGTAGTTTTCGGCAAGCGTGGTGGCGGCGGCCCGTGACGAGGTGACGTAGTCGAGTTCCGCGACCTGTACGCGGTGCTGGAAGGCGTTGTCCTCCTCGAAGCGGTGCAGCATCGAGGTCATCCACCACGAGAAGCGGCTAGCTTTCCATACACGATCCAGGCACAACTCCGTGTACCGTTCGAGCAGATCCGTATGACCGGACTCGTGGAAATCCGCCAACCCACGCGCCAGCACGCGCACGTCCGCGAGGGCAAGGTTCATCCCCTTCGCGCCGGTTGGCGGGACGATGTGGGCGGCGTCCCCGGCGAGGAAGAGCCGTCCGTACTGCATCGGCTCCGTGACGAAGGATCGCATCTGGACGATGCTCTTGTGGATTATGTTGCCCTCTTTGAGAGTCCAGTTCTCGGTGTCGAGGCGGGCGTGCATCTCCTCCCAGATGCGTTCGTCCGGCCAGTTGGCGACCTCGTCATTCGGGTCACACTGGAAATAGAGACGTTGTATCTCGGGTGAGCGGGTGCTGACAAGGGCGAAGCCGCGTTCGTGCAGGTTGTAGATCAACTCCTCCGTCGAGCGCGGACCCTCAACCAGGATGCCGAACCACCCGAACGGGTACGTCCGCGTGTACTCTCTCCTGACGCCGTCTGGAACAGCTTTCCGGCTGACCCCGAAGAAACCGTCGCACCCAACGATGTGATCGCAGACGAGTTCCTCTTCCCCCGCGTTGCCGTGGAATCGGATCTTCCCGCCTTCGAGCTTCGCGTCCCGGCGGAATCGGATGTTCGGCTTATCTGAATCCAGGTCGCCCAGGCCAGTAGCCGCCGACTCGAAGAGGATCTGACCTCCGGCGTCGAGGCGGGCCTGGATGAGATCTTTGACCACCTCGTGCTGGCCGTAGACCGTGATGGCACGCCCCGTGAGATCTTCGAAGTCTATGCGCTCGCGGCGTCCGTCGAACTGGAGGTTCACGCCGTGATGGACGGCGCCCTCCTCGCGCATCCTGTCTCCGACGCCCGCGGCGTTCAGCAGGTCCACGGTCCCCTGCTCGAGCACGCCAGCCCGTATCTCGGACTCCAGTTCGTCGCGGCTGCGAAGCTCGATCACTACGGACTCGATCCCCCGCAAGTGGAGTAGGTGCGAGAGCATGAGTCCCGCCGGCCCGCCTCCCACGATGCCTACCTGGGTTCGCATGGCTCCTCCCATCCCGAGACTTTCACCCTTCCCCGGCACATTATTCTATCGAGCAGCCTCGGGCGAAGCCGAAGTCTCCCTGACAACCTCTGCCGGAGAGCGGGGCACGACGGCTATGAATATGGAGCCGAGCAGCCCGACGGCGGCGAAGGCGTAGAAGCCCCAGGGCACGGCGAGCCCGGCCCCGAGCAGCATCCCGCCGAAGATGGGACCGCAGATCGCCCCGATCCTGCCTATCCCGGCTGCCCATCCGAGTGCCGTGCCGCGCCCGCTCGTGGGGTAGTGCTTGCTTACGTAGGCGTAGAGGAGAACCTGTGCGCTGAACACGAAGAAGCCCGTGACGAGGACAACGATGTACGTCAGGGGCAGCGGCAACGGAACACTGAGGAGAAACAGGAAGACTGCGGCGAGCGCGAACCAACCAGCGCAGGCGACCTTCGAGCCGTAACGGTCGGCGACGGGTCCGGCAACGAGAAGGCCGATCACGGCCCCCACGTTGAGCACCAGCAGGAACGCAAGGGCCGCGCCCAGGGCGTATCCGGCGTCGCGCATGATCGTGGGCAGCCACTGGTTGAGCCCGTAGACTAGCAAAAGCCCCATGAACGATGCTACCCAGAACGCGAGCGTCGCCAGCAGATACCCGCCGGAGAACAGAGTCTTCAACGCCCCGAACCTGCCACCCTCGGAGGCCCGTTCCTCGGTCTGGACCTCGCGGACTTCTTCCGGTTCGAGAGAGATCCCATATTGGGAAGCAAGCTCTTCGGCCTCTGCCCTGCGGCCACGGGCGACGAGGAAGCTCGTCGACTCGGGCAGGTTGCGAAGCATCAGGGGCACCAGCGCGATGGCTGGAAGAGTACCGATCACGAACATCGCGCGCCAGCCGAGCAAGGGCAGGATGGGGATGGCGAACAGCGCCGTGAGCACGCCGCCAACGTGGTAGCCGGTCATCATGAACGTGATTGACGAACTGCCTCGCCGCATACGCGCAAACTCGGATACCATCGTGGCCGCTGTCGGGATCAGACCTCCCAAACCCAGCCCCGCCAGAAATCGGAAGAGCCCGAATATCCCGGGCGACGGCGCGAAGGCGAGCAGCGCCGTGAACACGGAGAAGCTGACGACGCTAATTAGGATGCATGATCTGCGCCCGATCACATCGGCAAGCGTCCCGATACCGAGAGCCCCGATCAGCATTCCGAAGAGGCCGTACGAGGTGATGACGCCTATCTGCGGGGCCGTCAGCCCCCATTCCTGATATTCGAGAAGCGCGGGCGTCACCGCCCCGAGCACCACGAGATCAAAACCGTCGAGCGCAACAGCAACCCAGCACAGGATCACCACCCAGCGCGACGCTGCCCCCTGCTCACCAACCGCTGCCCCATACATCTACGCCCCTTTCCCCGTACTTTCCTCACACGGTATTCTGAACGCCATCCCGCTATATATCCAATACCAATTTATTATGTTCGGTATATTTCATTGGTATATCCACGTGGAATGGTGTGGACAGAAGGCGGAGGCATGGAAGATACTTGGGTCATGGAGCATTGGCATGGATTCCAGACGGCCCGCAATATCGTGAGAACCTATGAGATCACCGTGTCAGATGTGGAGTCGGGCCTCTCCGCGCACGTCGTGACCGTGCCGGCCCGCTCTCTTGGCGGCGAAGACTACCTGTATCGCGGCAGGGATGAGCCGTTCGAATCACTCGGCTTATGGCGGGTCGCCGACGTCCCGTTCGGGGGCGTCACCAAGAGCCTCGCCGCGTGCCTGGTCTCCGAGAACGTCGAGGAGTTCTTGCAGAAGTTCCACGAGGGCTTCGTAGAAGAGACCCAGCATTCCAGCACGGAGTTGCCCAAGCATTTCCTGTTCGCCGAATACCTCACGTTTGCCAGCGTGATCCCATTCGAGTGGTCGTCGCTCTCCACCGACTCCCTGGGGAATATCCTTACGGCCCAGGGCCACGGCGAGGCCGGCTACATGTACTACGAGGAGACGCAGGTTCCGCTGCTAACCATCGCGATCCCGTCAGGCATGGTCATCTGCGGGTCCGCCGACGGGATGGCCCGCGCCCTGGCATCGGGTCTCAGGGAGCGTCTCGCCGCTTTCGTCAAGTCAAGGTCCGCCGAAAAACAAGACTCGGACAGAGAGACCAATGAAGCCGTGCAGCGCGGGAATTACCGCGTCAGGGCGGAGGCCATCGCGCGGACGTTGGGCTGGCGTCCGGTCCAGAGTTTCTGCGCCAGCACGCCCTGGTAGAGCAGCATCCGTTCGCCGGTGACGACACGGGCGCCACGCTGGCGGGCCTCCCGGATTACCGCCGTCTCCACGCCTGGGCGGTAGACTGCATCGACCATCGTGGTGTTCTCATCAAGCCGCTCGGGGGGTAGTGGCAGGGGATCATCCTCCCTCATGCCCAGCGGCGTGGCGTTCACGATCACCGGGTCGTCGGAGAACGCTTCGTTCATGAATTCAGGGGGGTGGACCTCGATCCTGGTCTTCTTTCCCGCGTCGCGTAGTTTCCGCGAGAGCCGCTCGCCGTGTTCGACGCTGCGGTTCACGATACATAGTTCTTCTATTCCCTCGTCGCAGAACGCGACGGCGATGGAGGCCGCCGCGCCTCCTGCGCCAAGGAGCAGTACCCACCGGCCCGCAAGCCCGGCTCCGGCTTCCTTGCAGGCCTCCACGAGGCCGAAGCCGTCGGTGTTATGACCGCTGAGCCTCTGGCCTTCGATCACCACCGTGTTGACAGCCCCTGAGACCCTGGCGCTCTCGTCCAGCTCATCCATGAGCGGGAACACCGTCCGTTTGTGGGGCATGGTGACGTTGAATCCCCGTAGCCCGAGGGCCGCCGCCCCCCGAACCGCCTCGGGCACGTCCTCCGGTTCGACGTCGAGCGCGACGTAGACGAAATCCAACCCCTCCGCCGCAAATGAGGCATTGTGCATCGCCGGGCTCAGGCTGTGGCCGACGGGACGCCCGATCAGGGCCACAAGCCGCGTCTTACCGCTTATCATCGCACCACTTCCTCACCGACTCGTCCATTTTCCGCACAACGCGGGCCATTATATGGGGCATGCCCTTTCCCATCCCGGCGTCCCGCCGGTCATAGGCATGCTCGAGATTCTGGACTGGCTGAAGCCGCCGAGAGAACGGCCTCGACCGCCCGCCGGGCGAGCCTGGCAAACTCGATAGGACTGTGGTCCCGGCGCAACGGCAGTACGGGAGCCTCCACGCTCACGGGTATCCCTTCCGGCATGACCGCGAGGATCTTACGCAGCGACAACTCCCCGTCTCCCGGCAGGAGGCGCATCGCCCGACTCTCCAGTTGCAGGTCTGTACCGTCCGTTGACTGCCCGCGCGGCAATTCCGAGGGACTCGGCAAGCCACTCGGGGGCGCCATCGGAGCGTCGCACAGTTGCACGTAGCCGAAGAGCTCCGGGCTCGTGGAGCGCAGATCCTCCAGGGTTCCGCCGTATCGCTGGAAGTGGAGGGCGTCTAGCAGAACTCCCCGCCATCCGAGCGTTCGGCTATGCGGACTGCTTCATCGAGGTTCGAGACCTGTGTATAAGGAACATGCTCTATTAGGGGCCTGATGCCATAGGGCCTGGCGTCGGCGACGAGCGTCGCGAAGGTCTCAGCCGCGCGCCCGGTCTCGGGGTCGCCTCCGTTGACTGTCAGATAACGTGCGCCGAGTTCAGCACCGGCTTCGCGAATGCCCAGGTAGTCGTCACGCGAGGTATCTGGGCCGATACGCGCGACCTCCACATCGAGCACCCGAACACCTGTGGCTTCCAGGCGCCGCAGGGTCTCCCGTAGCACGGGGAGCCAGCATCCATGGGCCAGGGTTCCACAGTCGGGGAGGCGACCCGGACGCGCAGGCCCACGGCGTCGAAGCCCACCTCGCTGGCGCTACGGACCATCTCGGGTGGTGAGACATCCAGCATCGTTGGGTGATCCATCCCTATTTCCGCGGCAGCGCGCAAATCGTCTCCAGATTTCGTGTGGCTCGAAGTGCCAGGGAAGGTGGCCAGTGAAGCTCTGGGCCACCTTCCTTCGTTGATCCTGCCGGGCCTGTGGCTGAGGAGTCGAGTTTCAGCCGGGCAGCGCGGAGGTTGCACATGGCGCAGCCGCCGTTGAGCAGCCAGATCAAGAAGCTCGAAGAGGAGCTTGGCGTGCAGCTATTCGAGCGGTCGAGCCGGGGCGTGCAGACCACGGAGGCCGGGGAGCTTCTGCTTGAAGAGGCGCGGCGAATCTTCACGCTGGTCGAAGGGACCGAGGGGATGGTCCGGCGCGTGGGCCACGGCGAGGCCGGGCGTCTCACGCTCGGGTTCGTGCCTTCTTCCTCGGATGAGTTGCTGCCGCCCATCCTGAGCAACTTCGGGGAGAGGTATCCCGATGTGGATCTCCTCCTGCGCGAGATGCGCCCCGACCTCATAGTCCAGCGGCTGCACGAAGGGCAGATCGACGCCGGTTTCCTCTATCTGCCGCTCGAAGACCCTTCGCTCGAAGTGGAGTGCGTCTCGCGCGAGCCGCTCGTCCTCGCGTTACCGGCCAAACATCCCCTGTCCTCCGAGGAACGGGTGGATCTCACCTCCCTCGCCGACGAGCCGTTCATCCTGCCCGCGCGCTACCGGCGGGTTCCCGGACTGTACGGGCAGGTCACCACGGCGTGCAGGCAGGCTGGCTTCACACCGAACGCGGTCCAGAAAGACGTGTGGCTCATGCAGACCATCGTCGGCCTCGTCGCAGGCGGTATCGGGGTCGCCCTCGTCCCCGCATCCGTGCAGAACCTTCGCCGCAGGGGCGTCGTCTACAAGACGGTGCGCGGCCTCTCGCCATCCGTCGAGCTAGGTATCGTCTGGCGTTCCGACGACAGGGGCGCGGTCCTGCGTTCGTTTCTCCAGGTAACGCGGGAAACCCCGCAAAACAGGGACGAAGATCCATCCGGGACAACCTGAAGCCCCTGAGAAAACCCGGCGCTGCTCCAGCGAGAGATCGTTCAGCCTGAATCGAAATCCAAGAGCGCCATTTCGCACCAGCCCCTGACCTCGGCGTTGACGTTCATGGCGTCCCAGTCGTCGGGGCCGTACCAGCCGACCCTGTCCACGGAGAACTCGTCCCGGATATCCGTCGGGCCTGTGGGGCGGGCGAGGTAGATCAAGTCTATGTGCTGATGCCCCGGCCCGATATCCTCAAGTTGCACCCCCGCCGGACGGACAAGCTGCACCGGGTCCTCGATATCCTCCCGCTTCTCCCCCACCAGCTCAACCTCGACGCCAGTCTCCTCAAGCACCTCGCGCACGGCTGCGTCATCGGGCAACTCATCGCGCTCGATATGTCCACCTGGCGGGAGCCACATCCCCAGCTTGCGATGCCAGTGCAGCAACACCCCGCCTGCATGCACCACGAACACCGCGACCGTGAAGTGCCTGCCTTCAGTCTCAGATTCCATCCACGCAGGTTACAACAATCAGGCTACTGGTAACCCGAAAACACGGATAATCTGAGGTCAAAATATAGTAGAATGTAGCTCTAATGCTTACACGCCTAGAAGTGGACGGGTTCAAGAATCTCCTCAAATTTTCTGTAGATTTTGGCCCATTTACCTGTATCGCTGGCCGCAATGGAGTTGGGAAGTCGAATATTTTCGACGTAATCAAGTTCTTGTCGCTTATTTCTGACAACACGCTAATGGAAGCAGCTCTTTCTGTCCGAGATACTGAACCGGAAACAGCCGACTTACGCGAACTGTTTTGGACTGACGGCAAGGAGCATTCAAGCAGCTTTCGC
>JAABUS010003907.1_pt1 | contig 22821 bp, 23 predicted proteins | sample 5560161 | NCBI WGS metagenome assembly JAABUS01 (sample SAMN10711885, study PRJNA513376) | rock metagenome | isolation source: Antarctica rocks | place: Antarctica: Victoria Land, Trio Nunatak nord | collected 2016-01-04
TCTGAAATCTTTCTTTACTTCAAGATGATTTTCTTCTTGCTTGAGAGCATTTTCTGTTACAAGCGTATCAAGACTGAACAAGGCTGAAGCTTTAATTAATTCGCAGTGAACGCTAGTGAGTTCTCTGCGTAATGATTAGAACTAATCAGCGAGCTAGTCAGATTTGACTTAAATATAACTCAACATTCTTTTTCTTTTTCAACCCTTTTTTCTTTCATCAACATCTTGTTCATCTACATCACATTCTTCTCATGTCACAAACACATTTCTTTCAAGTCTAGCACAGTCTTTGAACATTACATAAATAGAAGCTTTTGTATCAATCTTCTTCTGTATTCTTAATATTCAATTATAGTTATTTCTAAAGATCAAGCACTATTAATCTTGATCTTCATTGATTGTATCATTTAGACATAAATCTGACATTATATTAAGAATTCGTTAATCACATGATACTGATCTCATTACTCATTTAACATACTCATCTAAACAGAATGAGTCTAAAGAAATTCATTTATCTAATGATCAATGATAATTGAAAGATAGAACAACACTAGAGAATTGAATAAAATTAACGACAAGACTGTTTGAATTGCTAAACTACTTATCGCTCATTAAGTATGCAAAGTTCATTCAATTACAAGAATCATGATAAAGAATCTTCGTGAATTGCTCAAGAATCAAATCGATCAATAGATTCAATGATAAAAAATCTTCGTTGTTTGCTAAAGAATTAATCAAAATTAACAAACAAATCTCATTTTTTTGTTGAAGATTAAACATCACTCTATACACTTTTCTTCTTCAATCATTAAGCATCATCATTCATTCAATTTTTCTTTCAAACAAATCTCATCATGTTTAATTATTCATTTACTGAAAAGTGTTTTGAAGAATTTCAAAATCATTTCTCTCAGATCTCTGATGCTGATTCATTGAAATTACGAACGAAATCATCAAGTGCTGCATCATTCATTCATGAAGATAATGAATTATTTGCTGAAATGATAATACTTTTCATGTTTTACGAAATCTGAAAGACTTAAAGTCTAGCTCTTGATGAAGAAACAAATCAACTCTACAAGTTAAATAAACAACAAGAAGATGAAATTAAAGAATTGAAGACTAAACTTCAAGCTAAAGAAAACACTTCTTTTAATTTCATTTACTTTAAGCGTTCTAGATCTTAAAAAATACCTGATTCTTCGCTGTTTACTGATGAAAAGAACTCTATTTGAAAAAACTGATACGAAAAAATTCAGAATAAACTAGAGATCAACATTGATCTCTTTTCTAATGAACGAGTTAAATTGAGCTATATACATTCTAGATTATTTAATGATGCAGCTGAGATCACTTAAACTAGATGCAAACATGATTGTATCAATCTTTATAAAATCATCGAAGATCTTTTGAAAAAGTTAACTCAGTTGTTTAATAACTTGAATAAAGAAGTCAACTTTTGTAGAAAATACTACAACTTAATTCAAGAATTCAAGAAATTCAATGAATTTTATACTTAGTTTCAACGTTTATCTTTTTATCTAGACTATCACAAGAAGTAACTGATCATTGATTTGAAAGATAAAATTCATTCTCATCTTTGATTCATTTGAGTAAATCAACTAGTTCAATCTGATTCTTTAAAAGAAATTCGTTTCTATCTGATTCATTTGAATAATGATCAGCGAGTCATTCAAGAGATCAAGAACAAGATCAAATGTGTTAATGATTTTTCTAAGACTATCTTTCATAAAGTGACTGTTATCATTCAATCAGTCAATCATCTGAAGTTTGATCAGCTAAAGTCGCGTGACGCGATTTTAATCAGCGTTAAAGAAGCAGACATGCTAGTTGAAAGCTGTTTCATATGTTATAAATCAAATCATAGCTTTAAAGAATGTCTTGATCAATTTACTAGAATTAATGCAGTGAACAAGAAATATGATCGCTTTGATTTTGATTCAAATTTCAATTCAAAAAACTAGTCATCTCTTCAAAAGTCATCAAAGAAATAAAGATTATATCTTTATGCAAACTAGATGAAATTCTATTGAAAGAAAATTACTTTGAAAAGTCATTTCTAATTAATGCTAATCTCATTTCTCAGAATTAATCTTTTAGTCTTCGTTCTTTAATAAACAGTGATTCAGTCAATTACATGATCATACATTTTAATCTAGTTGATAAAGTATGTGAGAAACTGAAAATTCAATCTATATTACTGACAAAAGAGAAGCTAATAAGAGATTATGATGAGAAAATATCTAAGAAGATCATTACTCATAAAATTCTTCTCAATCTCATCATTAAAAATCATAAGAAATTGACTGTATCAATGTTGATAGCTGATATTGATCATCATGAAGTCAAATTGAGTAAGCTCTGAATGAATAAAAACGAAATATTATTGAATATGCAAAACGACGTCATTGTTTTTTTGAATTAATTGAATACTTCTATTTCGATTTTTTCAATTCTTCTCAATTCAAAGCACTCAAGTTAATTGCAATCATCTTCGCTCTTTTCAATCACTCAGACTAAGACTTTTATGATGCTTAAACAATCTGTTTGAAAAAAGTCATTCTTGATTCAAAGCATAAACGCAGCTTCGTTTAAAACATTGTTGAATCATTCAAAGAAGAACAAGATTAAAGTCTTTGCTTTATTCATAATGAACATCAATAGAAAAATCACGTACAATACTCAGTGCAATTTGAACGCTTTAAACGTCTTTTTAATTAATGAAATAACTCAGAATTTGAAAGATATTAAAGCGAAGCTGTCATCAAAATATTATAAGTTTTTAAATGTTTTTGATTGAGCTCAATTAAATAAACTACTCTTTCATTGCTTCTATGATCATAAAATTGAACTCATCAGTGATTCAACATTCTTTCGCTGTTGAGTTTATTAAATGTTCTTTGTTAAACTTCTGAAAGTAAAAAAGTACTTAAATGAGCATCTGTTAAAGAGATTCATCACTTCTAGTCAGACTCTTTATTTCTTTCTCGTTCTATTTACTCTCAAAGTAAATAAAGATCTTTGATTCTGCATGAACTATTGAAAGTTAAATGTCATTTTCAAAAGAAATAGATATTCTCTATCGTTGATAGATGAAATCATTGATAAAATAATGAGTTGCAAGCATCTGACTAAATTGAACATCATATCAGCATTCAACAAACTTCAAATGCATCTCAATAACAAGAATTACATCACTTTTATCACTGCTTTAAAAGCATATAAATACAAGATGTTATCATTCAAACTGATTAATGAATTGATTTCTTTTCAGCAATATATGAATGATGTTTTATAAAACTTTCTGAACGACTTTTGTCAAGTTTATCTAAATGACATTCTCATTTATAGCAAAATGAGAAAAAAGCATAAAAATCACGTCAAACTAGTATTGAATTGACTACGCGAAGCTGAACTGCAAGTGAATATTTGAAAGTGCAAATTCAATGTAGAAGAGACTGTCTTTCTAGAAGTCATTGTATCAGAACTAGATCTTTGTATGAATTTCAGCAAAGTGACAGTCATAGTCAGCTGAATCACTTTGATCAATCTAAAAGAAATTCAAAGCTTCGTGAAATTTGTTAACTTCTATCATCATTTCATTAAGAACTTCTTGAAGCTAGTCAAATCATTTATTCAGCTAACTAGAAAGAACACGTCTTTTGTTTGTAAACAAAATCTGTGTTCAAGTCTTTGACAATTTAAAGAAACAAGTTAGCTCAACTTTTGTACTTCGTCACTTCAATCTCAAATGACAAGCTATTCTGAAGACTGATGCTTTGAACTATGTAAAAGATGAAATACTATCTCAGTATAATGACGAGAAAGTTCTTCATTCGATGATCTTCTACAGTAAAAGCATGATTCTCGCTGAAATCAATTATCACATCTATGACAAGAAATTGCTAGTCATTATTCAATGCTTTAAACACTGATGATTCAAGCTGAAATGCATTAAACTACTCATTCAGATGTTCATTGATCATCAGACTTTGAAGATCTTCATGAAAAATAAACAGTTGAGTCAATGACAAGTCAATTATTTGAACATTCTATCAAAGTTCAACTTTCAGATCATTTTTAAATCAGACAAAATGAACATTAAAGTTAATGCTTTAATCAGAATGCTTTTAGCAAACATCTCTGAATCAGCTCAGCATTTTAAAGATTGTTTTCAGACTATTCTGACTTTCAATAAAGTTAATGTTCTATTTATTGAATCGAAAGCAAATCTCTATCAATGAGTACAAATAATCAATTAAACAGATGAGCTTTGTAATGAATATAAACAAGCTATGAACGAAAACAAGCTCAAATTTCATATCATTAAATTGAAAGACTGTGAAATCATTGATGACATTCTATTTAGAAAAGATCTACTGTGAGTCTTTGAAAACATGCACACGAAATTACTACAAGAAGTGCATAATCAATCTTCAATCTTTCATTTTGACAATAAATGAATCATTAATTTAGTTCAGCGTTTCTACTATTGATCAGATCATTGAGCTACTATTTGATGATACATTTGAAACTATCATGCTTATCAGCGAAGCAAAGTCTTTAGAGATAACATCAATGAACTTCATCATTCTCTTTTAATTTCATAGAAACACTGAAAAAATATAATTATGAACTTCATCACTGAACTATCTCTGTCAGAAAACTATAACATCATTTGCATAATCATATGTTGTTTCATCAAAGAACATCACTATGTTTTCTATCATTGAGAAGATGATGACATCTCAGTCAAAGAAATGATTTGAATCATGCTATAAAACGTCTATTGACTGCATGATTTATTCAGTTCTATTGTTTTGAACAGAGACTTTCAATTCATATCAACTATGTGAAAAAGTCTTTGCAAGCGACTGAGAATCACAGCTAGTTTATTCACAGTTTATCATTCTGAGATTAATGATCAATTGAAATAAGTCAATTAAGACATTGAATGCAAACTTAGAATTTATTGCAATTACATGCAGAACAACTGAATTAAATGAATATCTATGATGAAGTTCAGTAACAATTTCAATATCTTCTCAATCACTTCAATGATTTTCTTCTACTTCAATAAAGAATTTCATTCTTGAATAAGTTTTGACTCAAATATGACTGACTACAAAACAACTCATGAACGACTTGAAGCTAGAAAAGCAGATGATATTGTCATTTAAATGAAAGAGTTACTAAACTTTGATCATCAACAATTGAAAAAGACGAAGCTGATTATCAAAGTTCAGATCAATAAACATAAATGAAATATCATTTATGAAGTGAATGACTGAGTTTGACTATCTTTCAGAAACGTCAAGACAACGAGACTTTGCAAAGATTTGAAAGATAAATAGCTAGATTTCTATCAAATTACTGTCAAAGTGAATGTCTTTTATCATCTTTGTTTATCAATCAGCATGAAGCATCTGCATTCAATGTTCAGCTTGAAGCTACTGCAATCATATTCAGAAGACTCTTTATCAGAAAAACATTCAGAATCACTCAGATTAATCACTATCAAAGATGATGAACATTGAGAGATAAATGATATATTGAACTTCAAACGCTATTGAGGTTGAATACAGTACAAAGTTAAATGAACAGATCTAAATAAAGATGATGAATGATACTATGTTGATAAAGAGAAATTTGATGACTCAGAGAAAGTTTTGAATGAATTTCATAAGCTATATTCTGTTGAAATCATGTTTAGAATCTAATCATACTGCAGCGAGATAGTGCATAGCTGAATAGAATGTTTAATCAATAGAGATAGCTATAACTAGAATATTAAGAATACAGAAGAAATCAAAGAGAGTTTTGAGCTGTATCTATAGTAGAGCAAAACAAAGAGAACGAAGCAGATTTGCTCAAGTATCGAAAGCGCTAGAATAGAGTGTTGAGGCTAGAGATTCAACATGAGTCAAAACTTCTAGAGCTTGTTGACTAGAAAACTCTATTCAATCTCGACACACTCGTAACATTATTTTCTTCTCTTTAAAAGTCATGTCTCTATGACTTGTAGTGTAGTTCATAGCACTAACGTAGAGTCTTGATGTTTGTCTTTCTATCAATCTTTTTATTGATTCAAACCAACTCATCAAATGCCTATTGTAGCAGACTCACTATGTGAGATAGAGTGATCATTGAAGCAGACTCACTAGTTGCACATGAACGCGAGGTAGATCGATTCACTGATAGATCGAGTAATGAGAGTGAGTAAATCATTGCATTAACGAAGAGTGTCATTGAAGCAGACTCACTAGTCGACTTGCTCATCGAAAAGATCAACTTTCGACTTGTCATTGTAGCAGACTCACTATTTGCATGTGAACGTAGAATCAGGTTCACTGATAGGTAAAACGATGAGAGTAGGTAGATCATTGCATTGACGAAGAGTGTCATTGTAACAGACTTACTATGAGAACGTCATTTGTAGTAGCAGACTCACTAATTTGATCTGATGACACAGATTGTTTTGACTCGTCTGATTCATGAGCTTGGTTCGAGATAAAGAGAGAAAGAAATGAGTTGAACAGCTTATTTTCACTCGTCTGCTTCACGAGAATGAGTTGATTCTAGAGCAATTCACGAAGATTCTTTATCGTGATTCTCTTAATCGAGTGAACTGTGCATACTTAATGAGCGATAGATTCTCTAGCAATTCAAACAGTCTTGTCGTTGATTCTATTGATTCTCTAATGTTGTTCTGTCTTTCGATTGCGTCAATCATCAGGTAAAACAAATTTCTTTATACTTGTTTCATTGTTCGTCAAGTAGCTTGAATGAGTAATGAAATCAATATCATGTGATAAACGAATTCTTAGTTTAATGTTGAAACTGTGTCTAGAATCTAATCACATTGCAGCGAGATAGTGCGTAGCTGAATAGAATGTTTGATCAATAAAGATAGCTCTAACTAGAAAACTAAGAATACAGAAGAAAGAAGACAGTTTCGAGCTGTATCTATAGTAGAGCGAATAAAGAAGCGAAGTAGCCGATTTGCTAGAGCTCAAATAAATGAAATGTTTCAGCATATTTCAATTTGAAACATCGCTGTTTCTTGTTCACATATTGAAATTTCTAGAGCCTATTGACTAGACTTTATTCAATGTCAACACGCTTTGTAACAATTAATGCAGTGAACGATGAATATGATTGCTTTAATTTCAATTTGAATTTTGATTTAAAAAACTAATTATTTCTTCAAAAGTCATTAAAGAGATAAAGATTATATCTTTGTGCAAACTAAATGAAATTCTATTGAAAGAAAATTACTTTGAAAAGTCGTTTCTAATTGATGTTCATTTCATCTTGCAGAATCAATTCTTCAGTCTTCATTCATTAATAAACAGTGATTCAGTCACTCATACACTCATACACGTTAATCTAGTCAATAGAGTATGCAAGAAACTAGAAATTCAATCTATATTTCTGACAAAAGAGAAGTTAATAAAAGATTATGATGAAAAGATATTTAAGAAAATCATCATTTATAAAATTCTATTCAATCTCATCATCAAAAGTCATAAGAAATTAACTGTATTAATGTTGATAGCTGATATTGATCATCATAAAGTCATATTAAGTAAGCTTTGAATGAATAAAAACGAAATATTACTGAATATGCAAAACGATGTCATTGTTTTTTCAAATCAATTGAATACTTCTATTTCGATTTTTTCAATTTCTCTCAATTCAAAGCACTTAAGTTGATCGCGATCAACTTCATCTTTTTCAATCACTCAGACTAAAATCTTTATGATGCTCAAACAATCTGTTTCAATCATTGCTCAGAAAGAGTCATTCTTGATTCAAAGCATAAACGCAGCTTCGTTTAAAACATTGTTGAATTATTCAAAGAAAAATCAGACTGAAGTCTTTGTTCTATTCATAATAAACATCAATAGAAAAATCACGTACAATACTCAGTGCAATTTGAACGCTTTAAACATCTCTTTAATCAATGAAATGACTCAGAATTTGAAAGATATTAAAGCGAAGTTGTCATTAAAATATCATGAGTTTCTAAATGTTTTTGATCGAGCTCAATTGAATAAACTATCTTCTCATTGCTTCTATGATCATAAAATCAAGCTCATCAGTGATTCAACATTCTCTCACTGTTGAGTTTATTGAATGTTTTCTGTCAAACTTCTGAAGATAAAGAAGTACTTAAACGAGAATCTGTCGAAGAAATTCATCACTTTTAGTCAGACTCTTTATTTCTTTCTCGTTTTATTCACTCTTAAAGCAAATAAAGATTTTCGATTTTGCATGAACTATCAAAAGCTAAATGTCATTTTCAAAAGAAATAAATATTCTTTATTGCTGATAAATGAAATCATTGATAAAATAGTGAATTGCAAGCATCTGACTAGATTGAACATCATATCAACATTCAACAAACTTCAAATACATTTTGATAATGAGAATTACATCACTTTTATCACTGCTTTAAAAGCATATAAATACAAGATGTTATCATTCAAACTGACTAATGAATTGATCTTCTTTCAGCAATATATGAATGATGTTTTATGAAACTTTCTGAACGACTTTTGTCAAGTCTATTTAGATGACATTCTCATTTATAGCAAAACGAAAAAGAAACATAGAAATCACGTCAAACTAGTATTGAGTTGACTACGCGAAGTTGAACTGCAAATGAATATTCGAAAGTGCAAATTCAATGTAGAAGAGACTGTTTTTCTAAAAGTCATTGTATCAGAACTAAATCTTCATATGAATCTCAGCAAAATGACAATCATAGTCAGCTGAATCACTTCAATCAATCTAAAAGAAATTCAGAGCTTCGTGAAATTTGTTAACTTCTATCATTGTTTCATTAAGAACTTCTCGAAGCTAGTCAAATCATTCACTTAACTGACTAGAAAAAACATGTCTTTTGTTTGAAATGATGTTTATGTTCAAGTCTTTGACAATTTAAAGAAACAAGTCAGCTTAATCTCAATACTTTGTCACTTTGATCTTAAACAACAAGCTATTCTGAAGATCGATGCTTTGAACTATGTAAAAGATGAAATACTATCTCAGTATAATGATGAAAAAGTTCTTCATTTGATGATTTTCTACAGCAAAAGCATAATTCTCGCTGAAATCAATTATCACATTTATGACAAGAAATTGCTAATCATTATTCAATGTTTTGAACACTGATGACTTGAGCTGAAATGCATTGAACTATTTATTCAGATGTTCATCAATCATCAGACTTTGAAGATCTTCATGAAAAACAAACAGTTGAGTCAATGACAAGTTAACTATCTGAACATTCTATCAAAGTTCAACTTTCAGATCATTTTTAAATCAGGCAAAATGAACACTAAGATTGATGCTTTAATCAGAATGTCTCTAGTAAACATTTCTGAATCAGCTCAGCGTCTTGAAAATTATTTTCAAACTATTCTGATTCTTGATAAAGTTGATGTTTTATCTGTTGAATCAAAAGCAAATCTCTATCATCAAGTATATATGATCAATCAAACTGATGAGTTCTGCAGCAAATATAAACAAGCTATGAACGAAAACAAGCTCAAATTTCATATCATTAAATTGAAAGACTGTGAAATCATTGATGACATTCTATTTAGAAAAGATCTACTGTAAGTCTTTGAAAACATGCACACGAAATTACTACAAGAAGTGCATGATCAATCTTCAATCTCTTATCTCGACAATAAATGAATCATTGATCTAGTTCAGCGTTTTTGCTATTGATCAGATCATTAAGCTACTATTCAATAATACATTTGAAACTGTCATGCTTATCAGCGAAGCAAAGCTTCTAGAAATAGCATCAATGAACTTTATCATTTTCTCTTGATTTCACAGAAACGCTGAAAAGATATAACTATAAATTTCATCATTGAACTACTTCTGTCAGAAAACTATAACGTCATTTGCACAATCATATGTCATCTCATCAAAGAACATCACTATGTTTCATGTCATTGAAAAGACGATGATATCTCAGTCAAAGAAATGATTTAAATCATGCTATGAAACGTTTATCAACTGCATGATCTATTCAGTTCTATTGTTTCAAACAGAGACTCTCAATTCATATCAACTATGTGAAAGAGTCTTTGCAAGTGACTGAAAATCACAGCTAGTTTATTCACAGTCTATCATTTGAAGATCAATGATCAGATGAAATAAGTCAATCAAGACGTTGAACGTGAACTTAGAATTTACTGCAATTACATGCAGAACAACTGAGTTAAATAAATATTTATGATGAAATTCAGCGACAATTTCAATATCTTCTCAATCATCTCAATGATCTCTTTTTACTTTAATAAAGATTTTCATTCTTGAATGAGTTTCAATTCAGATACAACTGACTACAAAATCATTCATGAATGATTGAAAACTAGAAAAGCAGATGATATTATCATTCAAATAAAAAAGCTACTGAGCTTCAATCATCAACAATTGAAAAAGACGAAGCTGATCATTGAAGCACAAATCAATAAACATAAATGAGATGTTATTTATAAGATAAATGACTGAGTTTGACTATTCTTCAGAAACGTCAAAATCACAAGATCATGCAAAGATTTGAAAAATAAACAACTAGAATTGTATCAGATCATTGTCAAAGCGAAAGTCTTTTATCATCTTCATTTATTAGTCAGCATGAAGCATCTGCATTTGATGTTCAGCTTGAAGCTACTGCAATTGTATTCAGAAGATCTTTTATCAGAACAGCATGCAGAATCTCTCAGACTCATCATTATTAATGATGATGACAATGAACATTGAGAGATAAATGACATTCTGAACTTCAGATGCTATCAAGATTGAATACAGTACAAGATTAAATGAAAAGATTTAGATAAAGACGATAAATGATACTATGTCAATAAAGATAAATTCAATGACTTTAAGAAAGTTTTGAATGAATTTCATATGTTATACTCAAGAAAGTCACGCTAGTATTGAAATAACTCAATAAAAAAGCAAGCAAAATGAACTACATTCATGCAAACATGAATTTTTGAAGAAAAGAGTAATGTTACAAGCGTATTAAGACTGAACAAGACTGAAGCTTTAATCAATTTGCAGTGAACACTAGCAAGTTCTCTGCATAATAATTAAAACTAATCAGCGAGCTAGTCAGATTTAATTCAAATATGACTCAAATATGATTCAACATTTTTTTTCTTTCTCAACATTCTTTTCTTTCATCAACATTTTGTTCATTTACATCACATTCTTTTTATGTTACAAACACATTTCTTTCAAGTCTAGCACAGTCTCTGAACATTACATAAATAAAAGCTTTTGTATCAATCTTCTTCTATATTCTTAATATTCAGTTATAGCTATTTTTAAAGATCAAGCACTATCAACTTCAATCTTCATTGATTGTATCATTTAAACATGAATCTGACATTTTCTGTCACAATAGTGAATGCTCATAAAGTTTCGCTAAGTTAACTTTCTTCTTTGACTGCTTGATGAATAGCTTTTTTGATGTCATTCAATTTATTCAAGTCATATGTTTTACTGTCGAGAATCTTTGATTTTGCAATCATAGTGAACGAACTTTCATCACTATTCTCATCATGCACTTTTGATTGATGATGAGTTGCTGCATAAAAATGATTCTTTCATGAAAGTTTTGAGTATCATTCAGAATCTTTCTTATCACTCAGATGCATGCAACACTGATCATCATAACATTCTGTTCAGAACATTCTATCATGAGTGTTTTTCTTGACTTCTTTTATTATCATGAAAGATTTATCTTGTTTATCATAAAGCTTTAACTTATTTTTATATTTGTTCTAAGTACAATTCTTAAAGTAATGATTTAGCTTTTTGCATGTGTAACATGTTTTACTTTGTTGAACTGTTTTATCACAAATGTTCATTAATATTTTTTGAGTTGCATTTAACTTCATAGATTGAGAATCATAGTATGACTGTCATCATTTCTTCTTGAACTTTCGATTCAATACTATTAACATAGTTGATTTTTTATCTTTTTTAAACATTTCTTGTATTGTTTGTTATTGATGATCATCACTCTGAATATCATCTTTTGTAAATCAATGAATTTATCAATTTTAATGATTTCATTCTTGACTTTCTTTCACAGTCTCTGATAGAATTGATTGATGAAAGCTGCATCATCTTATTTTATATTCATTGCAATATGTTGAAAGTTGATTGAATAAGTTGTTGCAAAGATTTTCTGTCACAAATTGTACAACTGTCATTCTGCTGTACATTTTTTATCAATGTTTTCAAATACTCTTCTTAAACATTTCTTGAACATCTGAGAATCATGAAATATCATGTTGATTTTCTCTTCTCATTTTTCTGATTTCTTCTGCAGATAATTTGTTAAATAGTGATGAAATCATGTAAATACATTATCTTTTAAATAAATGAATGCAAAGAGTACTTTGTTCTTAATAAATTTAAACTGAAATAAATATCATTTGATGTATAACTTTATTTATATTAAATATGCTTTGAGTTTATCTTGATCATTATGATACAAGTTCAATGTTGAAATCTTGATTTTATCTGCGCTGAAGATGCTTACTCTTTGACTGAGCATGATTCATTCTGACTGACTAAACATGACTGAAGAGAATGAACATCTTTGATATCTTATGAAAGAATGATGTTCAAAGTGTAATGATTGTTTCTTTAACAACACAAGATATATACAGAGATCAAACAATAATCACTATTACTAAACTTGAGATCTGAAGATAGTTGAGACAATAATATATATTGACTGCTTACATGAGTTGAGCACGAAGCTTTTATCTAAGAGAACAATCATCGTTATATAGACATAGAAAAATCATGTCAAGTTGTCTCTGCTCTGAATGATCATTCTGATCATTCTCAAGCAAGATGAGCGAGATGAGCATTATGCTCATCATGCTCACTGTGATCACTTTTGATTCAAGTGATCAGAGCAATCACTTCAAGACTCTGATTACTCAATGATTATTTAATCATTGCTATTACATAATCTCATGCAAAAGAGTTTTAACATCACTGTCTTCATTACTTTGCATGCACTTCATCAAATGTATCAACAATACAAGCATCTCACTGTTGAACTCATGATGATCATAACTTGTATGAGCACATTTACAAGAACAACAAAACTCACATTTGCGCACGAAATTCAGAATTGCATGTACAATCAAGCGAGCGATGATACATTGAAGCTGAAGAACATACATTCTCACTGAAGATACATTAAGTCACTTTGAGCAACTCAGAAAGAGAAAAATCACACAATGAAAGAGAAAGAGATGATAGATATATCAGTCACATCTTCATTCATCATCGTCACTGCTTCTATCACTACGATGACTTTGAAAGACATACTACGCGTTCAGAAGCTCGTCATTGTCAGAGTGAAAAAATGATCATGAGACTCATCTAATTGTGTACGATCAGAGATCTCTCAGCGACGACAGCAAGTCTTTGAAGAGTCTACACAGCGAGAGTCGTCTGACTTCAAACTCATGAAAGAGCTTTCGTCGCGCGAAGCTATTCAGACGACTCAGTCTCAACAAGTCTCTCGAGATCATGAAGAATGAGAACAAGAACAAGAACAAGAACGAAGTGAAGCAAGAGATGAAGCAAGAAGTGAAGCAAGAGATGATCAAATTGCAGGCGTTTCAGACAGCATGATGATCTCTTTTCAGATGTAAATAGATTTAATTTGAAGACGATTTGAAGTGTTCAAAAGATATGTTTCAGGTTTTGATTATGCTCTTGAGAGCGAAGAGAACGAGGTGCTTTTCGCACCAAAAATCGACTGTTTATGTGATCTTCCCAGCGTTCTTCTTCAAATCTCTTTCAGGGATAGAACGATTACCTGATTAGGCTTAGTGACGAAGGGTGATGTTTTTGCAAAGTTCAGGTGGTGTGTCTGCAAAGGCGGGTGGTGTGCATATAGTGGTTACCATTTTCAATTGCTTTTCATCCGCATCTGACGTTTCAGTAGAATGCAGCATATCGTTCAAGCCAAAGAAAATATTGAGACCTGGACATTGATTAACAAAGCACAGTACAAAACCTCAAAACTCTCAATATCTGCACAACGAGTTGGCAGGACTACAACGCCGTGTATGCAGCACTTTAAATCGACTCATCTGTGCCCCGCTCGGAGATGGGAAAGAATACGCCAGTGGGACAGCCTTCACGGCCATGTCGAATGAACCCTTGCTGAATGTATTTGAGCCATTTATCTAATTGAAAGTGTCGACTCGACAGCATAGCTCGAGATCTACATTTCGAGAATCTGTGACACCTAACAGGAATTTCCTCGACCGGATCACGGTTTTCTGGAGATAGTATCCGATCCTAAGCAGTTCACCTGAGTCGTCATCAGGTCAAACTGCACTCAGCCCAGTCTTAGGCGAAGTCATGGATCTTCAACGTACCTAGTAGTATGTTATTATTGACTGTGGTCGAGATGATGCAAGTACTCGAAGCCCTGAACTCATTAGTGTGGCGAGAAAGAGTTTTTGAATTTTACTCTTGTCGCCTTATCGAGACCGCCATAAACGCTTCTTTTGCTAAAAAATTTCGCGGTTCCTTCACATTCGGACCGATGCTATTGATCAGCGGCGTGATGAAATTGCGCTGCCACTTCTGAACGTGGGGAGAAGGAACCTCCGTACGTGAGCATACGGAGGAATCGATATATGCTAAAATCCGTAAAGACAACTGCACCTTCCTCTTATGCGTTTTGACACAAACTTGGTGTTCAAAAAAAATCTTGCTTCTTTTCCAGAAACCGCTCTCGCCGGGTCGACTTCGTTATAAAGTCCTATAACGCGTCGCCATTCATTCTTGGGCCAAGGAACTCTTGAATAATCACGGGGTTCTATTACAGAGGTCAAAGATGGCGTCCCGCAGAATACCGTACCCTATACATAAATCCCCTAGGTACTAACCGCAACAAAAGAATTTTCAAAACAACCCGTAACCGTCTCCACATCTTCCACCATCGCCCAAAACGTCCCAGGGCTTTTCTCACCATCCTTAACAACAAGAAAACCAGACATAGAAGGCGGCGTCCAAGGCCATGGTGGCAGCAGCGACAACTACCGCAACGGTAGTCAGATCCACGAGCATAGAAATCCTGAGTAGTAAAGTCCAGAGAAAGAAACGGCCCCAGCGAGAGAAAAAGCTGTCGATGATCGGCTTCCAGCCTGGGAATCTCGGAGCAGGGGCTTGGGGTTTTCAAAGTGGTATTGGTTGGTCGGCCACTATGTACAATTGCTGAAGCTTCGACGATAAGGATGACTTTCTTTTAGAGAACATTTGAGCTTCGATGCGCCTGATCATATTCAGACCCATCGTCCTCTTTTATATAGGGGGCAATTACGTTTCTGAGAGTAGCATGTATTGGATTAGCCTCGACTGCTTTACTTCTTCTAGTGATGAGTAGACTTTATTCGCTACCCGTGTATATATTAGCATCACTATTACTCGAGAGTGATTGTCTTTTGTAATTACCGTCGTTACTACCTGTACCTCTGCTGCTTTGATCATATCAGAAAAAAACGAAACCACTACACCATTGTACTAGCCCCGTTAGGAATGAAACCTACTATACATTAAGCACTTTCTGTCACGATATCCAACTTACTGGCCCCCCACCCCAAACCACCTATTGAACCACGCAACCGCCTGTTCCTCCGCCTTCACCCCCTGCTCAACCGCCACCTTATCATCCGGCTTCGCCCTAACCGCAAAACCATGCTTCGCCCCAGGAATTATAACCACCGTATGCGTCTCCTCCCCCCTCCCCTTCCCCTCCAAAATCTTCTTCATCTGCTTCACCTGCTTAATCGGCATCGCCATATCCACATCCCCTACCGCCACGCTCAGAGGCAACGATACCGTCTGCGCATCAGCCGGGATTGCAAGGTTGCTCGGGTGCGCTGTGAAACCGCAGTCGATGAGGCTCTTCCCGTTGGAGGCCTTTTCCGAATCGCTGCAAAGCAGAAAGACGTGCTTGCCGCCCCAACAGAAGCCGGCGGCGCCGAGGGGCAGGGAGGCGGCCTCGTTGGTGCGGAGGGCGTGGAAAAATTTGTAGACGCGGGGTTTGGCGATGGAAGGACGGGTGTAGTAAAGGAAGGGGATGAAGCCAGATATCATGTGCAGCAATGGCAAGCTGCACTTGATCTATCAGCATGGGATATACCTGTAAAGAATGGGGTTAGGCTGACCTTTTCCCAACCATCCATCCGTTGCCCGAAAGCGCGTCCATGTCGGTGAACAAGCTGGTATTCATCGCATGGCCGTCCAAGAACTCAGGAAGGTAGACCCGGGAGTTGGTCCTTTTCGCATACTTGTCCGCCAGTATCCTATTGTTGTTAAATTTCCAACCCAGTGCATCTGATATGATGACTATGATACCCTTGGGAGGTTGTCCGGACGGTGGTTCGGTAATGTACGTTGGGAGGCCGTGCACGATTTCTTCACGGCCAACAGGAGTGCCTTCATGTAAGGCGCCGGTAACACACTCTCTGCAAGCCATAGTGAATCTCGATGATTGATGTAAGACTGGATAAAGAGCAAAAATTTGAGCTGTCCATCATCAAGCAATGGATTCTTTAAGTGTGGTCTGCTCTCTCGGGATGAAGACACATAAAAACCCCGTCACCCGATGCCGCAGTTAAGACTATAATCTCGGGGCTTAGGAGTACCCCGGGGGCCCGAATAGGCTGATAAGATTAGGGCCAGCCCTACTTCAATGATAGGTAGCTTAAAGTCATGATTAACACTTCAGCCATACAGACTTCTCTTACAGAACAACAAAGACAGTGAAAGACTTTATATTGATAAAAATCAGGTTCAAAGCGTTGCATCCTAGTCGTGTCTATATGATGATATTTTTACTTGAGAAAACCGCGTAAGTATTCGTACCTAGAGATGCCCAAGAGGCGAAAGGAATAGGTATCTAACTAAGCGGTCAGTCCTCTGCGCCTCGCCAAAAACCCGCAAACCGGAGGTAAGGCGGTTGTTCAAGATGTCTCTTCCTCCTCGATGGTTACCAAGAGGTTCTCCGGTCCCGTCGACAACTCGACATATAGACGTTCCTGCAGCATTTATGTATCAAGGTCAGAGGCTCTTCATTCGTCCGGGTGGGATGTGACGCTATAAGCGCCACCAACAACGACTTGTTGTTTCATCGAGTGTTCCTCCTATGCACAGCCATCCTCCTGTTTGAGTGATGATGATTTTTTTCTTCTTTTTTCCCTTCATTTTAACGTGCTTATGCAGCCGAGGTCTCTATGCAGCCAAAGGCTATGAAGCACAGCATACTATCTACGTATATAGATACACATAGAGTCGTACTGACGATGTATGTAGTATGGAAAAGCTCTCTGCGTGAAACAGGCTCCTAGAGCTAAAAACCACACTGTTGTTTATTCTACTAGTAGTCGCTGTAACCTGAATCCACTTCCCATACCCAGTCAGATGAGCTCAAGGAAATCCCGCTGCAAGCAGCCGACTCAAAATCCTAGACAGTATATCCCGTAGACCAGTTGAACATTGTGCAATCACACCGATAAAATGGGCGACGAAGAGCTATGCCCGAGGTTGCGAGCTGGCCGTGCGAGTAACAGATCACGGGCTTCGCGTTATTGTGAACTGTCTATATGACCAAGTGGTCACATAGACAACTCGAAAATGTGAAGCTGGCCGCTTCGCGGTGGGCTTCCGAATTCCTTGCATGGCTAGGTGGGCTTTGGTCTATGTATGTGGAAGCTGGCCACTTCGATGTGAGCTTCCGTTCGCTGTTTGGCCACATGGTCATCTAGCCACGTGGACTTTTCGACCGGGTATGAGCTCAACGCGTGGGTAAAGCGCTGTTACTACTCTGTCGATGAGATTATTCAGCTCTTCTGACAAGCATAGCTTGCAGAAGGTTCGTAGTCAGCACCTCGTACAGGTAAATCTCGTTGCCGGTCTGAGTGATGATGAATGGTGATGCTGTACGAAGAAATCCACTTCGTTTTCCTTCTGTTCCAAGGACGCTGTGCGCCGAAGAGAAAAGCGATCATGTGAAAGCTCGCCAGCTTACGAACGGTCTATGACCTTAATGCTGTTCTCATTATAGCATTATCAGGTTCGTCACGTTCCGCTTGACAGTCATTCTGGTTCAGTTGGTCGCTTGCTTGGCTTTCCCTTGCAACCACCAACATTTCAATGATCTACGTTTTCCAAGAGTTGTGTATGTACTCGTATTCATCAGGAGTCCACACACTGAGAGAGTCCGCGCATACGCCAGTCTTTAGCCGGCTCCTCTAGGGTGACATTGGGTTTAGCATCATCTCAAGGAAGAATTACCTAGCGTAGTCGGACTTCCTGGTATGTCCGAACTCGTGGCCACAACGAATACCTTACCTATTAGTTGCAGGCTCTGTCTTCGATGACACAATAGCTCAACTGTCAGACCGTTACAGTAGAACCGTAGGGGGTAGCTTAGGAAATGAATGACGTTTCTGCATTAGCGATTCCGTTAGATTGACTAAGTTCATTGTACGATAGTTGCTTTTGCGAGATTGAACGTTTGTTCACCTTGACCGTACGATAGTTGCCTTTTGCGAGATTGAACGTTGGTTCACCTTGACCGTTTACTGGTCAAATTACTATGCTAAGGCGATGACGGCTTCAGTCGGTATTTACTGTGTTGCTATGCTGTCGGTTCCAGTTAGCCCGTGGATGAATTTGTATAAAAGGAGAGGTTCCCAAACCATACCAGCTCTTCTCTCCAGACCATCATCCACGCCTTCTCCTCTTCAAAGTCCCTCTTCAAAGATTGCCTTCGAAGTTAGAAATTTGACCATCAAAAATGCTTCCCTTAACCCAACTCGCCCTAGTTGCGTCCATCTTCCTCGGACTCGCTCCTTTGGTACCTGCCGCACCCACAGCAAATGCGCCCGGCCTCGAAAGTCGAGATGACCCTGTTACACCCAACTCGTTCTGCAAGGGTAGAGCGTATCCCAAGGGGGACGGTGTCACTCACCCTGACACTATCCACTGGTCAGTGTATATTCCCGGCCAGTTGGAGGGATCAGCACAGGGCACCGGTGAATGGGGCGGAGGTTTCTTGGACAACTTGCGCGGTCAAGCTGGGTGGATAGTCAATTGGCAAGCGCAACTCGACGATGCTGGAACTGGCATAAAAGCACAGTTTTTCACTTCCGCATTTGCTACGGAGGTGAACGTGCATGATGCTGCATGGCTTGGATCAGATCCGAACAACCGCATCAACCTCTCTTGCGACTACTCCCCATGAGTTTAGGTAAGCATTCGCTTCCCAAATTTGGCACCCCAAGACACAGGAGTCTGACGAGTCTCCAAGCAATGTTCAAAAGTATGCAGACTTGCCAAACAACAACCATCGAATGTGTTTCGGGCAGGATTGTGAGCTCTCCGTTCGAGGGTGCAGGCCACGGTCATCTTAATCGTCTGGCTTTATTCTTTATTCTTATCTGTCGTTTCAGTCTGTCACTATATTAGGTTGTTAGTAGAAAAGTTGAGTCCAACGAAGGTCAACCGTCTTTCCGCAGTGTCACTGAATCTTTACCCTTCAAAGGTTTCATGAGAATTGCTAGTGATCCATCGCGGAGTTAAGATCTAGCGGCAAGTTTGTTGCAGTCCTATATTCTGCACGCCCCAGTACCAATTGCAGATCGATAGGAAATTGCTGGACGTAGCAAGCCACTTGATCTGAAATTCTAGCTTGTGCATCTTGCGATCAGCTGCAATCGAATGAAACACTAATCCGTTGCTTTTCCTGCTCGTAAAGGCTTCCAACGTTTATGGACGCCCAGCTAACACCGCTTGAATAGACAGTCACTCAAGACAATGGTCGGATTTGAAGAAGAAGTAGTCGAGTGAGACGTGCGAGCAAATGGGCATCCTAATTTCTTGGAGTTGTACTTGATATGAACCCCTGATCACCATCCAAATTTCTCGATCTCAACGCTCACATTCCGTCCCTCACGCAGCCAAGACGAGCACATGTTTGTTACGGCTCGATTCATCCCGTCCGGGCCAGAACAAACCACTCCAATCTTGGCTTGGTCCTGATACCTAGACAGCTCGTGGCCAACAAGCCAATCTCTTGTAATTCTTTCAACTGGAGGATGTCCGCACTCGGCGGTGGGTGGGGGTACTATGACATCGACTCCTTCGGCCTTTAGCTCTTCCAGGTTCCTAACTTCGAGCCATTCGAGATGAGATCGGTGACGTTGTACCCAGATGAAAAGGATTCTTCGCATAAGAGGGCTGGAACCAGAGTGTTCCAGGTCACGTAAGGAAGGATCATTGAGGATGGACCATACCAAGGGCCAGGTAACCGTAATACCACTACCTCCAGCAACTATGATCGAATAATTGCTATCCTTGAGCATCCTGACGGCTGTTTGCGAGCCATAAGGCCCATCAACCCCTACAACAGCTGTGTCATGGCGCCGAGAGTATTTTAGCAGATCGCTAGAGAATCCACCTTGAGCTCTGACAATTAGCTTGAGATCGCCATATTTGTTACCATCACTAGGCGCCTTAGACGCTATTGTGAATGGATGGGCCTGGATGATATCCTTGTGAGAAAGTGATGGTACAGTTAGAAAGACATGCTCTGTAGCTTTCCAGCCGCTACTGATGCCTTTTCTAGCAAAAGACCGGAAGGTGCGATGCTTTGCTGATAGAGGAACAATCGCCTGTAATACCACTGTTTGCTGATCCTCTTGGACCTCTAGAGAGACCCTCACTTTTTCGCTCTTCGAAAACATTCGATAGACAAGCCTATCGATGAGGAAGACAGCTAAAGCAGCAGCCACATAGGGCCTACTGGTCTGGTGATGGAACCACAATAAGACCAATGCAATGACTTGCAGAATGATATGCGTTCCCAGAAAAATCTCATACCATCTTTGACGAAAGCTTCCAAGTGAGGTAAAATAAAGGGTTTCGTAGGCGAGGAAAGCCCCTATACCTAGTAGGATGATCTTGCCAAGCAGGAACCTAGCCAAGGTGAAGCCAGCAGGTCGCAAAATGGTGTACCAAACTCCAATCATGCCAACAGAATGAAAGAGGGCGAGTAGGCACATCACCTCTCCTAACCAACGGTGGAAGATGTTGAGTGATTCATACGAGTATCCCGTCAGGACCTTGAGGGGCTGGTTCTTTGCAGCGAAAAGGTACAGGAGTGGTAGATTAGCGACAAAGACCAAAGAGGTACGGTCCGCGAAGATAAAGAGCATCGGTAGAGATAATGGTACATTCCATAACGAATAGAACACCTGCAAAGCAATAAAAGCGAGGACGGCTAGGGTGCTGCTGTTTGACGGCAAAATCTTGTTAATGTAAGGAATGGGCCGTGGTTGGTAAACGAGAAAAGCTCTTATCTGGAATATCACAAGAGAGATCCAAGACCGTGGTATAGCAGCTTTTGACATGCCCAGTAACGGAGTCCGCTCGTTTTCTCGGTTGTCTACGCTCAAGGCCTTCGGAGAACGTGGAGTACCTCTAAGAGTAGTGCTAGATGACGAAGCTCCGCTACCAGGTTCTTCAGGGAGATCTGGTGTTTCTCGGCGATCTGTCGATACCGCTTCTTGACTCTTCGTCCTCATCCCCCCTCGAAAACCCTCACCTCCCTTCCGTCCCCTCGTACCTCTCCCACTCCACCCCCTTAATCTACCTCCCAAATGCAGAACCATAAAAACCAGTAATAGCGCTAGTAGCACCAATTGATAGCTCAAGATAAACCTTCTCGAGTACAAAACCCCTTCAATCAGCTTCCTGAATCCGGGGCTCTCTTCCACCCCGCTAGCGGAGAAACCCGCATCTTTGACGTGTGAATTAGAGCGTAGGGAGAATCTGATGGCAGCGTGTATTTCTGATTTCGATATGTATATATAGGTATCCATTACTGCTATGCTGTGACAGTCCACCGTGCAGCAATGGATTTGGCGGCGGTTGAATGGACTCGGCGATAATGACGTGTGTAGATTGGTTTGGCAGATAAAGATAAGATTTGCCGAAACCTGTGGCCCGTGCCCACCCTGCTTCGACATCCTCCCCGAACGAGGGAATTGTCGGTTTATTGGATGAAACCCTGAGGGACGGAGGTATCCCTTAACCCGTCATTAATCCTGCCACCCCAGGATTACGGCAGCTAACCATATGTAGTACGAATATTGACTCAGCGTCGCTTATCTGACCCGTGAGAAGGCTGAGAAGTAACCCCCTTTTTCTTGCTACCCCGCACATGAGAATCTCAACTTGCCCCTCAATCTTCCTATGGGTCAAATAAGCGACGCTGAGTCAATATTCGTACTACATATGGTTAGCTGCCGTAATCCTGGGGTGGCAGGATTAATGACGGGTTAAGGGATAACCCTAATCGCCCCTGAATCTCTGCGTTCGAGTTTACTGGGGAGCGAATGGAGTAGTAATCACCGTGATAATGTAACCATACCATAAAGTAGGTAACGTGCTTGACTGATACTATAACATGCAGTTGAGTCTCTGAATATGCGATAGCAGTGCTACGCCATTGAATTCCCAATTTCCCATTATTCTAGCGCCTTGCCCTGAATGCCCAAAACGCCGACAGCCAATCCCAAAAAGTCTATGTACAAGAAGAGAAAAGAGTATAGCCAATCATTGCCCAGGCATACCAGCCTTCATGTTGGCGTACATACTGGCCGGGTAATTCAGCATGTTCTGGCTCTGGTCCAAACTCCCCAGTTGACC
>JAABUS010003909.1_pt1 | contig 22812 bp, 15 predicted proteins | sample 5560161 | NCBI WGS metagenome assembly JAABUS01 (sample SAMN10711885, study PRJNA513376) | rock metagenome | isolation source: Antarctica rocks | place: Antarctica: Victoria Land, Trio Nunatak nord | collected 2016-01-04
GAATGCCGATCGCCTCATGTCCGTCAACCCGCTCATCCCCGCCCCGCACCGCCAGCTCGCCCGGGCTTCCGAGCAGATGGGCAAGCGCGACGAGGCGATCGCCGCATACCGGGCCCTCTCCTTGCTGGACGAGACCGACCCGGCCGAGGTCCATTTCCGGCTGGCGAAACTGCTGCACGAGGCCGGCAAGAAGGATGAGGCCCGCCGCGAGGTCCTCAAGTCCCTGGAGGAGGCCCCGCGCTTCCTCGATGCCCACCGGCTCCTGCTCGAAGTGATCGGCCCCGAGGGGGCGAGGCGTGGTTTCAGCGGTCGTTGAGGTCCCGCACCCGAGGAGGACCGTCCATGACGCGGAGACGACTGATCCCGGCCGCGATCCCGTGCGTGCTCGCGATCGCCTGCGGCGTCAGCCTGGCACAACGCTACGGATGGCCTCGCCAGTCCCCCCTCGACGGCCTCCCCGCCGACCGCGCCGGGGTCCCCGACTGGAAGGTCGACGAGCGGTTCAAGGACGACGTGTTCACCTTCGTCCGGGTCCAGTACGACTCGTTCCGAGGTGGGGGCGGGGGCGGTCGAGGACGGGGACGGGGCAGGGGGTGGGGCGGGGGCTGGACGACCGACTGGCCCGACAGCGACCTGAACTTCTCGTACCGGCTCCAGCAGCTCACGTCGTTGAAGGTCAACCCGGAACCGATCACGCTGCGGCTCACCGACCCGGTCCTCTTCGATTACCCCTTCCTCTACATGATCGAGCCCGGCGCCCTCATGTTCTCGGAGGAGGAGGTGACCGCCCTGCGACGCTACCTGCTCAACGGCGGATTCCTGATGGTGGACGACTTCTGGGGCGACGCACAGTACGAGAATTTCTACCGGGAGATCAAGCGCGTCTTCCCCGACCGCGAGCCGGAGGAATTGCCGATCACGCACGAGATCTTCCAGTGCGTGTACCGGCTGAAGGAGAAGCCGCAGGTCCCGAGCATCAACCACACCTGGCAGCACGACCCGACCATGACCTGGGAGCCGGAACACGGCGGCAACACGCGCGAGGTCCATTACCGGGGAATCTCCGACGACCAGGGGCGGCTCATGGCGATCATCTGCCACAACACCGACCTCGGCGACGGCTGGGAGCGAGAGGGCGAGGATCCCTGGTACTTCAACGAGTTCTCCCAGAAGAAGTCCTACCCGATGGGGATCAACATCGTGACCTACGCGATGACCCACTGACCGGATCGCAAGCCTCCCGGGCTCCGAAGGCGATTCCCCGAACAAGGAGCAGTCGTGACGGCAGTCGTTGACACCTACGAGAACGAGCGGAGGGTGGTCGAGAAGGTCCACGAGAGTCGAGGCCGGATCGAGCGCGAACTCGGCAAGGTGATCGTCGGCCAGAGGGAGGCGACCCATCAGCTCCTGATCAGCCTCTTCGCCGGCGGCCACTGCCTGATCACGGGCGCGCCGGGCCTGGCGAAGACGCTCTTGGTCCGCACCATCGCCCAGGTCTTCCACCTGAAGTTCCAGAGGATCCAGTTCACCCCCGACCTGATGCCGGCGGACATCACCGGCACGGAGATCCTCGAGGAGTCGGGCGAGGGCAGGCGTCGCCTTCAATTCGTCAAGGGGCCGATCTTCGCCAACGTGATCCTCGCCGACGAGATCAACCGGACCCCGCCCAAGACCCAGGCCGCCCTGCTCGAAGCCATGCAGGAGCACCAGGTGACGGCGGCGGGAGTCCGCTACCCCCTGGAGGAGCCCTTCTTCGTCCTGGCCACCCAGAACCCGATCGAGATGGAGGGGACGTACCCCCTGCCCGAGGCGCAGCTCGACCGGTTCATGTTCAACGTGGTCGTCGACTACCTCCCCGAGGACGACGAGGTGGCGGTCGTCCAGCAGACGACCTCGCGCCGGCCGGAGAAGGTCGAGCCGCTCTTCGACGGCCGCGACGTCATCGAGTTCCACGAGGTCGTCCGCAAGGTCCCCGTCGCCGAGGAGCTCGTCCGCTATGCCGTGCGGCTGGCCGCGGCGAGCCGGCCCGGCCCCGAGGCGCCGAGCTTCGTGACCGATTGGGTGAGCTGGGGGGCGGGCCTCCGTGCGGCACAGTCGCTGGTCCTCGGGGCGAAGGCCCGTGCCCTGCTCGCGGGGAGGTTCCACGTCTCGCCCGAAGACATCCTCGCGCTGGCGCATCCGACCCTGCGCCATCGCGTCCTGCTCGGCTACCGGGCCGAGGCCGACGGGGTGGGCGTCGACGGCGTGATCGATCGCCTGCTGGAACACGTCAAGGGGCCCAAGCGCTGATGCCCACCCCCGGCCGCCCGAGTCCCCCCGCACGCGCCCCCGCACGGCCCGGATCGCCCATCGATCCGGGGTCATTGATGCGCCTGAAGGGTTTGCAACTGAGGGCCAGGGCCGCGGTCGAGGGGTTCATCAAGGGGATTCACCGGAGCCCCTACCACGGCTTCTCGGTCGAGTTCAGCGAGTACCGCCAGTACACCCCCGGCGACGACCCTCGCTACCTCGACTGGCGCCTCTTCGCGCGTTCGGATCGCTATTACGTGAAGCGGTTCGAGGATGAGACGAACCTCCGCTGCCACCTCGTGCTCGACACGAGCCGGTCGATGAACTACCACTCGGGTGATTACACCAAGGGTGATTATGCCCGGACCGCGGCGGCGACGATCGCCTACTACCTCACCATGCAACGCGACGCGGTGGGCCTGCTCACGTTCGACGACCGGGTCACCGATTACCTCCCCCCCCGCCACCGCCCGGGCCATCTCCATCGCCTCATGGGGATGCTCGACCGCGAGCCTCAAGGGCTCGCGACGGACCTCTCCGGGCCGCTGGAGGAGGTCGCGGCGACCGTGAAGAAGCGCGGCCTGATCGTCCTGATCTCGGACCTCCTGGCCCCCGCCGATGCGCTCCGCTCCCGCCTCGGCTACCTGCGATCCCGGGGCCATGAGGTGATCGTCCTGCGCATCCTCGACCCGGCGGAGGTCGCCTTCGACTTCGCCACGCCGGCGGTGTTCCGGGACTCCGAATCGGGGCGGGAGCTCTACATCGACCCCGACGCCGCACGCGCCGGCTACGTCGGCAAGTTCGCCGCGCACGCGGCCGAAATCCAGGGCGCCTGCACCGACCTGGGGATCGAGTTCCAGGCGATCACCACCGATTCCCCGCTGGGAGTGATGCTCTTCGACCTCCTGAAGGCGCGGATGAGGCGCGCCCGAGGGGCCGGGCGGCGCGCGCCTTCGGGGAGAGGGGCGGGACGATGAGCTTCCTGACCCCGCTCTTCATCCTGGGGGCGCTGAGCGTCGCGGCGCCGCTCCTGTTCCACCTGATCCGCCGCACGACCCGGGGCGAGGTCCCCTTCAGTTCGCTGATCTTCCTCTCCCCATCGCCCCCGCGCCTGACGCGGCGGAGCCGCCTGGACAACTGGTTCCTGCTCCTGCTGAGGGCGACCGCCCTGACCCTGCTGGCCCTGGCGTTCGCCCGGCCGTTCCTCCGCCAGGCGGCCGGCCTGGGCCTCGGCGCGGGGGAGCGGAGCCGGGTCGCGATCCTGATCGACACGAGCGCCAGCATGCGTCGAGGGGACCTCTGGGCCCGCGCAAAGGCGAAGGCCATCGAGGCGATCACGTCCTGCCGGCCCGAGGATCAACTCGCGGTCTTCGCATTCGACGCCGCCACGCGCCCCGTCCTCGGATTCGACGAATCGGCGACGCTCGACCCGATGCGTCGGCAGGCCGTGGCGCGGGCGCTCGTCGACCGCCTCTCCCCGAGCTGGGGCGAGACGCAGCTAGGCCAGGCACTCGTCGACGCCGCCGGGGCGATCGAGGACGTCGGGGATGCCGCTCGCAAGTCGACGGGCACGGGGATGAAGCGCCGGATCGTCCTGATCGGCGACCTCCAGCAGGGGAGCCATCTGGATGTCCTGGGCGGCTTCGAATGGCCCAAGGACGTGGAGGTCGACCCGAGGACGGTCGCCGCCGAAGGCTCCAACGCCAGCCTCCGGTGGGTCGCCGGGCCGGACGAGGACGAAACCCTCGCCGGAGAAGAGGACCTCCTCCGCGTGGCGGTCTCCAATGACCCGGCCTCGAAGCGGGAGGAGTTCGCCCTCGCCTGGGCCGGAGAGGAGGCGTCGCCGACGTCCGCGTACGTCCCCCCCGGCGAAACCCGCGTGGTGCGCGTGCGCCGTCCGCTCGGCACCTCGCCGGGGCATTCGCTCCGGCTCTCGGGGGACGCTCAGGAGTTCGATAACGCCCTGTACCTCGCGGCCCACCTCAGGGAGGACGCCACGATCCTCTACGTCGGCCCCGACGCCCCCGACGATCCCGACGGCCTGCTCTACTACCTCGGCCGCGTGTTCGAGGCGACTCCCCGGCGGGGCGTGAAGGTCGAGGCGCGGTCACCCGCGGCCCCCCTGACGATCGAGCCTGGTCGCGCCGTGCCCCTGGTCGTCCTGGCGGCCGAGACCTCGCCCGCGAATGTCGCCTCTCTCCGGCGATTCGCCGACGGGGGCGGGACCGTGCTGGTCGTCGTGACGGCGCCGGGGAGGGCGACGAGCCTCGCGGCCCTGGCGGGCACGCCCGCCCCGGACGTCGAGGCCGCAGCCCCCCGGGGCGACGTGATGCTCGGGGAGATCGCCTTCGATCACCCCCTCTTCGCGCCCTTTTCGGGGCCCCAATTTAACGACTTCACGAAGATCAAATTCTGGAAATATCGGCGCATCCCGACGGCCGCGCTCGGCGAGGCCCGCGTCCTCGCCCGCTTCGAGAACGGAGACCCCGCCGTGATCGAAAAGACCCTGGGGAAGGGCCGGCTCGTCATCCTGGCCAGCGGCTGGAGCCCCGCCGACAGCCAGCTCGCCCGTTCGACGAAGTTCATGCCCTTGATGTCGGGCTTGCTGGCGGGCCCGAGCTCGAATGCCGATGTCTCGGCGAATGTCCTCGTCCACGACGACGTGCCGCTCCCCGAGGGGGCCGTCGCGGTCCGGAAGCCGGACGGCTCGGCGACCACGCTTGCGCCCGGGAGCCGGGCGTTTTCCGGGGCGGACGCACCGGGCCTCTATTCCATCGACACTTCCCGAGGCCCTCGCGCGTTCGCCGTCAACCTCGGGCCGTCGGAGAGCAAGACGGCCCCCCTGGAACCCGAGGCCCTGGAGCAATTCGGCTGCCGCCTCGTGAAGGGCGCGACGCGGGTCGAGGCCGAGCGCGAGAGGGAGAGGCAGATGAAGAACGCGGAGCTGGAAGGTCGCCAGAAGCTCTGGCGACCGCTGATCCTGGCGGCGATGGCGACCCTCATCGTGGAAACCTGGCTGGCGGGGTGGCTCGGCCGTACCCGCCCGACCCGAGCGGAGGCCCCGGCGTCATGAGAGAGGAATTGAGAGAGGCGTTGGAACGGGTCGCTCGCCGGGTCCGCCGGGCGAACCTCTGGGGAAGCCTGGCCCTCTGCTGGTCGGCCTGGGCCTCCATCGGCCTCGGGCTCGCCGCGGTCGGGCCGAGGACCGGCGGTCCCCTGGCCGTGTTCGTGGGCCTGGCATTACTGTCGGGACTGGCATGCGTCCTGCTTTCTCTGCGCTCGGCGCGAGATTCCCGTCAGGTCGCCCGCCGGATCGAGGCGAAGCACCCCGATCTGAACGCAGGGCTCATCACGGCCGTCGAAGAGGACATGGCCGCGCCCCCGGGACGGCGGGGCTTCTTGCAGGACGCCGTGATCGCCCAGGCCCTCTCCCACCGTCGCTCGCACGACTGGGGAGAGGCGGTCTCTCCCGTGGTCCTTCTCGGCGCGAAGATCGCCCACGCCGCGGCCCTGGCGGGATTGATCCTCGTCTCCGCCACGCTCGCGATCGGGGCCCGCTCGGGCGCGAATGGCCTCGCAGCCTCCGACCCCTCCTCCATCCAGGTCGCGCCCGGCGATACCGAGGTCGAACGCGGGAGTTCCCTGCTCGTCGTCGCCCGATTCGGGGGAGACGTCCCCCCCGAGGCGAAGCTCGTCGTCGACGGGACAAACCCGACCTCGGCGTCCCACACGATGACCCGGAGCCTCGAAGACCCGACCTTCGCCGGCCGCGTCGAATCGGTAGGCGCCGACCTGTCGTATCGCGTCGAGTTCGGGGGCCGGAGCAGTCCGACGTACCGCGTCCGGGTGTTCGAGAACCCCGAGTTGATGCGGACCGACGCGAAGCTCGTCTACCCGGGCTACACCTCCCTCGAACCCAGGGCCGCCGAGGATGTTCGCCACGTCACGGCCGTCGAAGGGACCGAGGTCACCCTGCTCTGCCGGCTCAACAAGGAGGTCACCTCGGCGAAGCTGGTCGACGAGAAAGGGCAGGAGATCGCGCTTTCCCCCCCGACCGGAGATGCACTGCTCTACAGCACGAAGCTCACGCTCGCCGATCCCCATCGCTACAAGCTCCAACTCGTGGACCGCGACGGGCGGAGGAACAAGCTCGCCGCCGAGCTCGGCATCAACGTGACGAGGAACCGGCCGCCGAACATCGCCATGACCCAGCCCGCGCACGACGTCCGGGTCTCGCCGGTGGAAGAACTTCGCCTGAAGTCCCAGGTCGACGACGACTTCGGTGTCGCACGACACGGCGTGAGCTTCACCACGGCGGGAGGGTCGCCGCGGGACCTCGTGCTGGGCGAGGGGCCCCAGTCGCAGGCCAGGAAGGTCCAGGTCGATCACCTGATCGACTTCGAGGGACTCAAGGCCGCCCCCGACCAGCTCGTCACCTATTTCGTCTGGGCGGAGGACGTGGGCCCCGACGGCAAGCCCCGGAGGACCGACGGCGACATGTTCTTCGCCGAGGTCCGTCACTTCGAGGAAATCTTTCGCCAGGGCGAAGGACCCTCCGGCTCGGCCTCGGAGGAGTCGCAAGAGGGCGAAGGGGGGAACGCCCAGGAAGCCGATAAGCTCGCGGAACTCCAGAAGGAGATCATCAACGGCACCTGGAAGGTCATCCGCCGCGAGACCTCGGCCCGCCCCGGCGACAAGCTCGGCGCCGACAGCACACTCCTCCGCGAGTCGCAGGCGACGGCCGTCGCGCAGGCGAAGGCCCTCGGCGGGCGCCTGCGTGACCCGGCCTCGAAGGCGAGCCTGGAGGACGCCTCGCGTTCCATGAACGTGGCGGTGAAGCACCTGGGCGAGGCCGCCGGCGGGACTCTGGTCGCGCCGTTGCAGCCGGCCCTCGTCGCCGAGCAGGCCGCCTACCAGGCCTTGCTCAAGCTGCGAGCCCGGGAGTTCGAGGTCGTCCGTAGAGACTCCCGGCAGAGGTCGCGGGGAAGGGCTTCAGGCGCCTCCGCCTCGCAGAGGCAACTCGACCAGCTCCAGCTCACGAACGAGGAAGACCGCTTCGAGGAGCAGAGCCGGGCCCGGCCGGAGCAGGTCTCGAAGAAGGAGCAAGAACAGCGCGAGACGCGGCAGGTCGTCAACCGCCTCCGAGAGCTCTCCCAGCGGCAGGCCGACCTGAACGAACGGCTCAAGGAGTTGCAATCGGCCCTCGAAGCCGCCAAGGACGACCCGGCGAAGCAGGAGATTGAGCGACAGCTTAAGCGGCTCCGGGACCAGCAGAAGGAAATCCTCCGCGACACCGACGAGCTCCAGGAACGGATGGAGGGCGAGCCGAACCGCGAACGGATGGCCGAGGCCCGAGAGCGGGTCGAAGAGGGGCGCGAGCACGTCCGCCAGGCCTCCGAGGCGCTCGAGCAAGGCCGACTGCCGCAGGCCCTGACCGAAGGTGCCCGCGCCGGCCGGCAACTGAACGACGTCCGCGACGACCTCCGCAAGCAGTCGTCGAACCAGTTCTCCGACGACCTGACCAAGATGCGCGACCGGGCGAAAAAGCTCGAAGAAGACCAGGCTCGTCTCACCGGACAGCTCGAAGCCAAGAAGGATCGCCCCCGGCAGGCCCTCCGCGACACCGAGGATCGCGGGCAGGTCAAGCAAGGACTCGAGGGTCAGCGGGAGAAGCTCCAGGACCTCGTCGAGCGGATGCGTCGGACCGTGGGAGAGGCCGAGGAGACCGAGCCGCTTCTGGCCAAGAACCTCTTCGACACCGTCCGCAAGGCCGAAGAGCAGACGATCCCCGAGGCGCTCCGGGAGGCCGAGCGATTGGCCGAAGCCGGGATCACCGGGGAGGCGGCCAAGGCCTCGCGACACGCCGGCCAGGGGATCGAGCAACTGCGCGAGGGCGTCGAACGGGCGGCCAGGAGCGTCCTGGGCGACGAGACCGCCGCCTTGCGCCGCGCCCGGGGCGAGGTCGAAGACCTCGCGGACCAGATCAACCGGGAGCTCGCCCAGGCCGACGGGGGTAAACCGGATGCTGCGAATCCTCGAAGCGAGGAACGGCAGCGTGATCCGCGATCGCCGGGGAAGACGGCCCGGCGCGATGCTCAAGCTCCGCAGGATGAGCAAGGGCGGACGCCCGGAGGAGGCCAACAGAACGACGAGTCAGGGGAACCAGGCCAGGAAGGCCAGGAGCCGGGTCAGCAAGGAGGTCAGGAATCGGGAACGAGTCGAGTAAAACAACAGAATCCTCAAGGTAAGTCGGCAGGAGCGGGCGGCGAAGCGAGTGGGCAAGGCCCGCAAGGGGAGACCAGGGGGCAACAAGGTCAACGGGGTGGTGGAGGCCCCGGCTCTCTGCGTGGCGGCAATGCCCCGCCGGGCGCGGACCCGAGAAACCGCCAGCCTGGCGCCCGAGCCGGGGGTGGGAACCCATCGGGAGTCGAACGACTTCTCGAAGGGGTGACGGAGGGGCCGAGCGGGCCCGGTGGGCCGATCACGGGCGAAGGGTTCCGCCAGTGGTCCGACCGGATGCGCGAGGTGGAGGAATTGCTCGAAGACCCCGCACTCCGGGCGGAGGCGGCCCGGATCCGCGACCGCGTGCGCGGGGCTCGCGAGGAGTATAAACGCCATGCAAAGGTGCCCGACTGGACACAACTCAAAGGACTCGTGGCCGAGCCGATCCTCGAGCTCCGCGACAAGATCGCCGAGGAGGTCCGCCGCCGCGAGTCGCCCGATGCCCTCGTCCCGATCGACCGCGACCCCGTCCCCCCCCAGTTCGCCGAGGGGGTCCGCCGGTATTATGAGCGGCTGGGGAGCGGCCGATGAACGTACCGTCCTTGATCCTGGGATCGCCCCAGTGGTGGTCCGGGGCCGCCGCGCTGATGGCGGTCGCGTCGCTGTTGATCCTCTGGAGTTATGCCCGCGCCCGATCGAAGCGCCCGGTGCGACTGGCGTGCGCGGTGTTGAAAGCCCTGGCCTTCGGATCACTCGCGCTGATCCTGCTCGAACCGCTCCTGACCGGCACGAGGCCACGCCGGGGGGCCAATGCCTTCGCGGTCCTCGTCGACAACAGCCAGAGTCTCCTCATCCGCGACGACGGGGAGACGCGGTCGCGAGGCGATTGGATGCGCGACCGCCTCGGTCAGGGGTCCCGGTGGCAGGCGCGCCTCGGGCAGGATTTCGACGTCCGCAACTATGTCTTCGACTCCCACCTCCGCTCCGTCGACGGCCTCGAAAACCTGGCCTTCGACGGGACCGGCTCCGCCCTCGCGACCTCACTCTCGGCGCTCTCGAAGCGGTTCCGCGGCCGGCCACTGGCCGGAGTTCTCCTCTTCAGCGACGGCAACCGCACGGACGTCGGGGACCTCGACGTGTCCTCCCTGCCGCCGGTCTATCCGGTCGTCCCCCCATCGCGGGGGGTCGCCCGCGACGTCGGCGTGCGTGAAGTCACGATCAGCCAGACAAACTTCGAGTCGGCGCCGGTCGTCCTCCGGGCCGACGTCGCGGCGGTCGGATTCGCGGGCGAGTCGATCGTCGCCTCCGTGATCGACGAGGCCGGCAAGGAGGTCGAGCGTCAGGAGGCGAGGCCGGGGGCCGACGCCAAGCCCTTGAGCTTTCGCTTCCAGTTCCGGCCCGAGAAGCGGGGAGTGAGCTTCTACACCGTCCGCGCATTCCCGGCCTCGGAGGAGGAGAAACCCGGAGGGGGCAAGGTGTCCTCGGGTTCGACCGAGCAGACGCTCGCCAACAACAGCCGGCTCGTCGTCGTCGACCAGGGAGGGGGGCCCTACCGGGTGCTCTACGTGGGAGGGCGGCCCAACTGGGAGTTCAAGTTCCTCCGCCGCGCCCTGCACGACGACGAGCAGGTCCAGCTCGTCGGCCTGCTCCGGATCGCCCGCCGCCAGCCGAAGTTCGACTTCCAGGCCGCCCGCGACCGGACGACCAGCCCGCTGTTCCGAGGGTTCGACCTCCCCGACGCGGACACGGCCGAGGGCGCCGACCAGGCGGTCATGGTCCGGCTCGGCACGCTCGATGAGGTGGAATTGAGGGACGGCTTCCCCAAGGCCGCCGCGGAGCTCTATCGCTATCACGCGATCATCATCGACGACATCGAGGCGGGCTTCTTCACTCAGGACCAGCTCACCCTGCTGAGGAGCTTCGTCAGCGTCCGAGGCGGGGGGCTCCTCATGCTCGGCGGCCCCGACTCGTTCGCCGAGGGGAAGTATGACCGCACGCCGGTCGGCGAGTTGCTGCCGGTCTATCTCCATGGGACTGTCGCGTCGCCCGACTCGGCCACCGAGGCGCATCGACTGGTGCTCACCCGGGAGGGCTGGCTCCAGCCGTGGGTCCGGACCCGGAAGACCGAGGACGAGGAGCGGAAGCGGCTGGCGGCGATGCCCGCCTTCCAGACCCTCAGCCGCGTGGGGCGGATCAAGCCGGGGGCCGTCACGCTCGCCGAGGTCCAGGACGCCGGGGGGAACGCCCTCCCCGCCCTCGTCGCCCAGTCGTTCGGCAAGGGGCACGTCGCCTCGCTGTTGATCGGCGACCTCTGGCGCTGGGGGCTGAGGCGAGACGACGCCCAGGAAAGCGACCTGGAGCGGTCCTGGCGGCAGACGGCCCGCTGGCTCGTGAGCGACGTCCCGGGCCGGGTCGAGGTCGCCGTCCGCCCCAAGCCCAATTCCTCGACGCCGGCCGTCGAGCTGGCGGTCCGCGTGTGGGATGACGAGTATAGGCCGCTCGACAACGCCGAGGTCACGCTCAGGTTGACCCTGCCCGGCGGGGAGGCGTTGACGCTCGACGCCGAGCCCGACGGCCGCGAGGCCGGCTCATACGCGGCCACCTACGTGACCAGGAAGCCTGGCGCCCATCGCGTGCTCGCGACCGCGACCGCGGCCGACGGGTCGACCATCGGCGGGCGCGAGGCCGGATGGGTCGCCCAACCTGCCGCGGACGAGTTCGCCCGCCTGCTGCCGGATCGGGACTACCTGAAGGCGATCGCCTCGAAGACGGGGGGGGAGATGATCGAGGGGGATCGCCTGGACGCGTTCGTCGCCGGGCTCTCCTCGAGGGGTGCGCCCATCACCGAGCCGTGGACGGCGCCCCTCTGGCACGATCCCCTCTACTTCCTCGTCTCGATCCTCTGCCTCGTGGCCGAGTGGGGCTTGCGTCGGGTGAACGGGCTGGCGTGACCCTGGATCACGACGCCCCATTGGGGGGTTCTCGATCGATGCCGACTTTTCTCGCAATGATCCTCTGCCTGGCGACGACCGGGCCCGACGATCGCCCTTGCGTGATCGTGGTCGTCGGAGCCCCGGGGACCTCCGAATACGGGGCCGAATTCCGCCGCGGGGCCTCCCTCTGGCGAGCCGCCTCCGAGAAGGCTTCGGCCGAATTCCTCGAGATTGGAGGAGGCCCGGAGGGCAGTCCCCCCGATTGTGAGCGTCTGCGCGCCGCCCTGGCCGAGAAGGGCACGGCCGGCCTCGAACCGCTCTGGGTCGTCCTGATCGGGCACGGGACGTTCGACAGACGTGAGGCCAAGTTCAACCTGCGCGGGCCCGACGTGACGGACGTCGAGCTCGCCGAATGGCTGAAGCCGATCCGGAGGCCCCTCGCGATCATCAACGGCTCCTCGGCGAGTGGCCCCTTCCTGAATCGTCTCTCGGGAGAGGGGCGGGTCGTCGTGACCGCGACCCGGAGCGGCGACGAGCAGAACTTCGCCCGGTTCGGCCAGTATATCGCGGAGGCGATCGCCGATCCTCGTGCCGACCTGGACAAGGACGGCCAGGTCTCGCTCCTGGAGGCGTTCCTGACGGCGAGCGTCCGGGTCGACGAGTTCTATCGCACGCGGTCGCGCCTGGCGACCGAGCATGCCTTGATCGACGACAACGGCGACCGGCTGGGGACACCCGCGGATTGGTTCCGCGGCGTCCGCGCGACGAAACGCGCCAAGGACGACTCGGAGCCGGACGGCATCCGCTCCCACCAGCTTCACCTCGTCCGCAACGAGCGCGAGCGGCGCATGCCCGCCGCGTCGAGGAGGCGACGCGACGAGCTCGAACGCTCCATGGCCGATGTGCGAGCGAAGAAGGATCAGATCCCTGAAGACGATTACTACGCGCAGCTGGAGAGCATCCTCGTCGAGCTCGCTCGCCTCTATCGCGACGAAGCCACGCCCGAACCGCACCGCTCTCCATGATCGGGTTCGTACCCGCTGATATCAGGGGGCGAAGGTCGCCCGGACGACGGCCTTCATCTTTTCGAGGCCGGTCCGTGCGACGGTGAGGGCGTCTTGCTTCCAGTAGTCGCGGTTGAACAGCTCGAGCGACAGCATCCCCCGATAGCCGTTGTTGCGGAGGATCCGGAGGATCTGCGCGAGGGGCGCGACGCCGTCGCCCGGGTAGACTCGATGGGCGTCGCTGATCTGGGCGCGGGGCGGGTCGGCCGGGTAGTCGTTCATGTGGAAGAGGTGCATGGCCGAGCCTTCGAGGAACTCCAGGCCACGGAGGCTGGAACCCCCCTTGTACATGTGGTAGACGTCCGGCAGGATGCAGGCGCGGGGATGTCCGCTCTCCATGGCGACCAGCGCCACCTCGCCGAGCCGGCCCAGGGTCGCGGAGAATCCCCAGAGCTCCACCTGGGGGACGACTCCCATCTCGTCGCCCAGTTCGAGCAGCGCCCGATAGCGTTCGGCGACGCGGAGGAGTTCCGGGGAGGGCGGATTCGTCGCCCCGGTCGGGGGCGCGGCGATCCGCTTCCCGCCGATCTGGCGGACGACCTCCATGTTCCGACGGGCCTCGTCGAGCGCCTTCCGCCTCCGGCCCTCGTCGTCGACGGCCCAGTCGAAGAAGCCGATCGCCCCCTCGACCGAGAGCCCTCGGTCCGCGATCCGACGGCCCAGGTCGCGGAGCGAACCGCCCCCCTGCGCATGGCGGTCGAGGTCCCGGATCCAGGGTTCGATGCCCCGGTAGCCCGCCTCGGCGGTCACGTCGACCAGTCGCTCCATCGAGAGCTTCTGGCCCTGGAGCGTGCTGGTGTTGAGGCAGTAGCCGAACGGGTCGGCCTCCTCCCGGCTCGCCGCGGCAGAAGACCCGGCCATCAGGCCGACGCCCAGCGCGGCCGGCGTGGCACCCAGCCAGGTCCTTCGCGTGATCTCCCTGCCCATGACGCAAGCTCCCTGGCGTGAACCGTCGTGGAAAACCTCGGCCGCCCGACCTCCGCACCTCCGACGACCCGGAGGGACGGAGGCATGACCGGCCCGAGTCTATCCGACCCGGGACGGCCTGTCTCGCGACCGGTCCCTTAAATGAGACGCCGGACAATCTCGTTATTCGTACGATAAACGAGGCGCCCAGGGCTGCCACAGCGGGCTGGGTCCGCTGCAGCGCCCGGATACTCTTGTACTTGCTGAGACTTGTACTTGCTGAGACATACACGATCCGGCCGCCAGACAATCGCCTCCGCGTGGGGCCAATCAGAGGATCCTATGATCGGAAAGGATTCCAAGCACCTCCCGATCGATCCAGTAACCCAGATGCCCGCGTGGGCGGATCGGGCAGTTCTCGACGAGCCCGGTCCGTGACTCGTCGATCGAGCGGCCGACGTAGTCGTCCACGCGGTAGAGGTTGAGCCAGGGCGCCGGCCCGTCGGCCCGCGGCCCGAGCCTCCGCGACAACGTCTCCCAGTGCCCGTGGCGGAGCTCCGGGTAGTGGTGACGGAAGTAGTGCTGGTAGATATGGGAGAATGGTGATCCCATGGTCACGAGCCGGAGCGAGGTGAAGCGCCCGATCGCGACGTCGAGGCGAGGGTCATTCAGGACGTCGATGGCGACCATCGTCCCCTGGCTGTGGCTGAGGACGACGAGCCGGCAGGGCGGCCGATCGGGACCCGTGAACTGCTCGGCGAGGTGCGCGATCGAGGCCGCGAGGCGGTGCTGGATCGCGCGGCGGACGGGGAAGTTGGGGTTGTCGGGCCGCGCCAGGGCCCGCGCATCGGGGATGGCGTCGAACCGGAAGTAGAAATGGTTGATCACATCGTAGATTAGGTCTAGGCCGGACCTTAGGTAGGGCACGAACTGGGACAGGAGCAGGGGCAATGCCGCCGCCGAGAACGCGAGGATCGGTCCCATGAACGGATCGATCCGCTCGCGCAGGCGCCCCGACCATCCGAACGGCTCCAACCCCGAGAGGCCCGGGATGATGTAGCCCGAAAGGCTAATCGTCACGAAGAACGCATAGCCCAAGGCGATCACCCCGAGTAGCCACGGGGCGACGATCAACCTCGCCCCGTCGTCGGCGACCTGCCGGATGTCCGGGGCGCGACCGAGTCGAACTCGCCTCCTCCACCAGAGGGAAAACACGATGAGTGTCGTGACGCCCACGGCCGCGAGGATGAGGAGTAGGCAGGGCAAGAGGGCCGTCCCGAGGCTCAGCAGCACATCAAGAGTCGTGTGGAAGCCGGCCCCACCGGGAAGGACGCGCCCGATCGCCGCCCAAGCCATTGGGATGACCAGGCCCCAGCCGTACACCATCAGGAACGGGAGCAGGGTCGCCACCAGCGCCGAGTTGCGAGCATGAACCCGCGGGCAAGCCAGGACGAGCCACGCGAGCACGAGCGACGAAAGCGCCAGGGCGAGGAGGATCCCCAGAAGGCAGAGGCCCACCATCATGTCGCAGAACGCCGCGTGGAGGATGATTCCGCCGTGGGGCAGGCCGGCCCTCTCCAACTCGTCCCGCAGCAGTGCGAGGCGGGGGATTCCCCAGACCCGCCGCGTCGGGTCGAACGCCCGAGTCGCCAGGGCGAGGCCGAGCACCACCCCGGCCGATCCGGTCAGGGACAGGCCGACCATGCGGAGAACCTGATTGCGGCCCAGAAAGCTCGCCAGGGCGACTCCCACGCCAACCGCCACTAGACAGGCGATCGCCCCGGCGTAATCGCCGTGCGGCGACGAGGCGAAGGAACCGACCTCGACCCAGTCGGCCACGGCGGCACCGAGTAGGAGAAAAAGCAGGAGCAGACTCAGAGCGGCGATGGGCCCGACCAGCAGGGCCGTGGACCAACGGCCCAGGCACCGCAGGAGTCCGGCCCCCGGCGCGTCGAGACCGTGGACCACCTGGTAGGCGATGTAGCGCAGCCCAAAGGAGACACCGAAGAACCCCTCGGCCAGCCCGAGCAAGCTGATGGGGAAGCGCGATAGATCGGCCCAGTGGACCTCTGCCAGCAGGTCGCCGCGCCTGTCGTCACCCCGGAGGAGGTGCACGGCGAAAGCGCGTACAGTCCGGTCGTCCGCCCCGGCCGGGTCGGGCTCGGGCACCCAGTGGACCTCCTCGACGGATGCCGCCGAGTCTCCTAAGCACGTGAGCCCGCGTGCGAACTCGCGAACGGTCTCGCCCGAACTAGGGTCACCGATCCCGTGAACAACGAGGTAGAGCGTCCGACATGGATTGTTCATCGTGATGTCCACCGCGGCGGCCGGGGTCCGCTGCAGCCGGCCATGTGCCGGGCAGCGGTGACGGACGATCGCCTTACCCATTTCGATGACCGTCTCGTGGATGGTCGCGGGTTACTCACAGCCATCGCACCGGGAGCGAATCATGACGAATCCTCCGCCGACGCCCGACACCGCCTAACTCCTACTTCTGCAGCCCTGGGGAAATACTCAGGCTGGCAGTAGAACGTCCTGGACCAAGCCCGAGACCGCGTCCTTAACCTCACCAACTTAACGACTTCTCTACCCCCTTCAAGTCCCCGTCGGCCCGTTCTCTGGCTTCCGGGATTGCAGAAAGTCCACCTGCCGCTCGCCCCGCGCCCCTCACCACCGCCGACCGGCCCAGCATGCCGATCTGCTCAGGTCATGCGTGTCCGGATCCAATGACACCTATCTCGTTCACGGATCGAACTACTCCAAGGCGTCGATTCCCGGCTCGGAATCGGCCGTTTGATGAGACCCGCCGGGCGCCGATGGGCCAGCCGCCCCGGCCGGCCGATTCGCGTCTCGCAAACCGGTCTCAAATTCAAAGTCTCACGACTGCCCCCCACGCCGGGGATTTGTGAGACTGGCCCCGGCGGCAAGCAGGGAGCCGCCGGGAGGCCGGCGCGATGCGGATCGGCTACGCCAGGGTCTCGACCCTCGATCAGAACCTCGACCTCCAGGACGATGCCCTGAAGGCCGCGGGGTGCGAGAAGATCTATACCGACAAAGCCGGCGGGACCAGGCCCGAGCGGCCCGGCCTGGAGCGGGCTCTGGCCGATCTGCGGGCCGGCGATCGGCTCGTGGTCTGGAAGCTCGATCGCCTCGGGCGGTCGCTGAGGCACCTCATCGAGACGGTCACCGATCTGCGCGATCGCGGGGTGGGCTTCCAGAGCTTGCAGGAGGCCATCGACACGACGACCAGCGGCGGGAAGCTCATCTTCCACGTCTTTGGGGCCCTGGCCGAGTTCGAGCGGGACATCATCCGCGAGCGGACCCTCGCGGGCCTCGCCGCGGCGCGGGCCCGCGGGCGGATGGGCGGCCGGCCCCGCCATCTCGACGACAAGAAGAAGCGGCACGCCGCCCTGCTCCGCAGCGACCCGACGAACTCGGTCAAGGACATCTGCCGGACGCTGGGGATCTCGAAGGCGACGCTCTATCGCTATCTGGCTGAGCAGCGAAGCCGATGATCGCTCGGGGGCAGGAGGTCCCATCAGCCTCGCACACCGCCTCCGGTCGGTGAATTGCCGCTGTCCAGCAAACTGGACGGCTTAAGGCTTGTTCCTGGTCCAATGCGACTCGGACCCCGTGGACAGGCCCTGCGACGTCGGCTATCGTCGTCGGGGCAGGTGACAACCCCGGGGAGGTACCGCGATGTCGACCCGTGTGCAGTGGCTGGGCCATTCCTGCCTCCTGATCGAGACCGATGGCCGTCGCCTCCTCGTCCGGTCCGAGTGGCGACGGATGACGCGAGGAGCGATGCGAATATGCGGATGGCCCTGCTCTCTCTCTGGATCGGGGCGACCGCCGCCTGGACTCCGCTCGCGGCGGTCGGACAAGAGGCGCACGGGACGCCGACGTACCGTCGGATCGGGTCCTCTCCGGACGCCGTCCCCGCCGTCGCCGAGGGCCCGCCGGAGTACGGCCACGGCGTGTCGCCCCGAGAGGCCGAGGCGGGCTGGATCGCCCTCTTCGACGGCGTGACTGACTTCGGCTGGTCCGGGGCAAAGGCGGCCGACGGCCTCCTGGCGGGGGGCGTGACGACGCTCGAGTTCGGCCCCTGCGAGCTGCGAGCGGTCGTCGAACGGGCCGGGACGATCACCTCCGGTGGCGAGGGCTATCCGGTCGCCCCAGGTCCTTGGTCCCTCCCCGGATCGAAGGGGCGCGGCCCGATCCTGCTCTCCGCCGGGACGGCGGTACGCGAGCTCTCGATCCGCCCGCTGGGCCTGACGCCGATCTTCGACGGCAAGGGCCTGGAGGGCTGGGACCGCGTCGACCATCCCCGGATCACCCCCGAGCTCAGGCCCACATGGGAGGTGGCCGACGGCATGCTCCGAGCCCGGGGCGGGCCGGGCGCCATGGAATATCGTGGCAGCCGGTTCGGCGACCTCGTCCTTCAGGTCGTCGCGCGGACGCGTGCCCCACACGTCAATGCGGGCGTCTTCTTCCGCTGCCGGCCCGGACAGCTCATGGAGGGCTACGAGGCGCAAGTCTACAACGTGTGCGAGGGGGGCGACCCGGCCCGGCCGGCCCGCTACGCCACCGGGGCGATCGACGACCGTCAGAACGCGCGGCGGCTGGTCGGCCGCGACTCCCGGCCATTCACGATGACGGTCGTCGCCCGGGGCCCGCACCTGGCGACATGGGTGAACGGCTATCAGGTGACGGACTGGGCCGATACACGGCCGGCGGACGAGAATCCCCGCAAGGGCCTGCGTATCGAGCCCGGGACCATCCAGCTCCAGGCGCACGACCGCGAGACCGACGTCGAGTTTCGATCCATCCGGGCCGGGGGGATGTGAGACTCGGGGCCCGCGGACCGGTGACGGGTCGGCATCGTCCCGCGATGGCGGTTGCGGGCCCCGGGCTCCAAGAATCCCGGGATTACAGCGTCCAGCCCGATCGGTACTCGGGCCGGATGAACCGGGCGGCTTCGGGGTTATTGGTGACCCGACCGGAGTCGGCATCGAACTCGATCGACTCGCCGAGCCGGACGGCCACGTTCCCCAGGAGCATCGCCTCGGTCAGCGTCCCCGCATAGCCGAAGTTGGACCAGGCGATCGTGGGGTCGCCCTCGCGGATGGCGCGGACCCACTCGGCCTTGTGATCCGCGTCGGTCGTGCGGCCTTGTCTCTTGAGCTCGTCGGGCGTGGTGGCGGGCTGCTTCCCCTCGAATCGTCCCGCGGGAAGCAGCAACTGGTCCGCGCCGTAGTCGCTCTGCGAGAAGATCGACCCATTCTGACCAACCAGCAGCGAGCCGCTGGACGACGGCGTCTCGCCCTGGAACAACTCGGCCGGCGGGAGGTGGCGCTTCCCGTCGCGGGCCCCCTCGTACCAGGTCAGCTTCACCGGCGGGAGGTCGCCCCGCGCCGGGAAGTCGTAGGTCATCGTCGCCCAGGCGGGATAGGTCTCGGCGTTCACCTCGCCGCTCACGGCCGAGACGCGGGTCGGCAGGCCCAGCTTCAGCGCCATGAAGGGGAGGTTTGCCGTGTGGCAGGCCATGTCGCCCATCGCGCCGGTGCCGAAGTCCCACCAGCCGCGCCAGTCGTGCGGGTGGTAGACCGGCTGATAGGGACGCTCGGGGGCGGGGCCGAGCCAGAGGTCCCAGGCCACGTGCGGCGGCACCGGCGGCGACGTCTCGGGCCGGGCCACGAGGTCCGGCGCCTGCTTCCAGTACTTGAACGGCCGGTTCGTCCAGACGTGCACCTCGCGGACCGGCCCGACGACCCCGGACCGGATCAGCTCGATGCCCGACCGGAATCCGGGGTGCGACGTCCCCTGGTTGCCCATCTGCGTCGCGACCTTCATCCTGGCCGCCGTCTCGCGCATGATCCGCGCCTCGCCGGGCGAGTGCGCGAGCGGTTTCTGGCAGTAGACGTGCTTGCCCAACCGCATCGCCATCACGGCCGCCGCGGCGTGCGTGTGGTCGGGCGTGCTGACGCACACGGCGTCGATCTTCGGGGAGAGCTCGTCGAGCAGCTTGCGGAAGTCGCGGTACGGCTTGGCATCGGAGAATTTCTCCGCCTTCGTCCCGAGACGCTGTTCGTCGATGTCGCAGAGCGCGACGATATTTCCCAGCTCGCCCAGGTGGTCCGTATCGCTGGAGCCCTTACCGCCGACGCCGATGCACGCGAAATTCAGCCGCTCGTTCGGCGATCGGCCCCTCGCCCCCGGCACCAAGATGCCGAACCCCGCGATGGATGTGGCCTGGAGGAAGCGGCGGCGATCGAGACGGGTTGTCATCCCATCCTCCCTCTTGAGGTTGCTGGAAGCCGACGGTGCCGATGAGATGGGTCGGCGGGCACCCGGCTGGAAAGCCATCTCCCTGCACGACAGTAGATCAAGCACCATGGAGGATCAACACCCTGCTGCCGGGGATCAAGGGGCTAAACCCTTCGCGGCGGGCCTGGCGGCGAGGCTGGCCAGGGCACCGTGGACGAGTCCGAATGCGGTCGTCGTCGCCGTCTTGGGCGCGGTTCACCACAGGCCGGCTTCTCCGAGAAGACTCCCCCCACCCGGCCGACACAACTCCAATGCCTCGCGCCCTGCGGGTGACCACGGCGCCCCGATCCGGGTGCGGGCCGATCGGACTTGCGGGACGCTCGACGGCCTCACTCGACGGACCGCAGCGCCACGCCGAACGTGCCGTCGTTGTACGTGGCCGACTCGGTCGCCATCCGCAGCGACCGGACGGCCCGCGTCTGGGCGTCGAACTCGACGAACCCCAGGACACGGGCCTCGACGACCATTCCGTCCTGCTTGTGGTAGAACGGGTGCCCCATCCGCAGGTCGCCGACCAGCCGGGCCCGCGCCACGCCGTCACCCACCGCGACGACCTCGGCGCGGATCGCGGCCCGCTCGATCGAGTTCTTCCGCAGGTCGTTGTTCTCGGTCGCCGGGTAGAACCGCTCCAGCAGCAGGGCGGCCAGGGCGGGAGAGGTCTCCCACGCCTTGCCGACCGCCGGGGCGTCGGCCGTCAGCCCCCTCGCCTCGTCGGCCGAGAGGGTGAACCAGTCCTCGGGGACGACCCCACCCCAGGCCCCGCGGCCGTCGAGAGACCGGGCGACCAGGTGCAGCGTCAGCCCGCCCGGCTCGTGTCCCGGCGGCGTGGCCTGTGCCCTGGGCGCGACGACCGGCGGCCCCGGCTCGGGGCGGAACCGCCTGATGTTGCGATCCAGGAGCCCCGTCAGGACGTCGAGCTTGGCCCCCTCGGCGACGTGGGCCGAGTCGGCGGCGTTCCCGTTGGGGTCGAGGATATAGACGTGAACGGTGCCCGTCGAGAGGCCCTTCGCGGCCGACTCGCGGAGCACGCGGTCGCGCTCGTGCCTCTCGTCCTCCGGCGCGGGGCCGTCCTCGGCGTAGTCCTCGTTGGACAGGTACACCGGGACGAAGTGACGGTTCAAAGTCTCGACGACCTTGGGGCTGGAGAGCGGACCCGCTCTCATGGCGAACGCACCTCCTCAGCACCGGCCGACGTTCATGTGCCCGTCATGGGTAAAGAGGAACACCGGCCTCGCGTGCCTCCGGGCGAGTCCGACGGCCTCGCGGAGCCCGTTCGCCCAGCCGATCTCGTCGAACCGCCGCTCCTCGGCCGTCGGCTGCCACTGACGGACTCGGCCCTCAATCCCCGCGAACTGCTCGGCGGGAGTTTCTTTCCCGCGAGAAGCCTCCCCGTCGGCGGGTGCTCCCAGGAGCAAGGAGGCGAGCAGGCAGTGGGTAATCATGGACGGCCTCATCCAATGGAGTGGTCGATGTCTGCTCAATGCGGGGACCGGGGCCGCCCCATCATACACGACGGGCGAATCCGTCCCACCCGCCTGGGTGCAGGCCGAGGTGGCGCGGCGAGGGCGAGGCGCGTTTCATCCGCGACACCACCTCCTCCATCAACCCGACCGGCAAGGTCGTTCGCGGGGACCGGCAGCACGCGGTGCGTCGAGACGGGGAAGTGTCGGAGCGTCGGCCCGCCCCAATCTCCGCCCCAGGCCGAACGGATGATCCGCAGGGCCTCCTCGAAGTAGGACCGTCGCTCGCGCTCGTCGGTCACTTCGAGGCCGATTAAGGAGGTGGCCGCACGGGTCAGAGTCGTTTGGAGTTGACCTAGCCGACGGCTCCCCGGTGGTGGATCCTAGTGAGAAATCATGATAGAGAAAGGACCTGCGGCAACCGCCACAGGTCCTTGGATGGTGAGTGCCGAAGACAGGACTTGAACCTGCACCCTCTTGTAAGAGGACTAGCCCCTCAAGCTATTCAAGCTCCATTTTACAAGGCCTTTCAATTTCGTTACTTGTGTCGCAATCGCCATTCATGCCATAGACTTGTATTGACGAGCCATGGGGCGTCATCGGGCGGTCGTGTGGCGTCGGATTGTGCCATATGGAGGCACTATTGAGGCACCCGATTCGGGGTGACACTAGGGTCGATGGGACAGCCCGCTAGGGAAAGTAGCTAACGCGGTGCTGCTCTCGGCCCAGAAGCTTTCGATCCAGCTGCACGTGGAACAACCAAATAGGTCAGGTTGGCCTCGGCTCCGGCAGAGACGACCCATGGGTTCGGCCTCTTCGCACGCAACCCCGCGAGTCAAGGCAACGAGCGATTACGGTCTCGAAGGCAGTCGGCTCGGCTTCACGCCTTACTTTAGGCCCGGTTTCACCCCTGAGTCCCCTCAGTTCCATGGAGCTTTCCAAGCACTGACAACGAATCCGCCGTGGCCGCCCCGATCGCCGTGTTGTCGAAGATGCACCGGACGGGGGCGGCATCCGCCTCACCGGCGAACCTACCCGCGAGAGCGTCCCGATACTGAGCGGTATTCCCCGAGTCGCACACCTTCGGCGAGCCGTGCAGCCGGTGGCATATCAGGCCGTCCCACCCGCCAATCTCGGCGGCCTAGGGAACGACGGTGGGGTCGGCCCCTTCCCGATCGGCCTCCGGTCGGGCATAGTTCCAAGTATCTCCGCGTAAGCTCCATCCCCGAGGCCCAGGGCGACGCTCGGCCATGGCAAGATCGAAGGTCAAGGGCGAGAAGGCACCCGCGGAGGCAGGGCCCAGGCGGGACAAGGAGTCGGAGGCCGAGGCACAGCTCCGCGCCTACCACGCCTCGGCCGCAAGGTCCTGGCCCGCATCAAGGACGGCCCGCTGGACGCCGCCACCCTCCGGGAACTGCACGAGGAGACCGGCCACGGCTTCGACAACCTCCGCAAGGCCCGCGTCTTCGCCAGGCTCTACACCGAGGGGCAGCTGGACGAGCTGTGCGCGCTGCGGACCCCCAGGGGGATGCCGCTGCCCTGGAGGCAAGTCCAGCAGCTCCTGAAGCTCCCGCCGGGTGAGAAGCGCGACGCGTTGCAGCGGAAGGCGGC
>JAABUS010003912.1_pt1 | contig 22808 bp, 31 predicted proteins | sample 5560161 | NCBI WGS metagenome assembly JAABUS01 (sample SAMN10711885, study PRJNA513376) | rock metagenome | isolation source: Antarctica rocks | place: Antarctica: Victoria Land, Trio Nunatak nord | collected 2016-01-04
CCCCCCCCTCTCTTTCTCTCCCTCTCTAACTCTCGGTACATATATCTACAGCGAATAGATTTGAGTGAGGTATTCAGAAAGGCGGTGGTGGTGCGCAACCATGTGTTTCATTCCAACCATCGGGTCCCGCTCTGGTTTTCACGTTCTTTCTTTCCTTCCTTCCTTCTTGACTGGATGCTATGCCCCATACCACACACCTTCCTCACGCCCCGCTAACCCCACCCCGCTTGCGCTTTGTTCTGTTCTCTCTGGATCGAATATCCCTCTGGCTGGATATGTTGGTGAGCTGGTCGCCATGTTGTTATCCACATACGTCGGTAACACGCAATGGCAAATATTAGACGTATGAGTACGTGTACTGACAACCCGCCACCCCCCCCCTCCGTTATCTATATCCCATGTCTACATCCGCAGTACATAAGATAACAATAAAGTAGAAAGGAGCCAGGGGGGGGGGCGAGGGTGTTTCATTCCAGGTCCGTCATTCGTGCCATCTTCACCCATCAGTGCGGAAACACGCCTTCCCAGTCATGTTCTATCACACATATACATAGCATGCAGCTGTTGTAATTCTGTGCTGGGACATCGGTTGTGAGGGACGCAAGGGGGGGAGCCTGGCGAGGGGGTCGGGAGATGGAGTAGCGGATTGGTTTACGAAGGGGGTCTGGAGCGGCGACTCGGACTGCTTCGCATGGGAGAAAAGGAGAGGAGGGAGGGAGGAGAAAGGAGAGAGGGAGGGAGGGATGGATGGAGGGAGGGAAGAAGGAAAAGAGGGGAGCCAGGAGGGAGGAAGTGGGGGAGGACTTTTCCAAGGCAGAGATGGCAGGAGGCTTCCTGAGGGCTGGAAGGCAGGAAGAGGGAGATGAAAGACTTTGCGGTGGGGATTCCGGTTCTGGAGGCGCGGAGAGGGGGCGCGATATTGTGCGAGGGCTTTGGGGGGTTTGGGAAATGTGGGATTGGGATTGATTGGGGAAAAGGGGGGGGGGGGGATTGGAGTGTCTAAGTGTGTGATCTGGATCGGGAGGAGGAGGAGGAGGAGGAGGGGGGGAGGGGAGGGGAGGGGGATGGGGCCGTCTGGTTGGTATCCGGGGTTGGAAGGGTACGCGATGGCAGACGCTGGGACGGGGCATTCGAGCATGGTTTCGGCCGAGGTTCTGGAGCGAAAGACACCCGAAGACCGGGGGCCGGACTGAGCGGCGTTGTGCTTGGGATTGATGGAAAGGTTTGGGTTTTGGTGAGGGAAACATTGGGTGGCTGCAATACCAGGGGAGGAGACGAAGTATGGGAATGGTAGCTATATGTGCAGGGGGACGGAGGAGTACTATCAACAGTCCAAGCACTGGCTCGGAATAACCCACAAAATCCTGCAAAACCGGTAATCCACCCTGGCTTGAGGAATATATATACATAACTTTTGGTTCGACCGCCGAATGCAATCGAGGACCGCCATAAACAGCCTATGAGTTCTGTTTCCTCACAACGGCTTGATCTTCGTCGTCTCCACCAGCATCGGAAACGCTTTCGCAAACGCCGGCCCCAGGCTCCAATTATTCAGATCGCGGACATGCCGCTCAAACACCGGGTTGATGGACAGCTCCTCCGAGTCCGGCAGGGAGATCAACGTATCCGTGGGCTCATACGGCCAGTTCAGCGACAGCGTGGTCGTGTAGGGTATGAACCACGTGTCGAACGGAATATTGGGGTACATGTACACCATCTTATCGCGCATGCGCGGCCAAGGCAGGTGGTCAATCCAGGCCGGGTGCGGGGTGAAGAGCTGCGAGGCGCGCGGGGTGACCCATTCGGGGAGGCGGTCGTAGTTTTCCTGCGAGGGGGAAATCTGCCAGCGCATGACGAGGAACATGACGTACAGCACAGCGATCTGCTCAGGGAGGGCGGCGAGGTCGGGGAAGGTCCCGATGATGTCGGTAAAGACTTTGGAGAGCGGGTGCGCGAGGACGCTGCGTTCGGGGTTGAGGAGCGAGGAGACGGAGGGGTAGGCCGGGCCGACGAGGTTCTGGCTGGGGACGCCTTCGGCGGCGCGGCGCTGGCGCTCGGCGAGGAAGTCGAGGAGGAGGCCGTCGAGCGGGCAGGTAGGGCCGATGTTGCGGACGGGGGTGGCGTAGGCGCAGGGGGAGGAGGGGTAGTTGTGGTCGCCTTTGGGGGTGAGGATGGGGTTGGATGGGTGGGAGGGGTTGGAGGTCAGTTGCGTGTAGCCGGGGATGGGGGCTTGTTGTCGAGTGTCACGTGTGTTCTGTTGGGCGTCGAGCAGGAAGTTGAGATGGAGCTTTTCGCCAGAGGCGCGGAGGTCGAGGCCGTGCGCGATACTGCTTCTTTGGCGGTCGAGGGCGTAACACGACGGTGTGGGTTGGGATGAAAATGGTGTTAGGGCTGCCATGGGCGAGACTTGTTGCGAGGCTCGAGGGGACGGGGCGTATGTAGATGAGCGGGATGCACTGCGTAGGGACGGCGGCCCGTGTGGAGTGAGACTTGCGATGGACGGGTTACTTGATGGCCCGCTGATTGTTCTGGAATCGCAGTCCAAGCGTAGGTTTGGTGCTGCGCGGTAGCTGGAGGAGTCGAGCTCTGGACGACGGCATTAGCTATGGGGCCTGCGTGGGAATGCGATAGAAGCAGCTCGCACCTCCATAGCTTCCTAGCAATGGCTGCAGGATGCTCAAAGCCGATGCCAGCTTCTTCTTGATGTCATCATTCTCAGCCTCCACCATTTCCTTCTGTCGAATAGCATGTTGTAGTTCCTGGTACGGCTGCTGCGACGTCAACTCTTCGATCCGCTTCTCCAATGTCTCAATTTGCCCTTTCGTTCTCTCACGAATCGCCCTCTGAGCCTCACGATCATCAGCTCGTTTCTTGGCCAATTGCTCCGGCGTCAGATTCGCTACCCCCCGGGATCCAGTCGTCGAAGCTCTCCGCTTCTTGGCGGTGGCATTGAGGGCGGGGGAGATGGACTTGGGGGTCGGAGGAGCAGCTGTGTAAGAGTGAGATCCCGCGCGGGCATCCATTCAGACAGACGCGACATATATAGCCCGTTTCAACAAGGCACGTTCATGAGGTGCAAACATCCGCTATCGCACGAGTCATAACGGCACTTGCCGAAAAGCTAAATGAGAGTATTGGATATAAGCCGCATATACAGATTTTTGATCGTGGTACTTGTGCAAAAAAAAGTGTTCCAAAACATCGTTTCCTTCTCTATGGTACAGTAGTCCAACTCAATTCATAAATTGCCCTGAACCTATGTTTTGCGGATTATGAGGCAGCTCCAAATTGCCTCCAAATGTGCTTACCGCCATCGCACGAGACATCAGGATCTTGGTTTCCTAAGCTGACTCCTTCCACGAACGCCCGTCTGTGCCAGAACTCCATCGCTGTGCATCGATTCGTTGGCATGATACCTTCGTAGAGTTCATGTACCCTATCCTAACATATGCCCCATTTTGCGGATCTGGAAATGATTAATTCATTTGGTAAATGTCAAGAGTTGACGGGGCCATACCTTGGTTTCGAGATAGCCTTCAACCTCACTGCTCTTGATACCCTTCTTCCCTCCTGTCTTCCATGCCAACGGTATCATCGCAACCCTTTCTTTGACTACCACCTCACGATTCGGACCCTCAACAGCACGCACTTTATCCGGGTTATTGGTGAGCAGCTTGATGCCTGCATCGCCGCCAAGCCCAAGGTCCATGAGTATAGCCGTAGCCATACCATAGCTCCGTGCGTCTGCAGGGTGTCTGAGCAGTAGATTCGCTTCCACAGTGTCCGAGCCAAGATCCTGTAGATTGTACGCTTTAAGCTTTTCCCCCAGGCCTATACCTCGACCCTCTTGTCTGAGATATACAATGGCCCCGCCGGTTGACTTTGGCAAAGACATCAGTCTAGCCGCCTCATCCAACTGCTCCCCACAGTCGCATCTTGCCGACCAGGCGGTTTCGCCGGTGTAGCACTCCGAGTGTATTCGTACCAGCGGTGCCGACGGTTTCTGTAGCTCTGTAGGTTCTGGATTTTGGGTTTGCGGATCTATGCGACTTGACGTTCTGCCTGGGTATAATCTACCAGTGTATGCGCCTCGTATCATCCGATCGCGCTCGGTCTCGCCAGGCTTCACTGCGTCGAGGGATCTTGAACGTATATTTTGCCCGAAGACAATGGCAAGATGTTCTTTTCTATCTACGTCATTCTCATAGATGTGCAAGAACATCTCTGCCCCCGTCGTTGTGGGTATGCGCGCGCGGACGAAGCATTCGACTTTCGGTAACCTCTCGAGTAGTTTTGGCGGCCTTTGGGAAGAGGTATCAACAGGTATGGACTTGGGCTCCTTCTCAGAAAGAGGAGTGGCTGTGCCGGGTGTTGAGGGAGGAGTAAAGGCGGGACTGATGAGAGTATCTGGCGGCGGGGAAGCCGGTCTGCTGTCATTGAGGTCATAATGGGATATCGCCTTCCTTGAAAAAGATTGTTCTGTATAGGGTGATGAGGCATGAGAATGGAGATCTGGCATTGCGTGGAAGGAAAGGGAATTGCATGTTTCTGGATCCTTACCGGAGGGTTTTGGGGCGCCATCCTTTTTGCTGATGACGGGAGCCGAACGGGAGTTCCCTCGGTTTCGCGTTGCTGAGTGAGCTGACTCGGCAAAGTTTCAGCTGCGACCTGCAGCGTAGACTGATTTATAATAATACATAGCTGTACGAAATGCTTGTTTCTATTGTCTAATGGTGTCGCTCTCTACGAATACTGTTATGCTGGCCCCCGATCTAATACACAACCCCATATGGATTCGGCTTGATGCTCTCAATGTCAATATAGCCAAAGCTATACATACCAGTATCATGTGACATTACTTCAGCCCAGTGTCCCATATCTTTCTCGAATGCCTTTTCGTTGGACTCTTGGCTTAGATCAATCGGCTCCTGATCCTTGCCAATCATGCGGATTTGACTTCCAGCAATAACGTTCGTCAGGCCGAAGTTATTCTCATCGACCCGCTGCTTGATGGCACCTTTCACCTCACCCTTCAGTATTGCGCTGCAGAGACGCGGCTCCTGGCAGACTGGTCGCGCCAAACCTACGCCATCAACGGTACTCAGGGCATTAACCATGGCGCCGACGGTCTTGAAGCCACCCGTGATGTAGGTCTTAGTTTTGGTCAAGGCTGGGACGATCGTCTCCGCGAATTCAAGGAAGAAGGCCTCACGCTTCTTGGTGCTCTCCCGTTTGTGCATGAAGGCAAGTTCTTCGTACGTGCCGCCACTGAGCTCGACAAAGTCAAAATCGTGGGCCTCAAGACTGGCGCAGAGAGCTTTGCATTCTTCGGGGTCGAAACCCTTGTTCTGGAATTCGACGCTGTTGATCTTGATGCCCACCATGAATGACGAGGGGACGCGCTTGCGGATGGCTTCGGTGATTTCGAAGATCAGGCGGGAGCGGTTCTCGAGGTTGCCACCGTACTTGTCGGTACGATTGTTGGTGGTGGGTGAGAGGAATTGTGACAATAGGTAGCCGCTGATACCAGTTTAGCAGGCTAACATGGAACGTGGCTATACAGACTCACTGCGCGCCGTGGAGCTCGATACCATCGTAGCCCGCGTGGTGAAGGTACTCAGCAGCATGTGCGAACCCTTCAATGATGTGGCCGATCTCCTCCGAGGATGCAGGATGTGGCTTCTCAAAGGTCATGCCCATAAAATTACCCTCCAACTGAACGTCGCTAGCCGACAAAGGGTCCCTCTGTATTTTCGATTGGACTTGTCGCCCAGGATGGCTGACTTGTCCAACGATGAGACTGCCATGAGCCTTACTTGCTGAGGCTAATCTCTTGAACGCTTCGAAGCGCTTGCCTTCAGGCTTTTCTGTCCGTGGGATAATTGGGTTGCCGGCAGCCTCCAACTGGTCATATTCGATCATGATGTTTCCGGTCAAGATCAGCCCAAGTTCGCCTTCTCCCCATCGCTTGTAGACATTGATGAGATTGTCTGATGGGATGCCGCGTGCTTCGAGGTTCTTGGGGTCCCAGCTTGATATTCTTTCTGTCATGGCGGCTTTGAGGCTGTACGCTTGAGTTAGCCCAATGAAATCAAGATGGTACAGCAGATAGAAACTTACAACCGGTTCGGGGCGGTCTGCCCACTGAACTCGAAGTGGAGAGGCTTGCCGAGAGGCTCTGGGGACACATCATCTGATGGGTAGCGCGCCTCGGGTGCCATGATATGTTGAGACTGGGTGAGTGTGCCGAAGAGGTATGATGAATAAAGTGGTGAGTTGATAATTTGATAATCTCAGCGTCGAGGTCACTATGATATAACTCCACCATTTTGCCTCGCCTTAGAAACCAATTGACCCCTCTAGCCTTTTCCATCCTCCCTCCGACGCGCTTCTGATGCGATCAAAAGTGCAAAGATTGTAAATCAAGGTCATGTCGGGTGGCTTCGGCACTTGACGCCGGCTTGTTTCCGGCTAAGCCTGCCGGATATTCAGGGGTAGTCACAAAACGCATTCTACAGAATTGTTACAGATCGTTGATGTGTTCTTCGTTTCGCTGGCTAGGCAAAAGAGAAGACGTAGCGGATCGTCTTCTAAAGAGAGAGGCTAGAAAGCCAGCGGAAGTGGACGACAGTTCACGACAAACAGAATTTTGAAGATTGCGATCAAGAGATCTTTACCATAGACGACCTTCAAATCACGTCGCAAATGCTTACCACTTCAATAACTTGTAGCTCAACGAATTGTCTCATACAAAAGTGGCTCTGCAGAATACAAGACACGTCCAGAACTCCCCTAGCCAGACTCTATACCCTGACTCATCTTCGTGTCTTGACTGGTTGGACTGGCTTATAAGAGAAGAAAGAACCGTAGAAGGAATGTCATAACAGGGCCTATAATGATACCAACATCCGTTAAAAGCCATCACAACCAACAAATGAAGATTCCAAGTGCCCCAAGTATAGCCATGGTCCAGACTGCAATGTTGTGAGACTCATTGCTGCCACCTGCCAAACTCGATTGAGCTGGAGCAGCGCTACTCCCAGTGGCTTTCGTTAAAGTAGTGGTTGAAGGGTTCCCAGTGTTCCAAGGGCTCGTTGTGGTCTTTTGAGTGGGCGAGACTGGCTTAGTGGTGGTCTGCTCCACTGAGGAATTGTTCCCACCGCTTGCTGCGGCTCCTCCGAACACGGAAGTAGAATAGGCTGCAATAGGCGTCGGACTCCCTATACTAGGAGTGGTTTGCGCTGGGGTATATGACTGGGTGTCGTTGCCAGCTGTGGATGTTGCCATCGCACAAGATCCAATTGTAGTGGCGGTCGATGTAGGGCAAGATTCGAAGGCGCAAGCAATATCGCCAGTAACACCATTCCAAAGACCGACAACGCCGTGGGTGAAGTCGCCCCATCCGGCCGTAACGTCAGAGACGACGATACTAGGGACTCTTTCAAGGTCGGAAACAATCGACCCGTTTTCGATGTCGTCGAAGACGTGGACGACGTCCGTCACCACAGCTTGTGCAGCGTCAAAGATCTCGGTTGGCAAAGAGGCGGCGATATTGATGAGATCGTGAAAGGTACCAATAATCTCTTGGGGTAGATCTTTGATGAGTTCCGGGACTCGACCTTGCTCTAGCTCAGTGACGAAGTTCTTGGCGGCATCGACATCGGTTTCGAGCGTATTGATGACATCGCAGGGTATCTTGCTGATGTCTTGAATAATATTATGGGAGCGTAAAAGGCCCCGAATTATGGTACTATGACAGATCAATGGCTGCTGAAGGCTAGTGAAGGCTCATACTTGAGGACAGAGTCTTACATATATTGCTTAGGGCCCTGCCGAGGATTGAGAACGACGGTGCTACGATGGGCAATAATCTCCTTACGGAGCTCACGGATTGCCTTTTCCGACAACCTTGTGGCGTTTATGATACTGAGAGCCAAGAAGAGGAGAACCAATACTGCTGCCCTGAGTGCGAACATGATTGTTCATAATTTAATAAACGAACAACATATGTGCGTGCTTGTTCCGAAGTATATATGAGAGGTCAGCATCACAGCCTCGTCGTTGATCTCATCCTAGTATACCGCTTGGGCGACACTACCTCTACTAATAACGCCACGTCTTTCTGGGCGCGAAATCATAGAACAACACTGGAGCTCTGCAAGGCTGAAATGCTGGAGGGATGCACGATAAGAAAAGACTGTGGGGGCCGTGTAGTGCCGACAGGACTTGTATGGCACAGCATGCATGACGCCAAGCTCTTGGAGAATGTATCTTTCTTCAAGAGAGACTTCTGAGTTTTAGGTGGAATTACACACATAGGAAAATAAGAGAGAGAAGAAAGCGAAGATGAAATAAACAAAAACATAAGTCAGAAACCTCCCTGGAACAAGAAGCTGGCGATATTGTTCAGGAGCGGATGAGTAAGCTCTCCATATACCGAGCCTTGCTTCTCCGATGTCCAGAGCCTCCGAACTCTAGCCTGACGAGATTGGTGTTGAGGGCCGTGCGGGCATTGGCCGTTGATACACAGCTTCTCGAATGGGCTTGCCGCAAGCCTCGGCGCTTACTGCAGAATGCAGACTGCGTTAACAGAGCCTCAAGTTCTTGCCAAAACGTAGAAGTGAAACAACAACAGCGTATCTAGACTCGTGGGTATGCAAGTCGCTAGGAATGGTGAACAGTCATCGGCGATCTTTCTTTGCAAGATTCGAGCCGCATTGGCCGAGACACGACCCCACGAATGGATCTCAGCCTTGTTCGCGACGAAGCAATGACAAGACTAGAAAACGACAGAGCCCTTCCTAGTGCTTTTCGCCAACAGTATAATGATTACGGATATTTGAGTAAAGCAAAGCCATTTGCTAAGTCGTCTGATTTCCGTCTTTCACATCTGTGACTATGTACAGAATGGAGCGGTCCTTTGTTCTTGTGCAGCAAAGGTGCAATGCTCCTCTCAAAAACCATACAAGAGTCCAGAGTTTGAGTAGATTAGGAAGAAGATGTCTGGCACAATATTATCAAAACTCACTGGTCGAACAATTCAATGTCAATTCGTCAGAACACTTTTCGAGATTGCGGTGCAATGAAGTAACGGATGACATAGAGCATAAACAGGGGACTTACCGGCGTGTGGGATCAAATTTGCGTTTGGGTAAGAGCCTGAGATATTAGACCTTGAGAATGATGGTTAGTACATTGGTCGTTTCGCCGCGAGAGTGCCGAATTTCGGATAGCTAGCGAGAACGTTTCTCAATGTCACGTGCATGTCATCCACTCGCAGAATTCAGCATCGTCAACAAACTCCATGTCCCCAGGTACTGCCATGTAACCAGCCTAGTACCCTTTCCCGCTATGCCTGTGGTGCTACAAAACCGACTATGTCCTCCTCGGGCGAATGCTATCGAACACGCGTCGCAGATAGTCCAGCGACCCCAGGTGCCCGCCGTGGCGACAGACTTCAATCGCGCTGTAGCTCTCAGGCGCTCCCAGACCGGCCGAAAGCGCGTTGGCTGCATCCTTCAGGTCGCGCGGTCCACGGAGATTGTACGCCATCGTGGCGACTCTAGTACCGTTCGCTTCAAGCACCACGATGTGGTAGTCTTGGTAGTATGTTTGGGGGCGAACATTGGTGATCTGAATTGGAGATCAGCAGAAGGATTTGTAGTGAGAGGGATTTAGCATACGGTCGCTTGGCACATAGTTAGTCCTACGGTGTTCGGCACCAAGATGTCACCAATTTTTATAACTCCATGGCGGACTAGTGCCACGAGCGTGGTGCTGCTGGAGGCGAGGATGCCCGGAGGCGCCTGGAATTGGGCAATTGGAGCCGGAGGTGGTGGTCTCAGGACCCTACGTGGAGGAGGCAAGACTGGGCGTTGAGCTGGCAAAGCCGCGATGAGCTGGGCCTGCGCTTGTTGGTCCAGGAGGTCCTGTGGGCGTCCATGCCCATCGTAGTACGGGCTTGTTGCCTCGGTAAGGGGGAGTTCGGAGTAGACTTCTGGTATTTAGTATACGAAATGATCGTAGCGAGATCTGCGGCCTCTTGGTCGGATCCAGCGTAGTGCTTACTAGAGGACATTGTAGTGATCGCCGGGGTTGCTGGTAGATTTGTAGCTAGAAGATCGGTAAAGAGACGGGAGCAATGAAAACCGACGTATCCCAGTGATTCAGAAAGCTGATAGAGAAAAGTTGATGCTGATGCAGGCAAGCGATCTCGAAGTGCTGTTAATGGTGGTTATCGTGGTGCTCCGAGTCGTCTCCTAGAAGGCTCCAAACAACAGCAACCAGTGCGTCGATTGCTCGCTTCGCTAGCGCCGAGCTCTCCTCCATTGTGCAGTCCATCACCCTTGATCTCTCTGCAGACTCAAAGCCTCAGTCCCGACTTCTGTAGCAATTGTACACTCATATACTTCCAAGTCTGCCATGCCATCTCGGCTTTTTTCCAGTGGATTTCCATGCTCTTCACCACGCTACCTTCACCCTGACCCCTTTTCAGGGATTCAGGGTGACACCACAAGCACTGTCAATATTATTCCTTCAGGTAGCTCTATATGTACATATTTACAGATTTAGTTAAGATGGAGGTCATTTTGCGGATGATATATTGATGCCAAGGCGCTACTTCTGATAGACGCGCGCTTCACCAGTTTTCACTACTCCACGGCAAAGAAGCCCATTGGCTGATTAGGAAAAGAGGCTTTTTTGTTTCAGAACATCAAGTCACTGTCTGACTTCAACTGCCATACTGAAGATCTTGACTCGCCTGCTCAATGACAACTGATGTAGCCGAAATTCTCATTAGAAACCCAGCTGAAAGCTCAGCACCCTCTCTAGATGTGCAATAGGCTATACACCTTTCGACTGAATCTTCGCTTCTTATGGCCCACTAGCTTGCCATGCTGTGCGTTGATCCCCATCACTGCCCTAGCCTTTGCAATCTCTGGGCTTCCCAGCGAACCACTAAGTTCCATGTCAGATCTAGCCTCATGTCCTTGCTCTTTCGGCTTTAGCCTGGCGTTGTGCCACTCAACGAATGCATCTATCTTCTTCTTGGATGGTGGCAGTCCTAGAACGTTATTGGCCTTGTCTTCGCTGAGGCTGAAAGAAGGCATCCTTGTCTCCGCGACCATCGCCTCCGCAGCGTTGTCTCTGAGCAAGCTTTCTACGTCCTCCCACTCTTGATCCGACTCAGCCTGCTCGCCCATGGCCTCCTGGATCACCTCTTCGACTTTCATATCCTGGATTCGATCTTCGACGTGCATAGAAATCCGGTGCTGATCTTCGACGGAAGGTAGGCCCATTGTCTCGTTCTTCGTTATCCCATTGCTTTCCTCCTCAAGAGCAGTAATGATCCGCTTGTTATTCTTGACAAGCTTGGCCCAATGATGTTGTAGCTCTACATCGAGCTGTGGGACAAGGTTCATCCATTCACGGATCTGAGTAAGATGAAGGGCATAGTTGCGTATGTATCTCATGCTCCACTCTTTCATCCTCTTGTCATAAGTGACGTCACGCGCAAAGATCAAGCTTGCCATCACGATGCAGAAGCCAGCGGTCATTTCATACTCGTAATCTTCTATGATTGCATAGCACATATTGAAGAGCCCAGGCAGCTCCATCCTCATTGCCAGGAAGTAGAGCCGTACAAGCACGATGAAGCGATCAACAGGCTTGAAGTGAGTTTCCAGGAAGAGGCTGAGCCGCGTGTTGGTGTACCGGTCAGGCCCTTCTTCGAGATAGTAGATTGCTATCTTGAAGCAAATCGCAGGATCGGTCATGAAGGTCATGCTCATATGGCAGCCGGAGAGGTAGTCGTCAGTCTGGAAATACCTAGCGAAAGCCGGTGATCGTATGAGGGTCGACTTCTTCACTTTGAAGACTTGACCAGTACCGTCAGAGGCATCAGGGCATTTGAGCGTGATCGTTTCGTCTTCGGCGGGATGCAACCTGCAGAAATACCGTCAGCTTCGGGTACCTACGAAGCCTCGGTGATCGGAACATGCAATGGCTGGAGTGGAGGGAAGCAAAGGAAGCAGCCAAGGTTCCAACCTATAGCACCGCGAAGTGCTTCGGCGAGGTCGAACATTGCTCGTATGCTGAGCAAAGCTAGCGCAGATAGCAAATGAGAAGCGTTGACATGATACAACGAGCAGAGCTTGGAGCTGGACGGCTGTGATATTCCTGCCGGCGTTCCGCATGTGAAGCGAGTATTTTAAGCAGTCCCACGAACAATGACTTACCCTCCTGACAGGATCATGTGCTCATAGTCCTCCTGGCTGATGCCTGGCTCACTCATAAAGTGCAACGGCTTCTCGTGATATTTCATCTTGGGTATGTCTCGAACGAGTAGAATCGGTACATCAAGCTCTTCTACCTCCATCTTCGTTTCTATTAGATTGCTGAGCTGAGTGCAATCGTGAACCCTTGCGTCTTCGAACTGAGCATCCCCAGAAGTAGCCGCGACCTCGGTTGGTGAATGTTGATGACAAGCGAACATGTAGGGTTGGAATGATATGAATGACCTCGTCGTTGCTGATCTTGAGAGTGAGGATTCCATAATTCGCAGCCCGGGTCAATTGATAGTGCGGGCCTCTAGTCTCTACTCTAGTCTCTACTTAGCACTGAGACACATTTGTCACTTCAAGAATTGGATCTATGGGATAAAGGTGGTAAAATGTTTTGGCAAAGCTTCACCCGGCCTTCAACATCTCAAGTTTTTGCCTTGGTAACGATTTACCTATCGCGAGTAATTCTTGACGAGCAGCCGGTCACAGCTCCTGCGAACCAGCTACTTGGGCCATAAAGAAATCCCACGCTACGAGATTGGATTTCAACCTACCTTCAGCTCGGCTTGAACAGTGCTTGTTGCGTGTCATACGTATACTTCAGATCCAAGTGCCAATAATTAGGAGTTGTCGGCTTCGCAATCAGCCATGCCTCGTTCAACGCCTTCAACACCTCCTCCGGTAGTGGCCCTTTCTCCAAATCTCCCAGATTGCTCTTAAGCTGCTCGAAATTACTGACACCGATAACGACACCATCGGTCCCACCATCCTGCATTTTGAGCGCCGAGTGGTGCGTACACCACCTCAGCGCGATTTCTAGCATGGTAAGGTTGTGCTTTTGTGCAACAGGCTCGATCAATCTTAGAGCATCAAAGGTGGCATCTTTGAAGTAGCGTGCCCGATACATCTCTCCAGTACGACCTGCAGTATTGCTGTATCGACCCTCAGCTGGGACGTCGGCTGACTTGATCTTACCAGAGAATAGGCCACCTGCCAGAGGATTGTAGATAACGACGTCAAGACCGTAGCGGTGGCAGCATGGGATGAGTTCTTGCTCGAGTGATCGCGCTACACGATGTCAGACCTGAGCTAGTGTTCAGCAGTGCGACTGCGACTTACTGATAGCGTTATACATCCCCTGATATATCGTCGGTCTCACCCAACCCCTCTCTTTGCACGTTATAACCACCTCTGCGACTTCGAAAGCGGTGAAGTTGCTCAACCCCAAGCGTACGAATTTGCCCTCCCTGTGCATCTGATTCACTGCCTCCAGCGTCACCGCAAACGGCACTGACCGATCCGCGGCGTGTAGATAGAATATGTCAACGCAGTCCGTGTTCAGCTCTTCCAATGAGGCCTCCAAGCTTTGCCTCAATCGCTCAGGCTTATGTGTTCCCGGTTCCAGCGGATAGCATTTTGTAGCGAGCGTCAAGCCGCGGTCTTTCCAGTTTGCTGCTCTGGTGAAGGCTTCTTGCTTGCCGCCTATATAGATCCTAGCGGTGTCGACTTCATTGTATCCTTGTGACTGGAAGTAGTCGAGGCATTTGCTGTATTCGGAGAGGGAGGTTATGCGGGCACCAGCATTCTCGTCTGGGCCAAACGTCATGAGGCCGAGGATTACTCGAGGCTTGCCAGTCGTGGGCATGATGAGAGGCATGTTGACGGCGACTTGATGAAGACAACAACGGCAGTAGCTGTGACTTTGGGTAATTAGTACGAGAGATTCATCATGGGGATGACGTCGGCTTATGTCCGCTATATCCGTCGTTCAGTCGAATAGAACGAGTAGTCAAAGATCTGTACATAAGATTATTGGCGATAGAGCAGATGTAGCGACTTCCAAGACCAGACGGTGGAGAGGCCTGCTGTGATTTTGACCATCTGCCTGGGCAGTATCGCTCCTTCTGAATTCGTAATTGCATGACCGTTGCTCCTTTGTACCCCAAGTCTTCAATCGTCCATTTTCTATCTTACCACAGACCTTCCAAGTTGTATCTCTCCTTCAATCTTTCTCCTCGACGATTCTTATTCTTACCCACCACAAACACCAGCGTAGAAAAGCGCCGTAAACCAATCATCCCAACCTCACAATCCACTTCATCACTCCTAAAGTCTCACCTCCCGCCCCAGCCCAACAACCTGATTCTAATCCCCGATCCCGACTCGTCCCACAAACCACGTCCTAAACGCAACCCCTTTGACACCCAGAGCTCTGCCTCACCCCCATCCAACAAACGACTTCCCCTCCTACCACTACCATGCCCTTCTCCTACCGCCGTCCAGTCACTTCCCACCACCCCAGCGGTGGCGTAGCGATAGACAGCCACGGCATCCACCGCAACCCCTTCCGCCTGCATCTACGCCATCGTATGAGCGGAGTTTTCCATCGACGACCCGCGAACGTGACGGTCTCGAGTGGGGGAACGCCGAGTTTCCGGAGAGGATGGGGGCTGAGAAGGCATAGAGGGTCGAGAGTGGTGACGTGAACGGAGAGAGGGTTTGAGCGTGGGAGCGGGAGTTGATGAGGGGAGGGAAGTTGTTACGAATTCAGAGCCAGGTGAGGGAGTGAGCGGCGATGGGCCGATTTGTGCGAGCTGAGGGTCGCTGGCGATTTTGATGATGTGAACGAGGTTGATAGCGGGCTTTGAATATCTTAAAGAGCATTATTGCCAAGCAGCGAGGTCAGGACTTGACGTCAAGCTTCTTTTGGAGTGGATTCTGGTTTCAGTCTGGAAAGGCGTCAGAGAGTGATGAGTTCGAACTTCATACCTTCATTCCAAACGCTGGTACAAAGTGACGAACTCGTTCCTGAGAAAGGTGGGTAGATTAAGATATGAGACCACCCATGAATTGATAGACTAGGAGAACCTATAGTCACAAAGAGAGCGTTGAACATTACTTACACAACCGAGAGCATTGACGCAAGGACAATTAGAAAAGGAACCAACAAGGTGGGTGGGTCATCGATGTCACGCGGCTGATTTCTGAGTTGCCTGTACAAAGTGATTCACCCCAGGGTATAGTAGGTTCGGAAAAGCTATCGATCTATATCTAGAAATCCGGCGACGCCCTAAGTCTAAGAGGATGCTGAAAAGGTGCTCGATATGGTCCAATTGTCATGGACCATGCAGCCCACCTACGCCGCGCTATGCATGCCCCTGACTCGCGGAGGGAAAAGATAAAGTGGTATATGGCTAGTCGTCGCTGTCGCTCAAAATCGTCTCGGCCTCCAATCTATCAATCTGTTGATTAGCAAGAGCCGTCATTCCGGATGATACTGGAGTGACCCGACGTACGCCTTCCGTCTTTCCTCTTCCATCTCCCTAAATGTACTCCAGCTGAGAAGACAGAACGCTGCAATGATACAAAGCCCTCCTATGACGGCGGCCGTGGAAAGTGGTACGCCAGTCAGGAACCAATCGACAATAGCAACGAGGAAAATGGTGAGAAGTGCTGCAACGGAGGAGAGGACTGGCGAGGTGAGAGAGATGAGTACGAGGAACGAGCCGGAGAATGCTAGGCTATTATTAGCATACACTACTGACGCTGTGGATAAGGTAGGTCAGGAGGAAGACACCTACTGGCGTTGGCGAGGACCGAGATCAACAGCATCCATGCCTGCTCGCCCTTTGGCAGCTCGAAGGTTTCGATACCCGTAACATGCAGTAATGGTAGAGGGAACCAGAGCACGAGGAGGGTGAAGCAGCCAATTAAGCTACCGAACGTGTTGGCGAAAATCATGCCTCTTCCTGGGCTTGTGCCCTCGGGTGGACACGCCAATTTCTTGTAGAGGACTTCGTAAAGACCGTATAGAACGCTTCCAACGCCGATTATGACGTTGCCCAAGCTACGATTGCGCGCCTCCCCAGCTTCAATGGGCCCGCCACCCACGGAGCCGCCAGATTTGCCGCCATGCTTTGTTGGCGCAGCGTCACCATATGCTACAATAAGGACGCCTGCGATGGCCACAGCAACAGAGAAGATCTTGTCAAAGCGGAGCTTGTCGCCTAGAAGTGGGATACTGAAGGCGTAGGCGAAGAAGGCGGAGCAATTGTAAATCGCTGTCAGGTCACTTGGCGATGTCAAGTCAACGGCCACGTACCATGAGCCACCAGCTACCGTCAGGGCACAGGTGACAAATACTGTTTTGCGAAGAATGTAAGCCACAGGCGACTTTTGAGCTTCACGCGTCGTGAGATGTACACTCTGAGACTCGACCATTTGGGCTGTTGTTCGGACAATGTAAATATGCCGTCGCCAAAAGGCCTTCCATGGTGTTCTCCAATTCTGTAGGCGGAGTATAAGGAGTTGGGTGGGCCAGAGAAGAGACCAGGATCCGTGAGTAGCGTATCTAAACTTAGTAATCAGAACTGAAAGCTTCTTCGGTGGCCTGGTGTAAGTGTGCACTCACAACATAGCGTAAGCCTTTTTCCACCCTAATTCATGCTGTATATACACTGCCGTCTCCGTTTGTATAACAAAGCTTACAAGGCTCAAAAGAAGAAAGAATGCCGCATATGTATATTTCTTCTTCGTTGCCGCCGAACCTTCAAGATCCGGACTCCTACTCTGGAATGTTGACCTCCTCGTATGAAACGCTGGGCGTGCACTTCCATTTGGTATGTCGTACGACTTTCGACCTCCCTCCTCCTTCAGCAGCGGCATGTGCGACCGGCCATCATGAGGCCTGTGCAAGGAAGACCTCATGTCTCGTTCCGCCATGTCTTCGTCTTCGATGTTGAAGTCCTCCTCAGCGAACAAAACATCGGTGGCATTCAGCGTAGGGCTCCTAGTGGGTTGGTCGGGCTGATCTGCAATCTTGGTCCGGAAAGGTGAGGTTCTTCGAGACTGGTTTCGCGAGCGCGGACGTGGACTTGATTCACTGGAGGCAGGAGTATTAATGGTAGGTGTTGGGGTGCTGGAAGGATACTTGGCCTCAAGGTTTCCCAGTGAAGCCAACAAGGTATCTTTGGTCATCCATGCAGAATCATCTGATACCGAGCGCAGTCGCTCTGAAGGTTAGCATTGCACCTTGACTGTCCTTGCGCTTTAATCGGGCTGTGGTGTGGTGCCCTGCAAGGTTGTGGATGACAGCTGCTCACGGGGTCTGATACAATCCTTCGCAGAAGCTCAGCCTCAAGAGCTGCGGGAACGCTCTGCTTTATTGAAGTAGACTTTACTATAGCTGCTGGTTATGCTAGAGGGTGTATTGTTGCAGCGGGAAGAAGTCGAAAACATGTATTGTCCTCTCTCCAACAGTTTTCCCCAAAGACACAGTGAAAGCACCTTAATGCTTAGGGGTTGGCCAATACAAACCCTAAAAACCAACCCTAAGATATAGTAGAGGTAGATGCATAGGTAAGGTACATAAGGGGGACTCGGAGAAATCACTTGAGAAGCTTCTCGCTTTCAGCTTTTAAATGAATACTATATTGCATTGTAAATGCATATGTAATGTCAAAAGGACGATGTTTGCAAAACTCAGACATGGTCTGATCTCGACATTGAGCACTGATCATGAATGTACCGAATCCTCCATCAGCAGTCGCGACAGCAAGGGCCTCAGCTACACAGAAGCGGAGCGTCCAGACAGCATTTAATGGTAAGCTGCCAAAGCCCTTTACGTTTTACGATCCAGCGGTTGCTTCTCCAGTGGAATTCCCCTTTGGGCCTTGTTTTTCCATACATGCTCTTTTGCGTCCTTCTCGCTTTCCGCGACTTTGTGTACATCACTCACAATGATTCAACCTCACAGACTAATTTGCAGAATCTTCGGATTCGAAGAAGATGTCACCGAACGGCTATAATAGCAAGGTACGCGTGCTAGATCGGTACAAAGTGGTTGGCTTCATCAGTAGCGGTACGTATGGCCGGGTATACAAGGCAGTGGGCCTCAACGGGCAAGCAGGCGAATTCGCAATCAAAAAGTAAGACATGAGACTGTTCCAGTGCTAGTAGATCCTCAAGTGAACCATATTCTAGATTCAAGCCAGACAAGGAGGGTGAGGTCGTACAATACACGGGAATATCACAGTCGGCTTGTCGTGAAATGGCACTATGCTCCGAGTTGGATCATCCAAATGTCATCAACCTTGTCGAGATCATACTTGAGGACAAATGCATATTCATGGTCTTCGAGTACGCAGAACATGATCTACTCCAGATCATCCAGCACCATACACAGCCTACAAGACATTCGATTCCCGCTTCCGCTATCAAGTCGATCATCTTTCAATTACTGAACGGTCTCTACTATTTGCATAGCAACTGGGTCCTCCATCGGGATCTGAAGCCTGCTAATATCATGGTGACGTGGAAGGGCGAAGTACGCATCGGTGATCTAGGCCTCGCTCGGCTTTTCTACAAGCCTCTTCACTCGTTGTATAATGGTGATAAGGTAGTCGTCACTATCTGGTATCGAGCACCAGAGCTTCTCCTCGGCAGTAAGCACTATACACCTGCTGTGGATCTATGGGCTGTTGGCTGCATCTTTGCGGAGCTCCTGTCACTCCGACCCATTTTCAAAGGCGAGGAGGCCAAACTAGACGGTAAGAAAACCGTACCTTTCCAACGCAACCAAATGCAAAAGATCGTCGATATACTTGGCATACCAAAAAAAGAGAATTGGCCGGGATTGATCCATCAACCCGACTTTCCACAACTGCAAACCCTTTCATCCCAAGGATTTCACAGCAACAGTAAAGCTACAGGTCTCGATGCCTGGTATTGGAATACTCTTCGAAGCTCGAACTACGAAGCCGGAAGTTCTGCGGGTACACCAGGCCAACAAGGACTGGAGTTGCTGTCAATGCTGCTGGAATATGACCCATCGAAGCGGCTAACGGCGCAGGATGCTTTGCAACACCCGTACTTCTCGGCCAACGGGGAGAAGGTAACCGCTAATTGCTTTGAAGGGATGAATACGCAATATCCGCACCGGAGGGTGAGTCAAGACGATAATGATATCAGGACGAGTAGTCTTCCTGGGACAAAGAGGAATGGCTTGCCGGATGATAGCTTTGCGGGCCGACCAACGAAAAGGATCAAGGAGTAGAAACCACGAGTGGCACAAAAAATGCCCCATAGCCGGATGTGCCAAGTAGTCTATTCTATATCAGTTGGCGTGATTGATGCTGCTGAGTGCACCTTGTTTGGTCGTCCACTACAATTCTGCTCTGCTATAGCTTTCAAAAAGAATGGAATCCTTTGATAAAAGCAGTGGCAGCCATTACTGTGCGGCTGTACAGTACTAGTACACAGGCAGACCCAAGAATTGTCAAGACGGACTCTCGGCCTCAACGCTCAATCGATTTGCCACGAAGTTCATGATTTCTCCATTCCCCAACCACAGATGATTAATTTTGTGATTTATTCTTGCTAGACCCTAGTAAGCGCTCAAGGTAGCAACCAATCATCTGCTACTTCGATCGAGATTTAGCGCAGACGCGTGCGTGTCAGTCGCGTCACTTTAATTTACCAACCAACAGGGCCTCCTTATTGCGACGTCGAAGGGTGAATGGACACAGCCTCCTAGGACTTTCAACGTCGCTCTGCGCTTAGAACAGTAAGCGAAGAGTGGCGGTGATGATCTCTATGGCCGCTAATAAACAATAGTCGAGTAACGCAGCGAGCGTCCCATTCCAAAGCGAATTCAAAGGGCTTATGTGAGAGAAGCATACAGAAACAGATTGTACCCACCTATCTGCCTCTCAACCTCTGTCATGGCGCGCTTCTCCGATCTGTCCAGTGAAGTTATAGTCATGATCTCGAATTTCGTCGAGCCCCGAGATCTCGACAGCTTCTTCTTGACTTCCAAACATATCAGAGAGCTCAACGAAGCCCGTATTACTGAGCACTCAACGCTGAAAAAGCATTACAAGCACCTCATCAGCCACACAAGCCCCGATGGTATCGAAAATTTTGGCACATTGGCAAACTTATTGAAAAAAGTTCTCACGGTACCACGCGCTGCATCCTATGTGGAAGATCTCGACATCCGAGGATGGCATATGGGATGGATTAGTGGCTCACATCTCGACGATAGGCGAAGCAATGACATGCTGTCTGAGGAAAATCGCATACTCTTTAACGACGCGACTTCGGGTTCCACGTACGTTCCTGAGGGTTTACTTGACGCATGGATGGGAGGATTTGAAGATGGACTGGAGGATCAAATCATTGGTCTCCTGTTGATTGTGCTTCCCAAACTCTCGATCTTGAATTTGATGGGCGTCTGTGACTGGGATAACCTTGTGACTGATACCATCGATCGTATCTCGCAAGCTCCGAAGCTTGAAGCCCTTACAATGCTCAAGTGTGTCACTATATCTGGCAAGGAAACTCCAACACCCCTCCATGTGGTAAAAAGCCTCGCTGCTCTGCCGTCGATGAGGCAAATACATGCCGAGAATGTTTCTACTACCAGTGAAGATCAATACGCGTCACCACCAGACTCTAGAATAACCAGTCTGTGCCTGCCAAAGTGCACTATCGGGCCCGAGTTCCTACACGAGTTCCTTGGCTCTTTCACTTCCTTGGTTACCTTCGAATATACAGACGGTACCCGTGTCCGAGACGATGCCGAACCTGGGTCTAACGCCTTCTGGATTTGCAACTCGCTCAAGCATCACGCAAAGCATTCCTTAAGAAAGCTGACATTAAGGAGTCCACACCGGAAGAATTTCACTATCATTGGTTTCCTCCAGACGCTCGAAGTGCTGGAGGAACTGGATGTGGACTTCGGAGCTCTGGTCAACAGCAGATTATTCGGTATCGGTTACGGGAGTTTGAACCAGGTGCTACCGGCTTCGATCAAAAAGGTTACATTACGCCATATCTCCGGAACAGGTGTTATGGAATCAGATTTTCACGTCCGCATAGTGCACCATGTGATTATGCAAGGAAAGCAACCGCTACCGCTCTTGGAGGCCCTCAATTTCAGACCCAAGAAAAACTCCAAAACCTTGAAGTTTTCACTGCGGGACATAGCGGCATGCGAGGCAGCTGGAATCACTTTGACCGTCGATTAAGGGATACGTATTCAAGCCCCTTTGCACGATTTGTTGGCTGTGAAGCACCAGAGGCTTGGCCTAGTGGCCATTTATGATGACTTCCATCTTCCTCGGACACTCAATTGGTAGTGGCTATGCCACCGGTTTCTCGCGATAGGATCAGTACCTAGGCCAAGCTGGCCTGGGGTCAGGGAATGGAGCGATATGGGAGACCGATCTCTCAGGGAATGACCTTATCTGAAGGTGCGAGCCTTGGGGAGCTAGCTTTGGTGGCATAACCCAATGACGAGACGCCAGCTTCGATTTCTCACTCATTGCAACGATTTGTGGTTGAAGACTAATGAATAATACAATGGACTTATAGTCCAATGTGATATGGAAATCGAGTGGATGCGCCCCAAACGCGAGACTTTCGACGTTATCCGACTCATAAAACGCCTTAACCGCTCCAGTAAGTTTGCCAAAGGCATTATTTGAGCAGCGTCTGAACACAGCCTTCCTGAAACCTTCCACCTGAGGACTCCCATTCTTCATCCATCATCCTCTGCATGTTCCCCCATTCTCTAATATCTCCGCAAAGTTAACAATCTTTGACGAGCCTACGCAAAAGCAATCTTCCACCTTACGCGTCTAATCCCAGGTGCCTCTATCCCATGCGCCGGCAGCACTTTGTCTTGGCAAAATCCTTCCATCTCGATCCTGTTCAAGTTCCGATTATTATTGTCCTCAAGGGCGCGATACGCTTTGACTGTTTGCCTCTTCTACAACGGCTGCTCGCTGGTTGATCTCCCCATCGTCATACCGTCGACATGTTTCTTGAGGGTGCCTTGGGCTGAGTGGACATGCACCCTGCCCGAGCATGGGATACCCAATCGTCTGTTCGGCGCTCATTTACTTCCAGAATCGATCCTCGCGTGTTGCAAAGAGCCAGGAGCTGGAGTTCCGTGGCCTTTTTCATTGGATTATATGATATCGACCAGATGGTCGGCCTCCTGAAGGAAGGCCCTCGCATCCCCAAAGAAACCAAGAAGATCCACTGATATACCCTATCAATTCAAGGATCAAGAAGATACTGCCCACCAAGCACCCCCAGCCCCCAGAGCCACGTCAGAGGAAACACCCCTCGACTCGGATTCGCAGCCACCATGGCGCAGTTGCTACATTCACTCATTCCTTCTTGTAGCGCCGGAAAATACACGTACCCATCCGCGCTCCTAGGCTGTTCCATTCTCGGCCTCATCTTCTCGGGAGAAGAGCCATGCAAGTACGATTGGCGCCGTGAGCGTGCAACAGCAGCACTAGCACCTGAGCGGTAGATCCATATTTTGCATATCCAAACTACCAAAATTATCCGCAGTCTCTCACTCAGCTATTCTCCTCCTTCCCCCCATGCTCCCTCACAATCCTCACAAACACTTCATCCATCGTCGTCTGCCCCACCGAATAATACTCAATCCCCAGCTCCTTCTTATTATCATCCAAAAGCCTGAACAACCGCCCAATCCCTCGTCGC
>JAABUS010003913.1_pt1 | contig 22802 bp, 17 predicted proteins | sample 5560161 | NCBI WGS metagenome assembly JAABUS01 (sample SAMN10711885, study PRJNA513376) | rock metagenome | isolation source: Antarctica rocks | place: Antarctica: Victoria Land, Trio Nunatak nord | collected 2016-01-04
CATACACTTTTTGAAAAATAAGTATAACTGTTACTAGTTTACTATCTATTTGACTTTTAAGAACAAAAATAGGTTTAGATCTAAATAATATATGTGATTTCTTATTATCAGGTGCTATGGTTTCTACGATAAACTCATTCTTCTCATCTGTACTACAAGAATTCTTTCCTAATCATTATATGATGACAGGTGGAGCTCCTGGAACAGGTAGCGGTACAACTACAGGTAGCGGTATAGGTAGCGGTAGCGGTAGCGGTACAACTACTGGTAGCGGCAATAACACAACTTCTAGTGATAATAAAGCTACTACAGGTGGAAGTACTGTACCTGAAAGCACAGATAATGACGATCCAGATACTCCTACCAGTTTTTCATCACCAAGTACAGATTCGGAGGATTTAGATACTTTTAGTAATCCCAATGATTCTGTAGAAGATCGTATATCTCAACTAGAAGAAGATATGAAAAGATTAATGGCTAAAAAAGACGACTTTTTAACTGGTAAAATAGATCCTCTTCCTGGTAAAACACGAGAAGAAAGTGCTGAAATTTATAACGAGGAGGTTGTATTTAAATTACAGGAAAAAGATGCGCTTGAGTATAAACCAAATGCTAATTATGTGGAATGAACTAATTATAAAAATAATGACTAGTCAAATAGATAATACTAATTATAATGGTTTACTGTTCAGGATTATTGATGGACTCATTGTTGGTGTTTTTTTTTTTTAGGATGGTATGAAAAAGAGAGCTTATATATTGCTCGTTTTTCTATAAGCCTTTGAAGAGAAAGGTGATTTTTATCCTCTAATGCAAAAGATATAGGAACACTCATTCGGATTTTTGCATTATTTGCTGGTTTAGTAGGAACAGCATTTTCAGTTTTAATAAGATTAGAACTTTCAGATCCGGGTATACAATTTATAGCAGATAATCAGTTGTACAACAGTATAATAAGCCTCTGAAGAGAAAGGTGATTTTTATCATCTAATGCTAAAGATATAGGCTTAATACTATCTTTTATTTCATGGCTCAGGCTGTTTAATTTTATTCTGTTTTAGGATCTTTTGGCTTTTTCTATAATTTTAATCTGTTTTAGGATCTTTTGGCTTTTTCTAAATAATGAGAATTAAGTCTAGGTTTATCTTAGAATATTGTCTTTTTTTAGTGTTTCATATCCTTTGACCTATTGCTTATATATATCCTTTTACCTATTGCTTATTTATATTGTTTTCTATATCTGAGTTATAACTAACTTCAGGTGGAGATGTATAACTATAAATACTTATGCAATAACAAGATCTTACTTCTCTAATAAGTATTTAAGTAAAAAAAAAAAAAATTTTTTTTTTTTACTTTAAGATAAAATTAAAAAAGTATATACTTTATTGATTTTTAAAAGTATTATAAATGTAGTGATAGGTTGTATATTTATGTATTTTTTTTTTATAATACATAAATATGCTATAAGGTTCCTTAGCTTAGCTGGTAAAGTATACTTTTGATAAGAGTAAGTTCGACGTTCAAGTCGTCGAGGAATCACATGAAAAGTATTAAAGCAAGAATCTTATATTTTTAATATTATAATATTAAATTTAGAGAGTATCAACCAGGTCCAATTAATGTTATCAAATTATTTATTACTCATTATTAAAAGTGTATTAGTTAAAACATTAGAGATTTAAATATAAAATAATTTATATTTCTCAGAACCCTGTAGTATTATAATATTAAATTAAAAGTAAAGGCATTACATAAAAATACTCATAACTATAAGCTAGCGCACATGCATAATAAATGCTCTGTTACATAAAAACAAACTAACTTATTAGAAAACTAATCTAGCTAGTAAACCCTTAATTACTAGAAATTATTACAACAATTTAATTTGTTATGATATTAATTGTGTACATATACAAGTTTACTAACTGATTAGTACTTACCTTGGGCTAAAATAAAGGTTCAAGCTTGATATCGGGCTCAATCAAAAGGAGTATAGCTAGGGATATTAAAAGTTGTAGACGCTGGCGGATGATTTGGGGAAAGCGGATGAGAATTTGGTGAAGTTGGGTAATAGATTGGAGAACTTGGAGGATAGGCTAGGGATGTTGAAGGATAGGCTGACGGAGATGTAGGGAAAGTTGGAGAAGCTGGACGAGAAGCTGATGGAGGCTGAGGGTATCTCGAAGTAGGAGTATTAACAGGGGGCGAATAACTCCTACCTATCATATATTGTAAGCATGTGTTCTTAAGGTAGTGAATAGGTGTAATACTTACGAAAAGAGCTTTTTCTTTTTTTTTCAATAACGACAAAGCGCATTAGATCTGGATCAGAACCTTGTAGACGGGATATAAGATCAGTAAGAGACTTTCTGTCATATCGAGACGTCTGAATCTCTGAAGATTTGGCGGGTAATTTGCGAGGGCGACCTCTTAACCCTGTACGTATTTTCAAGGGTCTACCTCTGGAGCTTCCATCTGACCGGTGATACAGAGATCTTTCAGTGTTTAACATGTTGTTGAAGCTCCTTCACCATGATCACATATACTCCCTGTATTGCACTCCAAGCAGCAGTTGAAATAATAACAAACCCTCCTTTGGGCACCAAAGATGGCCAGGTTGTTCAAACAGAATACGAGCATCATGTAGGAACCTTGGCTTGCACAGAGTTGAAAGAGGTATTCTCGGATGAAAAGTGGGCCATCACCCCTGAACAAATAGATACAAACACCGCTAAGAGGCCATACCTTGTGGTGGAAGAGGCAATATACGAGCACGGACATTACGTTGCCACCGCTGAAACTGTCGACACTAAGGGAAATACTTTTCCCGATGAGTTTGAGGTCTTTGTGGTTGTGCAATCTGGCCTCAAAATTACATTCTTCGAATACCACAATTACCAGAACAATTTGGATGAAGAGATTCGAAACTTCCGAGGCTGTGTTTCCCTTTTTCCCTCACACAAGGCTAAAATATCAAGGGTAAGCTTCAAACGGTCATGCCTAACATACCACCCGACCTGAAAAATCTTTACTTCTTCCACAGTAGATATAAAAATAATACGGATATACGGGAACAAGCAAAGGATTATCTTGCTCCTTGCATCTTTCACATCGTACAACACCAACAACTGGTACACGATCTTTTTCAGTATATGGAAAAGAATAAACCAAGATCATCCTGGTAAGTCATTACTAATCAACATAATCAATATTTCGCTAAAAGATAAACTAGTTGATAAAGATCCCTTGCTATCTTGTCTTGTTTAGTGTGTTATCTGATGGAAACTGTCTTGTATGTTAGTAAAGCATAAAAATAACAAAAAAAAATAGCATGTTTTCAATGTTAAATGGATAGTTTTTATTTTAGCTTGTAAAAAATGCGTATTACAAATGTTTGTATAATTAGCAAAATATGAAAAATATATTGCTGTTCGAGAGTTAGTTATTTATATTTTTTAGCCTATGATAAAGCACAAACAAGTAAAAGTTAACAAGGGTTTTAAGATATGCGAACTTATTATAGTACATAATAAGCCTTAAGTATCATTTAAGACTTGTCTCGGTAACAGTACGGCTACAACCTAGCGTAGGTCTATCTATCATAATTAGTATTAAGACCTTGTGGCTTGCATACGCAAGAGCTTTTGCTTTTATTATTTATAAAAATAATATTGCATACTACAATATTACAAAAATAATTTTTTTTATAAGACAACTAAATAAAAATATATAGAAAAATTATGTTTAATTGTACAACCTTTTATGCACCGGTGTATACTGTATATAATAGTAGAATATTTATAATATTTTAAAGAGAATTGGCTGAGCGGCTTAAAGCGATAAGCTTGAAACTTATTTGATCAACAATTGGTTACATCCGTTCGAATCGGATATTCTCTGTATATAATATAAACTAGATATATTTAATATAAACACTACGGGTTAGAGCCAGGTTGGTTAGGCGCTTCTTTTGGGTAGAAGAATTGTTATGTTCGAATCATAATAACCCGAAAAAAAAGTAAACTTTATGATTATAACGTAATAGTAATATAATAGATATGGAACATATTATTTCGTCAAATGTAAAAATAAATGACGATAAGTATACAAAGAAATTATTATGGAATCACAGCTATATATCAAAGGGAGTATTTTAATTTGTTAATTTTATTTAAAATTATCATTTGACCATTTTGTATAATAACTTAAGGAATCATATCATACACTTTTCACCCATTCCGCCTCGTAATGTGAATAGTTACTGGTGTGTGGGTGTGATGGTTATGATAAGGTATTTAATGTTATCTATATAACGATTAAATTAGTTTTAATTTAATAAAACATGAACTCTTAGAAAAATTAAATAATAAACGAAGTGAATTGAAACATCTCAATAACTTCAGGAAAAGAAATCAAACGAGATTCTGCAATTAGTGTGAATGAAAGCAGAAAAGCCTACAATTAAATAAGTAAAATGGAGTACATACCTGTTTGAATATAAAGGGGAACCTTCCTCTAAGGCTAAATATGATATATAAGCAATAGTGACTAGTACCGTGAGGGAAAGGATAGAAATAGTAGTTTTATAAGCAGCTCGAGTAAAGTTATTTTAAACAATAAGAGCGTACCTTTTGCATAATGGGTGAATTGCTTGCCCAGTAAAATCGTGAGATTTTATAGAAACTGACTCATGACCTTATTAAGGTCGGTGTAGTAAATTAGTTTTTAATTACTATGCTAACGGTGGACCCCTAAGGGTATTTTACCTATGGAAATACCGTGGGAAGCTGATAAACTGTAGGAATAATTATTTTAAGTAATAATTAAGTATTCAATACTTCTGTTTATTTAGCCCTGTAACGACTGATTTGAAAAAAGAGACTTCGTTTATACGGAGTAACACGTCAGCACTTGAGCATTCCAATTAAATATGGTAAATATAATAAATATAGTAAATTTAGTAAATATAGTATAGTAAAAACGAGAGGGTAGATATGGTAAAAGCAATCAGATGCTCTTGTTTGGATGTTTAAAACAATCTAAACTAAATAATAATCATTATATTAATAAATATAATAATTTAAAATTAAATAAGAATTTAATAAACCTTAAGCAAGTTTTTTTAGTTCATCAGCATCAAACTCCGGGGAAGTCCTAAAGAATTAGATACTAACAATTAGAGGTAACTCTAAAAGGGCCTGTGGTAATGCTCAGGAGATAGTAACAAGTCTAATTATTACTAAAAAATAGTGAATGGATAATCGCGGATCTAAGTTCCTTTGTATTAGTCTATAAAGGATAAAAGAGCAACGAGTAGACGGTGCTGGGTATAGAATTCTATACTTAAGGTGTACTCTAGCAGCCTTGAAAAAGGTTTATTTCCAAAAAATAAAGTAATAAGTAATTAAATGAATAAGATAGCTTGATCTATGTATAATATTTTATATTGTACAAAAAGATATGTCTTTACACACAAAAATTAAACACAATTTAACACCGGGGCGTTACGACTTCCTGTATCACTTTGATTAATCAGATATAGTATATGCATTATGAACAACTATAAATTATTTTAGGATCCTTTCTGTTACATTAGCTTAAATAATTTCTAACCTACGTAGGTTTATATATAATAATAATAATTTTATTTAATTAACATTTTATTTTTAATTTTATGTAAAATTAAAAATTACTGCTTAGTATTATAAAGATTGTTTATCCTAAGTACCTGCAGTATTCATAGAAAACAATTAAATTTTAATAGAAATCGTTTAAGCTAGTGGTACAGAAAAGGTCCTTAAATAATTTATAGTGCATATATTATATCTGGTTAGTCAAAGTGATACAAGAGGTCATAATGTCCTAAAAAGATGTTTAATAATTTGTATTTGGATTAATATCAGGTCGAATTCTGAAACGCGTAGAGAACTTACAGGAAAAGTCACTTAATTTTAACTCAGGATATACACAATATAATAATAGGATTATTATTAGGTGATTTAAGTGCTGAAAGATTAAACTCAAACTGCAATACAAGGTTGCAATTTAAACAATCTTTAACTCATGAAGACTACATAAGATTTTTAATTTTAAAAAGTAAATTTGAAATTAAATGTAGTTTACATAAAGTAACTAATGGCTAGAGAGTTTATATATTCAGTAGTTCAAAATAAACTTTAAAATTAGTTAAACCTTTTTTTAATCATTTTTATTATAAATTAAAATAAACCTATAAAATACTAACTATAAAATTATATACACCTAAGTTTTTTCTTAAGTTGAAGGTATAGTCTAATCCTATGGGAAACCGTAGGTAGTAATGCAGCAAGTTAATATTAGATGCGAGCAACAAAGCGAAGATAAAGCAATTATGATATAATGATATAGTATCTAAAATTAGACCCGAAGCCTAGTGATCTTACCATGATCAGGATTATAAAAGTCCGAACGGGTAGAAAACAAGATTGAGCTCTTGTCATAGCCCGAGTAGAAGTAAACCTTCTGCTATATACCATCAAATTGACGGGAAATCCCTAAAGCAATCTTAACTAACCAGGCATGGCGACATAGCCAGGGGCGCAGGTAATGACTCGCGATATAGTAAAATCAAGATTGATCCACGAAAGTGAATGGGTAATCCGCAGCCAACCCCCATTTTTTTTTTCTTATATGGGGAAAGGTTCATCGACTATAAGGTGGTTGGCGCAAGCCTAAGATATAGTCAAGCCTCAGTGGAAACATTGCAGGATAATATAGTTTTATAAGTAATATTCTTGGAGCTTAGCATTATTATGTTTTTATTACCTTCGATTGGGTCTAACCTATTTGAATAATAAACGAGCAAATTATCATAAGTAAATACCCGTAGCGGCTACAAGCGAGGTACATGTAGAAAGGTACTCGGGCCATTGGAAGGTTAGCAGCCTAACCCGATGATAGAATTGAAAGGATAACCTTTAAAAACATTAATATTAAAAAAACATAAAAATAAAAAAAAAAAGCTACCAACATAAATTTATTTCTACACTTATTCAAAGCCAATGGCTTTTTATCTACACCTAGTAGATATTATTATTCAAAGAGTCCTCACTTTAATGATGTGAAACCTGTGGTTATTTACAGCAATGCTGATCAAGATAAATTAAATATATTAGCAGATAATCGTAATAAAATAGGTATCTGTCGTATAATTAATAAAATAAATGGTAGCACTTACATTGGTAGTTCTGTTAATATAAGTGTTAGAATGTATACTTATTATAGTCTACGTTCTTTAGCAAAAAGCAACAGACCTATTGATAGAGCTCTTTTAAAATATGCATTCTCCAATTTTAGATTGGAAATATTAGAATATAGCGATAAAGACAATGTTATAAAAAGAGAACAATATTACATGGATCTTCTTAAACCTCAGTATAATATTGTGGAAATTGCAGGTTCTACTCTAGGTTACAAACATACACCAGTATCTCTTGCCAAAATGAGAGATTTCGTATTAAGTGATGAAGTTAGAGATAGAAAGGCACTTTCTACTGTAAATGCTACAGCAGCTATAAGAATATCCATCATAATTGAAAATATAGAAACTAAGGTTAAGCAAGAGTATGCTAGCTTAACCGAAGCAGGGTATGCATTAGGTGTATCTAAAGCTTCAGTAAGTCAAGCATTAATAAATGATAGACTTATTAAAAAAACGTATCGTGTAACCAAAATTATAAAAACATAAAACATAAAAATATATTATCTATTAAATGGATAGTTTAATCTTTATAACTTGTAGTTATAAGAATGTATTAAACTGTTTAGGGAGAAAGTTCTCGGCTCAGCCTTAATAGGCTAAAGAGAAAAATCTGTATCGTTGTAAAGATATCCGAAGAATTGTGGTAAGTTAGTGAAAGACAAAACTGACTAGGATAGCTGGTTAACGTAAATATTAGTAATTTTATAAGCCAGTAAGTGGGAGTGAACCTCCTGCTATAAATCATCAAATTGCGGGAAGTCCCTAAAGCAATTTCAACCAAACAAGTGTGGTAACATGACTTGTGGCACAGGTAATGACTCGTGGTAAGGTAAAATCGAAATTGATCTACGAAAGTAAATGGGTAATCCGCAGCCAACCACCTGCTTACATATATATGCAACAGGTGTGCAGTTCATCGACTAGACGTTGGTTGGCCTTTACTTAATAGTAAGGCTTAAGGTATAGTCAGACCCCACTTGAAAAAGTGCAGGAAAATATATAATACATACATCTAAAAAAGATATTGTGTCTTAAAATACATTATTAATTATCTAAAAACACAGACAGGTATGTCTAAAAAAAAAAAAATACACATTAGGGTTAGTTACCCTGATAAAGATTAAGTATGGTTGTATACAACTTTTTTTTTAATAAAAACATGATGGATTATCTATTTATACTTACAGTTGCTATATTAGTTTTTTGTTTGGATCAAGGTATTTTTGGAAAAAATTTAAAGAGTATTTATAGTACTATTTTTAATGTTAAAAATGTAGGATATTTAGCTTTATTATTTATGTTAGTACTTTTATTTCTAAATTTAGATTATAGTATTGAGTATTGCATTAATAAAGATATTGAAGACAAATTAAAAGCAGCTGCATCTATTAATAACAGTGTACATGTACACAATCCTAATATAAACATATCAGGTAGTATGGCTAACGCTTTAACTAATGTAGGTATAGGAGCAGCTGTAGGTGGTATAAGTGCTGGAGCTAAGATAGTAAAAAGTTCTAGTTTACCTATTTTAGGTAAATTAGGGATAGTTATTGCAGGTGGTTTAGGATCAGGTGTTATAACTGCAGGTACTAGTGCAGCTATTAAAATATCTAATCACAAAGATGGTCCTAGTTCTACTTCCACAATTACTGATAATAATTTCTCTGCTAAATCTATAGATGATAACATAGAATTAGAGAGTGTAATGACACTACTTAATTCTGAGTTTATATTAAACATAGTAATAGTATATTTAGTTATTAGTTTATTAACTTTATATTTAATAGATATGGCTATTAAAAATAACTCAGAATTTACTTTATTAAAAAATTTTTTTAGTGAACATATATATAAGTTTTTTATTTCAACTATGAAATTTTCTAGTAAATCCAATAAAACATTTTTATTAATTACATGGACAATTTTATTTATATGTTGTGTAAGTAGTTTATCTTTTTCCTATTTTATATTAAATAATATAGATATTATATCAGATATTATAAAATATAAGTAATTAAAAAAGATATGAAAAGAGATACTTAAAAAACAATTGAAAATGAAAAAATATTAATAAATCAATCTAAAAGTAAAATCTTATCACAATTAGAAAATAAACATAGTTCAATTATTTCTTTAATTGTTTACAAATATATTACTAATGAAAAAAAATTAATTTTGATAGAGAATAAAGGTAAAACAGGGATTTCTCGTTGAACAAACTTAATTAACTCCAAAACTTATATAGGGTCAGCTAATGATCTAACAACAAGATTTGGAGTATATTTTAGTACTAGACGCTTAATTAATTCTAATATGGACGTATATAAAGCTATTCTTAAATATGGATATGCAAACTTTAAATTAGAAATAATAGAGTATTGCAATTCAAATGTTGTATTGCTTAGAGAGCAATATTATATTGATCTTCTAAAGCCAGAATACAATATATTAAGTATAACAGGTTCTACTTTAGGATATAAGCATACAAAAGAGACTTTAGAAAAGTTTAAAACTCGTAATCTATCAAAGGAAGCTTTGGCTAATTTAAGAAAAGCAGCTAAAAATCGTGTTCTTTCTAAAGAAGTATGTAAAAAAATTTCTCTAGCTAAAACTGGAATTAAACTTTCAGATAAAACACGTGCCAAGCTGTCTTTAATTGGAACAGCAAGAGAAGGCATTGAAGTACAAGTTACTAATATATTATCTAATGATATTAATAAGTATTCAACTTTAACATTATCGGCTTTAGCCTTAGATGTAAGCAGGACTGCTATTAAAAAAGCAATTAAATCAGGTAGACCTCTTAAAAAGATTTACCTTTTTAAATTAAGTCCTAAAAATTAAAAATGTATTATATATTCCGTTAAATGGATAGTCTAAAGTTTAAGAAAAAGACTGTTTAGGGAGAAGGACCTCATCTAAGCCTGTAAAATGGATAAAGAGGTAGATTTGTTTCTGCGAAACCTATATAAGTAGGTAATTTAAATAACATCAAGGCAGGTACAGCGATGTAATCATTAATTAAACTTGCATTTAAGTAATGCATTTTTATTTATTTGACTCAGGGGGCGTGAAAACCCTACTTTTGTGTATTTGTACTCGGAAGGGTTTTGATGAATATTGAATAATCGGACATAGTACGATAAGGTTGTATGTCTAAAGGGAAACAGCCCAGAACAAGAGTTAATAAGGTTCCAAAATTATTGTTAAGTGAAAATAAGGAAGTATTTATCCAATACATTCAGGAAATAGGCTTAGAAGCGGCCATTTTTTTAAGACCTCGTAACAGAGCACTGGTTAAACTTACTTTTATGTTGTTACTATTGTTATAGCCACAACAAAAAAAGAATAAAAAAGAGATAATAAATAATAAACAAAAAAAGTAGGTGATTGATAAAAGCACCTAAAATTTAACGGATCTAAACAATATACCGAAACCTTGTCCATATATAGAGATAAAATATTTGTATGATAGAAAGAGGTTGGGTTATAATTAGCTAATCTTTTTAATTAAAAGGGTGCCCATGGAAACCACAATCACCGTTCTAAAGGAAGGTGAATCTGATAGAAATATTAGTTTAATCGCGAATTGGTAAAAGCTATATATTTAATGGGAGTATTGTAAATAACCGGTTCTATTGTAGGATTAATTATTATTATATATGGGGTAGCGGAACATTGGGCATAACTCAGATTATTTCTTTTTAAGAATTAAAATTAAGTAACCCAAGTGATAATGCTGACATGAGTAACGATAAAGGGAATTATTCCCTCGCCTAAAGCTTATGGTATTTTATTAAAGTAACGGCCTCTAAGTTTATATTTGCTTTTTATCTAATAAGCTTCTATTTGGTAATAAACTAAAACAGATGATGCAAATTTAAGTTATTTTTTATAGAAAGCAAAGTCCTAAAGGATTAAACGATGAGAAAAGCTAGTAGAGTTTATTGTTAAATAACCTTTGGGTATAGAGAATCTAATAGCTATGAACAGATTGACTGCCGTTTGGCTGTATAAAAGTAGTTTAGGGTTTTTTATGCTAAAGTGACAAAGTGTTCTGGAACAACTTTAAATTCAGCATGGTTGTAAACTATGTTATTGAACCGTACCTAGATACTACCCCCAGTAAGTTAGTAGAGAATACGAAGGCGTTTGAGTGAACAATCATTAAGGAACTCGGCAAATTGGCTCACGAAACTTCGGGATAAGGAGCGCCATTACTCTTGATTAATATCAAGTAAATAAGAGGAGGCACAGAATGGTGTTGTACGACTGTTTAATTAAAACAAAGCACTTTGCTAAGACAAAAAATCAATGTATAGAGTGTGAGCTCTGCCCTCTATCGGCAGGATATAGTATTTTGCTTAGTTCACTAAAGCTAGGATTTGATAGAATCCCCGATCAATGGCGGCCTTACCCTGAGGGTCCTAAGGTAGCGGAATACCCTGGCCGTTAAATGCGGTCTTGCATGAATGACTTAACGATACAACAGCTGTCTCAATGATTGGCTCAGTGAAATTGGAATAACTGTGCAGATACAGTTTACCTCTAGTTAGACGAGAAGACCCTATGCAGCTTTACTGTTACTAGTTATTGGGTATGATATAGTGAGTTGTAGTGTATAAGGTAGTTGGTAAGATAGAATTGAAACACCTTTACTTCATTTATCATATTGGACTAGAACATTAATAAGGGGTGATCTGCTTATTAATGTCTCGGTCTATAACTGCTTGCAAAAGTAGAACAGTTGCTAGGTGGCGGTTTATGCGGGGCACAGATCCCATAAAGAGTACCTGGGAATATCCAAAATTAACATGGTAAAGCTTCATTTTATTAAAAAATAAGCACTTAAATTTGTTAAGGTTTACCTTACAAGTTTTTTCATATTTAGTTTGCTATTAGTTATATATATTAATGTACAATTGATCCAGTTATATATCTATTGAGTTAGAATTATTATTTAATCTAAGTAAGATTTTATCTATTAAAACGTAGATGTAATTAAAACATTAATTAATAATCATGTTATTTGTAATGTTATTAACTTTTTACTGGTATATATATTTAAATATTAGTAAAAAGATTTTTATCTTTACTTAAAAGTTTAATGGCTTAATCTTGCTTTACTGTATGACTTACAAGTCTTTCAGTCGCGTAAGCGGGGCATATGATCACAAGATGCATAAAGGAAAGGTCTTGGATTTTTGAAAAAGCTACGCTAGGGATTAAATGTTAGTCCTCCTTTATTTAAAACAAATTATTGGTAAAAAACTGGGCAAATTTCAAAAAATATTTGTTTTTTTGGCTTTTAAAAGCCAGATGATAAGTTTATTTGAAGCGAAGCTTTCTTAAGCATTAAATTTTTTAATATAGAAATTTTAACTAAGTTAGAACGTTCAACGACTAAAAGGTGAGTATTGCTAACAATAATCCTTTTATAAAAGCTCAGCATTTTTTTTTATATATAAATAATGTTGAAGATATTTTTATTGTATTGACCTTAATTTATTAATTTATATGTAAAAGGTCACAAACGTAATATTAAAATATCTTTGTATAATAATTAGTATTTTAAAAGCAATACTATTGAAAATGACTCAATAAACTATTAAATATTGAGCTTACCTTTGTCCACATGGACAAGGACAAAGATGATATGCAATATAATATAATAAAAGCAAATAGTCCTTTAATTCTAAATAAATATGTTAAATATATTCAAATTAAACCTAAAAGATAAAAAACAATCAACTATTAAGATTAATAATGGTAACCTTGTAAACCAAACTAGACACTACCCTCCAGATAGTAAAGAATGGTTTAATAGTATATATGCCTTTAATAAAAATACTACTAAATTGTTACCTACAGCTGATACAGCTATAATTAAGTTAATTAGAAGTTATTTTAATTTATATAGTGCTAAATTAGATAAAAAAATAAAATCACCACTTTTACGAACTAGAATGAGAAGGTTATCAACAAATAGAATATTAGTGAGTAAAGCAGAAGTAAGACATACTAGTGACAAAGTATTAATTACTGTATATCTTTATAATAGACAAAAAAAATATTACCTCGGCAAAATAAAAAAAATCTCTTTTTTAGGCTTAAAAATAGTAAATTTAAAGTTTTTAGTTGAAAAAATAAAAATAAATATGATAAGATTAATAAATTTGAAAAAGAAAATAAGTTTTTTAGGTTATAAATACTTAAGAAAATTAAGAAAATTAAAAAAAAAAAATTTAAAAATTTTTAGATATCTAAAAAACTTAAATAAAAAAAGAATGACTTTTTTAGGTATTAGAAAAAAAATATATTATAGTATGAGGATTATAAGCTCTACAGCTTTAAACACAATACCTGAAGCTAAAAAAGATATAGTTTTTGCTTTTAAAACAGAAACAGCAACAGAAACAGATACATTAATTAATAATAACCTTAAACGCTATAAAAAAATTTTTAATCAAAATTTTATTTTAAAACTTTTAGAAAAATGATTATTATATATGTATTATAAACAAATATTATTTTTAAATAAATCTAAATTTAATTATAATTATATTTTACCTTTAAAAATTGTAATAAAAAAGATTTACAATAAAAAAGTAGAATTTAACTTAGTTACCTTAAAATATTTTCACCTAAATAGTGATATATTTACACAAATTCTAGCTATAAAACTACGAAATAGAAAAAACAGGATATTAAGAGTTTTAAAAACTTCTTTAAGAGCAATTAATTTGCCATCTCTAAACAAATTTCTAATATTAGAGGAAGTTTATAATAGAAAAAAGAAAGTACAAACCTTAATTGTGAAAGATTTATTATTTGACCCCATGTTTGTAAAAAAAAACCATAATAGTGATAGACTGAGTAATATATTGGAAAAATCTTTATCTGTAAACTTAAACATTGAATTTATAAAATATTTAAACAGAATTGTTTTAAATAAATTTTTACCTTTTAAGCTTAAAATAGAATTTAAAAAATTCTTGAAAGATCCTAGATTTAATGCCTCTTTATCACCTTTAATTAAAAAAGAATATGACAAATTTTTTAAAAATACAGTATTAAGTTCTCTTAAACATAAAGTAGTAAATGGTATAAGAATAGAAGCTTCTGGTAGATTAACTAGACGTATTACTGCTGCACGATCTGTCTTTAAATTAAGATATAAAGGTAATTTAAAAAATACAGATTCTTCTTTTAAAGGGTTTTCTTCTGTAATTTTAAGAGGTCATTTTAAATCAAATTTACAATATACAAATTTAAGTTCAAAAACACGTATAGGATCTTTTGGTTTAAAAAGTTGAATTAATAGTAATTAACTATTTTAAAAATTATAAAATTGTTTTTATATATTTTTCATTTTTCGCTTTGCATACATTTAATATAGAAATAAAAAAAAATGAAGACATAGTCTGAACCACCTTGTGAAAGGTGGAGATAAAGGATAAAAACCTTTATGATAACAAACTTTGAACAGGCTAATTGCGCAAGAGAGTTCAAATTGAGTGCGCAGTTTGGCACCTCGATGTCGGCTTAGCTTATCCACATGAATGTAGGAGTCATGAAGGGTGGGACTGTTCGTCCATTAAAAAGCTACACGAGCTGGGTTAAATACGTCGTAAGACAGTATGGTTTCTATCTTCTAGAGGAAATTAGAGTAAAATAAGGATAGCCCCTTCGTACGAAAGGAGTTGGGTATGTTAACCTATGGTTTACCTGTTGTTTGTGCACCCAATATTAATGTCAAAGTTTACTCTTTGGTATATCAAATATAATTTAAATTATAGTTTAGTTATTTATGATAGGGTTATTATTTTGTACTAGAGTAATATTTACCACAGGCACGGCAGGAACGCTAAGTTAGCTAAAGATAAGTGCTGAATGCATATAGGTATGAAACTTACCTTAAGATACTCTTAAATATGCGTAGTTTAACACTACGATTTTAAATTAAGGTTTTCTTACTTAAAAATAAGAAAAATATTAATCTTAATTAATAGGCTTTAGTTGAAAGATTTTTAATTTTTTTAGGCATAAAGTACTAATTATATATTATACTGAATGATACACATATCGAAATATTATATTTTAGCCTGGTTAGCATAAAAGTAATGCAACCGTTTTGTAATCGGTAGAAGTAAGTGCGATACTTGCACTGGGTTTTATTGTATTTTAGTATAACAAGAAGAGGAATAAGATTAAAAAGAAAAATAAAAGAATAAAAAGGCCCAGTCGTCAAATGGTTAAGACATAACTCTTTCACTGTTGTAATACGGGTTCGATTCCCGTCTGGGCTAACACGGGCTATTGATAAAGCCATAAGCTATTGCTTATATAAACTATAAATAAACCAACTGAATATTTATATGTTTAAAGACTTTAAATCAAGTGAATGCTTATTTATAAAACATATGCGGGTTAATGTAGTAGTAACATAACTGGCTCATGACCAGGAAACAGAGGTGCAACCCCTTTATCCGCATTTTAAATACATAATATTATAATTTTATTAAAGGCTATAGCTTAATTGGTAAAGCAAGCTGCTCATAATAGCTCAGACGAGTGTTCAAATCATTCTGGCCTTAAACCTGGTTATATAATATAAACTTAATTATAAACTACTATATTTTATAGTTTATTAGTCCGAGTGCTGGAATTGGTAGACAGTGCGAGTTTAAGCTTCGCTGACTTATAGTCATGAACGTTCAAGTCGTTTCTCGGATAAATAGTTTTATAAATATTATTTTATATATTAGTAGTGATTTTTCTTGTCATATTTGTTGCTAATAACAATGGTTATCAGACAAAATAAATACTAACTCAGCTATTGTATTCTATGGCTGTGGATAAGTCTAAGCCAGATAAAACCATAAGATGAGTGGAAGAATTTGCTATATTTATTATAAGGTGAAATATCCCTTTATAATACTAGAAAAAGCCCTAATTTAATGGTGATAATGGGAGAGCGTACCTATTAAATATAACCGATCCTTTTAAGAAACGCAACCCTTAATTATAAAAACATGAAAAACACAAATTACAAATTTAATACTAAGATAAACACAAATAAAAATTATTACTTTCTCCCTTTTATTTCTTCTTTAAATGCTGATGTTATAAAAAATAGATATATTAAGAAATAATAGGAAAAAACAGGTATCTATATATGGACTAATTTGATGTCTGGAAAAAGCTATTTAGGTTCTGCTATAGATTTATCTAATAGGTTAAAAATTACTATAATATATCTTTTTATAGTATAAAAAAAAACAGAAATTAAGAAAAATAATAGTATGATATATAGAGCATTACTAAAATACGGTTATTCAAGTTTCAAATTAGATATTATAGAATATTGCGACCTCTCCGTTTTAATAAGCATATAGCAATACTACCTCAATTTAAATAAAACCTAAATATAATATTTTAAATTTCGCAGGGTTTCTTAAAGGATTTATACACAGTGAAGCTTCTATTGAATTAATACCTGCAGCTAATTTAGGTCGTAAGCATAGCCAAGAGTCTATATTAAAAATGATGACTTATAATATTAAAGCACAGCCTGTAATTGTTACAAATAATAAAACGGGTGAAATTAAAGAGTTTACATCTGCTAGAAAGGCCGCTGAATATATTGGATTACATCATTCTTATATTGCTAACTGTCTGCTTAATCAGGCTATATTGAGAGGAAAAATATATAATATAGAGAAAAAAATAATATAATTTTTTTTTGATAAAGTATCTTTTGCTATACTTTCAAATTTTTCATATATACATACATAAAATATAATATTTTTTGTGTATAAAAATAAAATACTAAATTAGGGGATATAGTTTAACTGGTAAAACTGTGATTTTGCATATCATTAATCTAGGTTCTAGTCCTGGTGTCTCCATCATATTTCTATTTATAATATTTTTAATTGTTTTATCTAAACTATAATAGTAATGGTGTGAATCATTAACAAGGAATCCGTTTTAATGTATTAAAAATATACTTTGTGAAAGGCTGTAGCTTAATTGGCAAAGCAAGCTAATTATAATGGTTCAGTTGGATGTTAAAATCATCCTGGCCTTTCACTAGTTACATATAAAATAGCTGATTAACTATTATACTCTTTTTAGTTTATCAGTTCAACTCTTTAGCCTGGTAGTTCAAACTTACCTAATTAAATATAATATCTAAATCTAAATCTAAATCTAATATATGTAAATAACTAGTATAGCCTTTAGTATATTATCATTAACTGTAAAGTTTTATGAAATAAATTTCAAATATAATCGTAATAAATAATTAGTTGTTTATAGACTAACAAATTGTATAAAGGTTATATTTAACCTACAAATTAACTTAGTCTTTTAATCAGGATAATTTGTATACTATATCTTATACTAATCTATTACATTATAATGCTTTTTTTGAGGGTTGTATTTCCTCTTTTAATCTTTCTTTTTTTTTATTATAATATGAAATCTCCAAATTCTTACTCAGTACTATACTATTTTAATTCCAAAATAACCTACCCACGGTTTTTTGTTGTATTTAAATTCTTTTGGTATTGTTACATAAACAATAGTTATGATAGCAACAAAGTTAACTTAACCATCAAATTAAAAAAAAAATCTCGTTGTAACCAACACGAAGATAATTGAATCATTTTCTCTAATCAAACCTTTAATACTTTTGACTTTGATAAAGCTATTCTATATTTTGAAAACCTCTTTAACCAGGGTTATGATTTTGAAGTATCAGAAATTCTTTTTCTTTTTAGCTTCGATTCTCGTTATAATAATATGAGTGTAACTAAATATAAAAGAATGTTTTCTTTTAGATATATTTTTTTTATTATTTTTATTAATTCCATTTTTAGCGTTACATTAACCTTAATTGTTTTATCCTATTTATATGCTTTTGATACTATTCAATTAATATCTGATATTGAAATCATAGATCTTATCAATAATGAATGTGAAAATTTATTGTCAAACTGAGAGATGGATCTACAACAAAAAAATAAAACATGAAATAATTTATCACCTGTTCTTTGAACGGCAAAATTAATTACAAATTAAAAAAATTAACTGCCTTGGTGAGGGCTTTTAATCTTGGTTTTCCCCGAAATGTCCTTAGCCTTTCTTCTTAAGTTTTAATTTAGTATTGATTACCTGTACTATGCTAGTAGCAAGCCAGCCGATGAATCTGGTCAGGATTTTTGAAGGCTAACACCCTAACCAAATATAAAGGTCAGACATTTTATTAACTTTTCTTGATAAAGAGTGCATTCTTTTCGGCTGTTGGTCTATAAAATTAAATAAAAATGTTACTAACTACAACCAACTATTCATCAAATTTTTCCATAACGCAAAAAAAAATAAACAAAAGTGTTTTAAGTCGTATTTGACTTGGTGTTAAATTAGGTTGAAAGACACCTACTTTACCAGATAATATAATAAAGTTTACATTATATCCTTTAGTAAGAATATTCAGAGTATTGGGTGGTTTTAGTACTTTATTTTTGTTAAGTAATAAAGCATCTTTTTTTCCTGTTTATGTGTTTTATATTGCATTTTTATTTACTATTCTCTTTTTTATTTATCATCTGGTTTTATCATATTATAGAATAACATATATGTATAAAACACTTAAAAGTGATAAGTTAGATATAAGAAATTCTCCTTTGGATCAATTAGCACGTCTTTCAGCTCGTCTTATTCTGTGCGCTAAAGGAATTTGTGATCAAGCACAACCTGTAGGAGTAGCTATGGGTATTATGTTAGGTGTAGACACAGCATTAGAAAAGGCTGATCAAAAAGCTATATTTGGTCCTGTTTTAGGGTATGCACTTAAATCTGTAATACCTTCCAGTGAACTATATGTAAAGGTTTCAGATTTAATAAGAGAACCTGTTTCTCAAATTGAAAACATTAACCAAAATATAAATGATATAGACAGTATTATTAAGAGTGTATCTAGTTGAAGTAGTACGGATAAAGATATGGCTAAGGATGTTAATGATATAATCTCAGAATTAAATAAACAAAAAGTGGAGATTAGTAAAGATAGTAAAGGGTTGCGAGATGAAATAAATAAACTATTAAAATCAAATCCATTTAATACAAAAAAATAAAACATGAAATAATTTTGATTTTAAAAATAATTGAGATCCTAATACTAAGATACGTAGTTAAATTAAAAAAGAAATTAAAAATGATTTTCAGGGATTATTTCTAACTAAATATTCTATTGTTTGATTAATAAAAACTATAAGACCAAGTAATGTTAACCGTAGATAATAATTGAACATACTAATATATTCATCATCCATTGCCTATACTAAAATTTTGAGGCTATTTGCCTCTTTTCACCTAAATTTAAATAAAAAAGAAAATGAATAAACAATCCATCAACAAACCTCTTAATTTAGCATTAAGTAATAAAGACACTCTTTTTACATTGTCTAATATTAACTCTGTGATTAGTATTAGACATACAATAGCCTCATTATTTTTTATTAAATATGATTTAATAATTGATATTTTAAACCTTAGAAATAATTTAAATATAAGCCCACTTAATATTTTTTTGATCTCAAGTGATGTAGAGTACTCTGAAAACACAGATAATGAACTATTATATAGTTATGGAGAACCTACTATATTAATTGTACGTACTATAAGTATAGCTAAATTCAAAGAAATAGTTTCAAGTGATATGTTCAACGAGTTTAACCCTAATAGTTTATATATTTTACAAGATATTAAATGAAATGAAATTATAAAACTATTTATAACATGTAAACCCAGTATAACAATCAGTGGTGGTAGTGCAGGAAAAAGACATGTTATAAGTAATATGCAAAATAGACTTATATTATATTTCTTAAGTTTTGTAGACTTAGATTACAATAAAGTTAATTTTTATAATAATTTTAATTCTGTGGACAAAGAAAACTATTTACCTTATTTTGATTTCTCTAATAAAAATCAACTGAGAAAAACTGAATCTTCAGGTTATATTGCGTTTATTGATAAGAACACTAGCAAAACAAATGAAGATATATAATAATATACAATATGAACAAACCGAAAAATAGTAATTATAAAAATAAATTATCTTTGGTTGGCCAAATGTCAGTAGTAAAAGTATATACCAAAATAGACTCTCAGAGAGAAACAATTTTAAAGGAAAATAAAAATAAAGCAGGTATTTATAAATGGATAAATAACCAAACAGGTAAGTTTTATATAGGTAGTTCCGTAAACTTGTATAAAAGATTCTTGTTTTACTTAAATATTAAAAGCATTCATAGGTATAAGAGTAAATCTATCATATATTCTTCTTTATCAAAGTATGGATATAAAAACTTTACATTAGAAATTATTGAGTATTGTGACATAAAAGAAACTATTGTCAGAGAACAATACTACATAGATACATATAAACCTAAATATAACATATTAAATCTTGCTGCTTCATCTTTAGGGTTTAAGCATTCAGATTTGACAAAAATACAAATGAGTTTAAATAATACCAAAGATAAAAACCCTTTATTTGGTAAAAAGCATACTGAACAATCAAAAATAAAAATGTCACTTTTTTCTAAAAAAAGTTTTAGCTGTTACATTAGAAGATCACAATATGGGTGCAATTAAGTTATTTAAATCTAATGTTAAATCTGTTAAATATCTAAATGTAAGTGAATGAACAATTCGCAGTTATAAAAAAAGTCCAAAATTTTATAAGGACAGATATAAAATACCAACACCTTATGATTCTGATATTTTAACCTCCAGTTCTTTTCACTACTTTTAAACTAAATAAAAAAAAGCTCAAGAAGCTCAATTGGTGGAGCGGAACTCTGAAGATGTTTAGGTTATAAGTTCGAATCTTATCTTGGGCAAGTATTAATTATATAATATTTATGATAAATAATAGCAGAGCGGTACTCTTAAGATGTTTAGGCTATAAGTTCGAATTTTATATCGAGCACTATATGTGTATCTTTATTTTATTAAGTAATTTTATTAAAAAGGTAATGATGGAACTGGTAGACATGAATAGCTTAGGACTATTTGATTTTTAAATCTTGTCCGTTCAAGTCGGATTTACCTTATCTAAATTTTAGTCTTAATAAAAGTTGTTTTATCTGTTGTAATTAAAAAAAAAAACTCCTAATATTTAATTATACTTGGTATGTTGTAGACTAATCGGCAAGTCATAAATTTTTGATATTTATTATTAAGTGTTCGAATCACTTCAACATAACTTAATAATTCATATAGTGATCAGATTTTTATTATTAAGTTATAAATATAAAATTAGGTGGATATAGTTCAAAAGGTAGAACAACTGTATGTGGAACAGTAAGTTCTCTGTTCAAGTCAGGGTATCCTCCCTTTATAGATAAAGTTAATTTTAAATATAACTAAAAATAACTTAGTTAAACACTAGATAATCAAGTTAATTGTAACTTATAAATAAGCTATCATGTTTAAGTCAGCTTAATAGCCAGGATAGTTCAATTGGTTAGAACATTAATTTCATGCATTAATAATGAGAATTCGATTTTCTCTCCCGGCTTAGTGCACAGTAGTAAGTTTATTCCTTTTTAGGCATTTTAATAAATAATAATTGCTTATTTTTCATTATTAATATTAAAAGGTTTTTTTTTATATACACCTTTTAAACATCTAATAACAATCACTAACTACTATATATAATACCTAATAACTACGTATTATAAACACTAAAAATAATGACTATAAGTATTAGTACTTATATATTATAAAAGGGTTAGTAAGTTAATAAATAGCTTTATTACTGATAAAGTCTTTTTTATTAAAATTTTTGTTTGCTGTGGCTATTGGCATAGCCACAGCAAATAGCAAAAGCCACAACATTAAATATATTATTAATATACACAGTTTAAGTATATACTTAAACTGTATATATTGTCCTCTTAATCTATTAAATATACAATATATGTTTATACTAATAAAAGAGGTGAAAACATTGGAATTTCATTCCCTTTAAGTTCGTTTATTATAAAAATAGATACTTTTTTACATAAACGAAAAAAAAAAAATTAAAATCCAACATTTTAACAAATTTGGTATTATCATCTCATGCTGTATTCTGTGTAATTAATATATGATTATCAACTAGATAGAATGAAGAGTAGCTGGTATGAAATAAAAGTAAACATTTTAAGCAAGTGGCTGTGCCATCTGCCTTGTGCCATTTGCCATCTGCCTTGTGCCATCTGGCATCTGCCTTATCCCATCTGCCATCGCTCTTTTTTTTCCCAGTAAAAATAAAAAATATTATAAGTGTTTTGCGCTTCACTTATAAAAATAAAAAAAAAATAACGTACAGTTTACAAGATGAGATTCTCGGCAAAAAACTTTTTTCAACCATTTAAACGTATTATAATAAGAGCTTTTAAATCATACACTTTTTGAAAAATAAGTATAACTGTTACTAGTTTACTATCTATTTGACTTTTAAGAACAAAAATAGGTTTAGATCTAAATAATATAT
>JAABUS010003914.1_pt1 | contig 22799 bp, 22 predicted proteins | sample 5560161 | NCBI WGS metagenome assembly JAABUS01 (sample SAMN10711885, study PRJNA513376) | rock metagenome | isolation source: Antarctica rocks | place: Antarctica: Victoria Land, Trio Nunatak nord | collected 2016-01-04
GAATTGCTCTGTATAAAATAGTTGTTGCGGTCCTCGCCGGTTGGAGCTTTGTTTTTTACTCATTTTTCATCCTGTTTTTAGTTGACTTATCCACTTTTTAGGAGTCAACCTATTTCAGGACTATACACAGTTGCATAAGACACGGGCTGCGCCGACGAAGAATCCTTGACAATTCCTTCCACCAAATACTTTGGCTGGTCGGTTCGCTGAGCCTGAGCGGAGGCACTGAAAAATATAATTGCTGTAATAAGCACTGCAAGTTTGCTTCTACTAATCATATACATTTGTTGCTGGTTTAAAAAATTCGAAATATGAAGATATGAAGAGTCTTGTACGTGACTAAAAAGCTTAATACTATTTAATCAGATCCTTATAAAAGCCAAAAAATATCTACTATATAAAACAAGCGAAATACACCTTAAGACTGCAGTCCACTTTCGTTGAATTCATACAATTTTTCATGTCCAAAGAAATGAAGGGTTTTTATGCCTTTTTTGCTATTTAGACGACTGCGGCTAATCAGAATGTGAATAGAACTTTGCGCGGTATGAAGCCCGTTAAGAGTTAATTTCCCTGTTTTTATGGTCTTAGAATGGCTGTTGATCGAAAATTCCAAAAACCATGAAAGTTGGCGGTTTTTACCGGTCAGGACAGGTCGGGATTCAATTTCTGGGTGACCTCCCTCCTTAATTTATACTTTTTTCTGGGCTGTTGATCGAAAATTCGAAAAACCATGATAGTTGGCGGTTTTTACCGGTCAGCACAGGTCGGGATTCAATTTCTGGGTGACCTCCCTCCTTAATTTAATATCGTTGAGGAGAACTCACTTGACTGGTGGTAAAAAAGATTTTTGGTGCAGCAGATCATTTCTGGGTTCTAGCCTGACTAATATCAGTTTCAATACTTTTTTCTGCCAGATATTTATACAGAGTGGGCTTTGTAATAGCCATCATTTTACAAATTTTTGATACAGGGTGTTTTCCTTCTTCATAAACTTATTTTTCTAATCGGTGTAATTTGTACAGGAAGTAAAATAAACCCTCGTTTTGTTTACTGCGTTACCTTTAGCCCTATATTGGCTTTTCGACTAAGATGCTAATTAATCTAAGTTGCTAGTTATTACATGAGTTTATTAAAGGTAAAGGCCAAAGGCCATAATAAACATTAATATTTTAAGCAGGAAGCCTTTAAAGGTTACTGCGTGTATCTTTCTTAAGAATAACCCTTTAAGAATTGAAAATGTTGTTTCAATGCCTTTTCTCATTTGCAATTTCAAAAATCTTATCCAAGGTTGATCTTTTCGCTTTGAATTGCTTTTTCGCTGTACCATAAGCTTTATCAAATCAGCTTCCATTATATCATCTTCTATTGTGTAATCAGTGTATGCACTGTCGGCATAAATGCTGCTTTCTGCTGATACTGTCATTGGCAGTTTTTTAAGTGCCTGCACATCACTTTCGCTGCCTGGAACAAAACAAAATTCTACGGGTACTCCACTAGCCGTAGTTTGTACCTGAACTTTAACTCCATAAAAGTATCGTCGCATACTCGTCTTTTTTCCTCTCCATTGTTCACCTTGTAGCATTTTGCATCTGGCAATACGTATATTGTCACAAACGGCTACAGGAAATGAATCTACTACATAATCACAAGCACCTGAAATGTCCTTAATATACTGTCCGATCTGATAAAATAGCATCCATAATAATCCTTCTAATTGATGAAGCCTTCTGCAAAAGCGACTTTTATCAAGCATTTTGGAACCAAACCAGTCATTTTCATCATATGTCTGAAATGATCTAAATGGCCGCCAAAATAAAGAGCCGCAACAATAGAGGTAGTTATTACTTCACTATCACTTACTTTTCTACAACTGTCTTCTTTATGACCTATTCCCTTTAATAAATCGTCTACCAAACAATAAATTCCTATAATTTTATCAGCGCAGAGCATTGGTGAATGGTTTTAGGTGTGGCAACTCAAAATTATTCTTTAAACCAATGCTCTTTCAACTAGCAACTTGAGTTAATTAAGCATCCTGTACTCATTTGGTGACTGCCCAACCCATTGTTTAAACAGCCTTGAAAAATGTTGTGGGTAGAAAACATATCACGTATTCATTTTAATTTTCTTGAAAGTTATTTATACAAATACTCTAAAAATAGTTACATTTTACGAATAGTTTACTTAAATTAACACTGGCAAATTACTCTTTTTTCAACTCGAGTGTTGCATGTCATAAAAAACTGTCACCCTTCAATAAATGATTATGAATGTTTCACGTCTTTGGGTATTGTATACAGCATTGACTGGTATCGCTTCTTGTTTTTTACCTTGGGTTACCAAACGCGCACTATATCCGACAATCGAATCCAAGGCTTTTACAACTTATTCCGGTCTCGCCCAAGGGGATGCTTTTGGACAATTGATCCTATGTATAGTTGCCTGCGCGGTGGTTTTAATCGGTAAGCGTAAAATTTCATTAAATTACATAAAAAGATGGACTATAGCTGTTTGCGGTTTATTTGTCTTAGGCAATCTTGCATCGTCAATCAAGTTTATGAAAGAGAGCAATACTTTTAATGCAAGCATTAGTATTAATTTAGAGTCAAGGCCAGAAATTGGATGTTTCTTCGGGGCACTTGTAGGCGTTCTGCTATTTCTAATTCCCTTGGTCATTTCGGAAAAAAAAAGCATTCGTGAATTTTCATAGCTTTTTACGAAAATACATTTTATCTGCTATTTCTCGTGTCTCCTTTACCTATTGCTTTAAGCTAGAAACTTTACGAAAAACATTACTTAGTTTTGGAAGTGAGGTACAGATATACGGCAGCGCCTTCTACTGGAGTAGGCACCAGGAACACCAAAATCCTTTCACGCATCATCTTCAACGGGTTCTTTTCAAAAATTGAACTGCCAACTATCGGCATCCATGTCTCCTCAGTGGAATTTTCAGAACTTCTCATAGTAAGTAAATTAAAGCCTTCGAAGCCTATGTCATGGTAAAGTAAGGAAGTGTCTTGCTTCGCAAAATTCCACTTTCCTGTAAAGTGCTTGCCTGCTGGGATGACAGTAAAAGTTCCGTTATCCTTAAACTTGTATATTCGTCCCATGTAAGAACTTTTAATTTCTGATGAAAGAAACGTATCTTCTCGCATATACTTTTCTTGCATATCAACGGTAACTTTTTCAACCTCCCAATCTTGCGATGTAAGCCTTTTGGAATCATTTTGTGTACACGATGTAAATACTATTGCTAATGGAATAATAAAAAATGGTATTTTTAATATGTTCATTTCGATGAGTTTAATTTCAAATGAAGACTTTGAATACAATTCATAACTGAATGATTAAATATTCCTCCGTTTTGCATTTATCTCTGTTGGCCAGTATGTATGGATAGTGTATACTGAATTGAAACGCGATCATCGCTGTCGCAAGCAATACTTTTCGTTTTAATTATTTACCCAAAGATTCAAGCGAAGGTATTTTTCCAATCAATTATTCAATATTCATATTACTAAAGTATTTGAAGCTCGTAGTATGCGCCTTAAATTTTCCAAATCTTTACTTTTAATCGCTTAAACTATCCGCCTACTTTATGCACTGCGCGCGTCGGCAATTCTTTAATTTATTTTATGGCCGATTAAGAGGTGTGCCAAAATCCTTTCACTGAATTATGGGAATTGGTACAATTGTACATGCGTCATAGTATTCTTAGTCCTTCCCCCTTTGTTCGTCCCTTCAACAGAAGTTAGAATTTCATTATGGAAAGTTTCATGGTAATTAAATAGGGATGCAGAAGTTTAAACACACCGACTTAATGGCTACTTTCAACACGTATAATGTTTTTCTAAGCAATATAATACTTTCTTTTTATTTAAGCAAGAAGATCGTTTTAATTAATGGACTCGTGCCGATCAATAAGCTTAATCATGTTCGTAATGCCGCTAGAACTTCAAAAATATTAGTGAACAAATTGGAAACGAATAGCATGGCAACGTCTCATAATGGGGTTGGTTCATTGTGGGCCCGCTCATGTGCTATTATAAACTTTTGTCCACACTTCCGTAACTTTAATCCGCTATAATTATCCAATTGCACGCTAAAACCTTAAAACACTTGAAGTCAGAAGTGACGATTATAGCGTGATGAAAACGACAAGTAAAGTAAAAATGAATACATAATCTTTCTTGATATGGTGTTGTCGGACGTTTTTATTTCTTACTCACGTAAAGACTCAATGTTTGTTGACTCTTTGAACAAAGAATTGACAAAAGCTGAAAAAGACGTTTGGGTCGATTGGGAAGACATACCGTATTCGTCCAAGTGGTGGGACGAAATTTCGAAGGCAATCGAAGGAGCAACAACATTTATCTGTATACTGACACCTGACTACTTCAATTCAAGAACTTGTGTTGATGAATTATTTTTTGCGGAAAATCTCAATAAAAAAATAATCCCGGTTTTGCATAAAGAGTTTGATCCTAGGTTTACGAGCAGTAGTAGTATAGCAAAGATTAATTGGCTGCCTTTTCGGGAAAACGATAACTTTATCAGCTCTTTTAATTGTTTATTGGCAACAATAAATCAAGATTTAGAGTGGGCTAAGTTCCATACAAGATTACTGGTTCGTGCTATTGAGTGGTCAAGTAAAAAAAATGATAATAGTTATCATCTATTTGGAAAGGACTTAGAAGAAGCGCAATCTTTTGCGAAACTTGGATCGAACAAAATCCCCCCACTAAATACCTTACAGAATAATTATATTGAAGCATCCCAAAGCGGCGCCACCAGGCTCCAAAGAAAACAATTGCGTGGATTTTATTTGGCCGCCTCAATTTATTCTTTTGCAGAAATCTTTGTAATTTATTTTTGGACCGAACAGGACATTAGTGAATTTGGGATGATAAAATTATCTTGGGTTTGGCTGCCAGCATTATCCTTTGCAATTGCAGGTTTTACTATTGGAAGAAACTCTATTAAAAGATCAGTTGTTGTGATGGTAGCAATTATGATTCTCTTTTTCCTTTTTTTTGAGTTTTTTTGGCCTGATCTATAATTTTAGCATGCCATTCTATAAATGCCTTCTTTGTCCTGCCGGGGTCTCCTTTCTTAAGCCTTGTGATAGGCAGGGACCTTGGCAAATTGCCCAAGCAACTACTACCGTAAAAGTAAGTGACAATACTCGATTGAAACTCTCACGCTGACTACATAAAAAACAAAAGCTACCGAAGTAGCTTTCATCTAACATAAGGGTGGTAAATAGTAGCACAAAGGTTAAGTATACAAACTTCGAACTACTACAGAAAGTTTGCATGGTAAGCACATCAACGCAATCAAAAGTTGTATATACATGCTGAACTAATAATTCTTATCTTGTTCTGTTGTATTTTTAGTTGCTGTCCAGTTCTTAAGGACATTACCAAACCTCGAAAAAATGCTGAAGAGATGCAACCGGTAAGTGTTGAAGAGTTAAAAAAAGTGGCGGAGTTATTGGATCTGCCAGATGGCCATCTTCAATGGATACTCAACAATTCTGAGTACCGCGAATTTGAGGACGGAAGTCAAATAAGAAAAACCGGCGACGAAGCTGATGTAATGATCATAGTCGTAAAAGGTAAAGTGAGCTTCTATTTTGATTACCACGGTCGCCTGGTATATTATTTTTCATATTCTAATGACATTTCTACCGGTGGTGTTGGCGGACTTTTACCACATTCCAGAATGAAGGTTTACCTGGGTTGCTCTTTGATAATAGCAAAAGTTAAATATTCCTCTTTATCATATCTTATCTTCCATAAGCATGTATTTGTATATATTCTTTACCGAGCATAAAAAGATTAAGTAGCAATAAAAATAAAGAACATCCACATTAATAGCTTTCCAAATACAAGTCCGTAATATTCTCTTGCACCATGCTCTGGAAACAGTAATATTCTAAACTGTCTCGTTATGCTTTTTGGTTGTGCTTCTATTGTATTGTTTATTTTGTCAAGTCCCTGCGAAATGGTTGTTATTACGGGGGTCATATTAACTGCAGGTGGTGTTACTTTTATACCTGATAGCTTCTGTTCGAAAATATCCACTTTTTCCGTCAAAGTAAGTAAAGCCTTTGCTGCTTTTTGCTGCTCTTGCTTTACTTCTTTTAATTCTTCCAGTACTTCTGTAAGTACTGTTTGCATGATTTCTGTTTCCATTTTATATCTCTTTTTTTTCGTATTACAGATGATGTGACCGATATTGTTTTTTCTTCTGTTTTGGTTTCTGCAGGTGCGGATCTATTTGTTCAGTTCTTCCCTCTGGTTTCAATAGTTGCTCCATTGTATTTAATATTACCTCTTTAACGCTATTTTCCAGATTTAGTTCCTTTGAAGATTGCTGATAAGGCTGTAATTCGTTTCTGCTTTCATATTTATAAGTAAGTGTACTTCGAATCAAATTTTGTTTTTCAAGTATTCGTTCGATGGTTTGTAAAGAATATCCAAGTTCACTACCCTTAACTTTTACTTTTTTTTCATCGGTAAATAAAATTCCCCTGCCTTTTATAATTGTATATCCTTTCTCTTTTATCCGTTGTTCAAACTCCTGGTAGTTGGTGGATTTACTTAACACCTGTTGAATATCCTGCTGCAATCGCTCTTTTCGATGGTCGTGTCTTGGAATGTTTCTCTGCTGCTGAGATAAGTATCTCCTGGGACTGAGCACCTGTTTAAGCTGATACTTAAGCTCCATCTTCCGGCAGTAGCTTGTTATCTTTTGGTAGCTTTTGCTATCACTTACTGTACGCTTATCAAAGCCAATTCTATTAGCGATAATGTGAAGATGCTGATGGTAAGTGTCACGGTGATAAACAACTATGTACTGGTTGTTTTCAAAGCCCATTTCTTTGGCGCATTGCTCGCACACTTCCATGAGCTTATCTTTTCTTAATTGATCTTCCGGAGCGAGACTTAGCGCAATATGGAAAACAGGCTTTGAAAGCTTCGGATTTAAATGGCTGACATCTGTAAATTGCTCCACCAGTTCTTTCTGGTTTCCGAAACATTTGTTGTACAATAAAACTTCGGCTCTGTCCTTGACCACCTGCTCCTGGTCAGGCTTTTGAATCTTGTCATTCAAGCAATAATTAATGATCGCCCTAAAGGATTTTCCTCTGCTTATTTTTCCAATCATTGAAAATACTGTTTACAATCTTTTATAAACTGATTAAACTGTGTCACGGCATATTGTAGTTCAGCTCTTTCCAGCGCATTTAACTCATCGCCGCTGTTTCGCTTTTTGGCTATCTGGTTCAGGTTAGCAGCCAGGTGGCTAAGGCTGGCAATAGCCTGTAAAACTTCTTTGGGAAATGCTTTTTTATGCATGTCAATTTTTCCGTTCACTCCCTGTTCTCTTAAGTATTCTGAAACAGTTAGTTGTACCTTTTCGGCTTTTGCTTTGATCAGAAAGGCTTCCACTGTTGTACATTTTACACCTAAAAGCTTGTCTCTTTTGACAACTTTTTCCGGTCTTCCTCCTTTGCTTTTTGTAAATCCTTTCGTCTCTTCCATATCTTATAATTACTATTTGCCGAATGCGACAGCATGAGAAGTTTTCCTCCCTGAATGCGAAGCATGAGGGGAGCCAGCCGTTTTGGTATAACCAAAACATAGCTGGCACCATAAAAACTACAAATGCCTTCCTGACCTCAAACACGGTTTAAGTTTTTGACTTTCGTAAAGGAGGTAGTCATTTAAATCCTTATGATTTCTGTACAAATGACTTCGGTCAATATATTTTGGGGGCCACATGAAAGCTTTTTGGGTGTTCTTAATTCCGGCTTCATCCCTGTCTAAATACAATTAGACTCTTTGATTTTCTTCCATTATTTGCCGACTCTTTTGAAAAAAAGACAGAGAGTTCAGTACCAGAAAATTTGTCAGGTGTCCATCTTTGTGATGTAGTGCTTGGTAAGAAAGAAAGCTGATGAAGCCTTCAAAGACTGCAACTTCTTTGGCGGTAAAAAAAATTAATTAGCGTGATCTTTGGGAGAACTGCTACCTTTAAAATATTGGTTCCGTAGCTCAAATCCTCCCGATTTATTTTCAAATCCGACAGCAAAAAACCTTTTACCACTAAGTTCAAAATCTACTTCTTTGCAGTACTTTTAGCAATCTCTAAAGAAGTCTTTCTGTCTTCCAGATAGCGGCAAAGAATTGGATTTGTGAGTGGTTTTGCGGCTATTACTTTTATTGTAGGTTCAAGTGCCTCCAGTTGGCTTGGTGAGTTTGGTTGAGGCTGTTGAACTAAAAGAGTTTTCCGATGAAAAGAAAGAGACCCGGAGTGCTTTTGGATTAATACAGGTATAGAACATTTGTGGTATACTATTCCGAAATCTATTATATTTCCTCCTTTGCCTGAACCATGATCGTACCATGCATTTAATTTCCTGTTAACTTTAAAGGATGCTTGCTTTTCTTCTCTTAATGGTGACAAGTACCAGTGATCATAGTTATTGATTTTCTCTGGCTGAAAACCTAATTTTTCCAGGTACGCTACCATGTCCGTTTGCCTGGCTTCCTAGAAAGAAAAATTTGGGCTGCTCATTACACTGTTTTTTGATGATTTTGATGAAACCTGCTCTTATCTCTTGTTTTACAACTACTTATCACTTCATCTTCTTTTCATCAGGAGGATTAGACTTGTCATCACAGTGCTTTTTCAGATGAAACTTTGATGACGTTTCTGATGACTATAACTTCTTTATCTTCAATTATTTATACTCTTGTCATCAAAATCATCAGAAAAATGAAGGTTTACGACCTCTTTTTGTAAAATGAAATTCGAAAAGTGCTACAGCTTCCTGCTGTTAGTCTTTACGTACTCTAATACTTCTGATTTCTGGAAGTAAACCCTTCCGTTTACTTTATGGTTAGGCAAGCCTTTTTTCATCCATTCGTTGATAAATAAAGTGTCCATATGTTTTTGTTTTATGGACGTAAAACTGGTTCAGAAAAATAAAGAAGTCAATGATGGATTAGCAGTGGATTTTTAAAGATTGATTTAGAAAGAGTTAGATTAGAAAGGAGAGGTACGCATACAATAAAACAGGATATATCAGGATAAGTATTAAGAGTAGAAAAACTCTTCCAAAGCTTTATTCAGCTTTTGAACTTTAGCGTTGTTGTTGCGGTGCTTATCGATAGCTTCCTTAATATTACCCTGTATAGTATTAACCTTTTTATTTTTGAAAGCATCAAAGTGAAGATGCAGGATGTGCGCTATATCAATAGCGCCGAATTGTTTAAACACCTGCTCGCCTTTTGCCATGTCTTTAGGTGCAGTTAAGTTTTGAATAATATAAAAAAGTTGGATAAGTTTTTCCAGATGACTATGATTATTGAGCTGGATATTACCCATTACATATCCGGCTGCAATAGCTTCCATTTTTTCTTCCGAAGCTGCAACAAGTGTATCAAGGTAAGATGCTAAAGTGTTGGCAATTTCTTTAGCTAGGTTTTCCTTGTCTGGCTGTTGAAGCGTATTATCCTTATTCACTTCCTTTTCAATAATGTTGTAAACCTTTTGTTCCAAATGAATTTTCAACTCTTGCTGCCGTACAATTTGCTGCTCTTGTTGTTTCTCTGATAGCGAATTCAAAACTGTCTCCAATTTATTAGTAAAGGCTTTACCAAGCTTTAGCTTTAATCGTCTATCCGTCTCAAAGCGAAGAAAACGAAGGAAATCCGCTTTATTATCATAGAAATTATAATGAAATTCTACATATTGAATAATGTCATACCCGTTGTATTCATACAGTTTATTAAAAATATCATTTGTATATCGGATGCTGGTAGGAGGAGCCGTAAAGTACAAATAATAATCTCTCTGGTAAACGCCTGTCTTATATTGAAAATAAGCAACGAAAGTTTTCTGTGCTGCGGAAACAGGATAACCGATCACATCTGAGGCCAGATTACGAAGCAATAAATTACTTCGTAATTTTTCTTTCCAGGTCATAACATCTTCTTTTAAATGGCAATAATTAGCTTACGATAAAAGTAAGAAAGAAAAGAAAGGTTTAGAATTGACAAATGTCACTAAATTTAAGGGTAACAATAAAATAAGTAAAAAGAGGATAAAAGGGAATTATTGCTTGGAAACTGCTTGGAAATAAAAAAGCAGTTATAGATTTTACTTCATAACTGCTTGATTTTCAGTGGGCCCACCAGGATTTGAACCTGGGACCACCTGATTATGAGTCAGGTGCTCTAACCAGCTGAGCTATAGGCCCTTTTTACATACAAAATAAGGCAACAAAAATAATTAAATATTTATAATTCCTACTCAAGATACTTTCGTAATAATCGTTCAGATATTTCTGAGACCCTTGTTAAATATAAATATAATTTCTACTTTTCATCTTTTTTATATGCTTTTCTATTTTCAAAGCCTGCTTGATAGACGTGCAATTAAGCAAGAAGAAAATTTCCCAATCATTGGCTGTTGGGTGTAAGCACCTGCAAAAAAAGCCTCATTATGTTGCTTCAATCTTGCAGCAGGATGATCATTCGTACTTCCTATATAGAAGCCATCTTTTTCTTTGCTATAAAGAATATATACGTAACTCATTCCTGTCAGATGCTCTAACCTCCCAATAATTATCGGGATGAGCTATAGGCCCTGCTTCTGTGGAAGCGGCTGCAAATATAAAAGTTTCTGCATTTCGGCAGTCATTATTTTTGCAATTATGCTAAAAATTAAAAATATTATTTTTGACCTCGGCGGAATTTTCATTGAAATTTATTTTCCAAAAACAGAGCATGCCTTTAAAACCCTTGGGGTTCCCAATTGGAGTGAGTTTTATACTCAAAGTACTGCATCCGCTCTGTTTGAAAAGCTAGAAACCGGAAAAATTACCCCGGAAGAATTTTATGAAGGATTTCGAAAAGAGTCAGGCGTTGACCTTACAGACGAACAAATAAGAGATGCCTGGAATGCAATGCTTGGAACTTTTGCGCCTGAAAGACTTGAATGGCTGGAAAGAATTCGCAAGCAATATAATATTTACCTGTACTCAAATACTAACTGGATACATTATATAGCCTTTCAGAAAATTTTCAGAGAATGTACAGGTAAGCAAAACTTTGATGATTATTTTATAAAGGCTCACTATTCTAATGAATTAGGTTTAAGAAAACCATATCCTTCATCTTATAGAAAATTACTGGAGATAGAAAAACTCAAACCCAACGAAACATTATTTATAGACGACACTGCTAAAAATATTGAAGGGGCTAAACAAGCCGGCCTTCAGACCATTCTTTTACTGCCGCCAAAAACAGTTTTTGATTTAGAACTATAATATTAGCTGATAATTTCAACAGAAGGTTTATTTAACGCAGATTGCTTAGAGGTATGTTGATATTAGCCAATAATGGTTTAGGTTAACCGAGAATTAAGAATCTAAAAATTGTTTTTTTTCTCTGCGGTAATAGGCGAAATCAGCGGCACAATTAAAAAAATGCTTATTTTATTTCCTCAAAATCAATATAATCTTCTTTACCAGGTGAGGTTTTTGACTGAGATTTGTTAATAGACTCATTATTTGCAGACGATGAATGAGCGGCGGAATTGAAACTATTCATATTTTCGTTGATGTCTTTCATTTTAGACTCTACGTTTTTTGTTGCCATTATAACAGGTATTAAGATCCTTATTATAAATTTCAACAACAAGTAAAATAGTATGAACCAAAACAATAATCGTATAAACATGATTTAGCGAAGGTACTATCCAACAGTATTAGACAGTACAAAAATGTCCGGTGTTTATCTTTTTTACAAAAAGTTAACTGAAAGAATTAAATTGTGGCATATAAGAGAAAGCGGAAATTTGGATTATATATATTCTTATTCTTACATTTGCATTGGAAATAAAACTACAGAAGGGAACGGCTACCGTTCCCTTCTCTTATTTAATATGACTAATGAAACAGTTATAGCAGAAGTAGAAGGTATATTTACTGCCCTTCTTGCACCGGAACCCGGAGATTTTTTGGTTTCAGTTAAAATAAAGCCTACTAATAATATTAAAATTTTTGTAGACAGCGACGAAGGGATGTCTATTGAAAAGTGTGTAAAATATAATCGTAAGCTTTACGCACAAATAGAAGAAAAAGCAATATTTCCCGATGGAAATTTTTCGTTGGAAATTTCTTCGCCAGGAGTTGATGAACCTTTGAAGATGCATCGGCAATATGTAAAAAATAAAGGTCGCAATGTACTGGTGACTTTTAATGATGCGACAGAAAAAGAAGGGAAACTTTTAGAAGTTACAGAAACGGATATAATTATTGAGCAAAAAACAGGAAAAGGAAAAAAGGCAGAAACACATCAACATGTTATTCCTTTTGTTAATATAAAAACAACTACTGTTCAAATTCAATTTTAAGTACAATTATACTAATATGCTGTATTTAAATTAGAATTTAGGATTTCACTTTTAGAATTTAAAAAATTATGGCAAGTATTAACTTAATTGAGGCATTCCAGGAGTTTAAGGATGCTGAAAACATCGATCGTCCGACTCTTATGAAGGTGGTAGAGGATGTATTTAAGACTCTGCTTCGTAAGAAGTATACAAGCGACGAAAATTTTGACGTAATTGTAAACGCCGAAAAAGGTGACCTTGAAATTATCCGTCGCCGCATGATTGTAGAAGATGGCGAGGTAATGGATCCGCTTGCTGAAATCGCTTACAATGATGCAACGAAAATTGAACCTGACTTTGAAGTAGGTGAGGAGTTATATGAAGAAGTAAATATTTATGATTTTGGTCGTCGTGCCATTTTGGCTGCAAAACAAACATTAGCAAGTCGCATCAATGATCTTAAAAAGAATGTACTTGTTAAAAAATACAGCGAGCGCATAGGAGAAATAATAAGTGCTGAAGTTTACCAGGTTTGGAAAAAAGAAGTTTTATTATTAGATGAAGACGGAAGCGAATTGATTTTGCCAAAATCAGAACAAATTCCAAGTGATTTTTTTAAAAAAGGCGAAAGCATACGTACAGTTGTAGAACGGGTAGATCTTAAAAGTAACACTCCGGTAATCATCTTAAGTCGTACCAGTCCAAAATTCCTGGCTAAATTGCTTGAAATTGAAGTGCCCGAAATTTTCGATGGCCTGATTGTTGTTCGCAAAATCGTACGAGATCCCGGAGAAAGAGCAAAAGTAGCCGTAGAAAGTTTTGATGACCGCATTGATCCGGTAGGCGCTTGTGTAGGTATGAAGGGAAGCCGCATTCACGGTATTGTACGTGAACTTAAAAATGAAAATATTGACGTCATTAACTGGACGAATAATATAAATCTGCTAATACAAAGGTCTCTCACACCAGCTAAGATTTCCAGTATGGACATTGATCAGGAAACTAAACATGCAAGTGTCTATCTTAAGCCTGACCAGGTTTCATTAGCTATCGGCCGTCGCGGTGTTAATATAAAATTGGCCTGTGAACTTACCGGTTTTGAAATTGATGTTTATCGTGATAATGAAGGTGAAGTTGAAGAGTTTGACATTGATCTTGAAGAGTTCGGTGACGAAATTGAACCCTGGATAATAGATGAACTTAAGAGGATCGGTTGCGATACTGCGCGAAGTGTATTGGAGTTAACAGCAGAAGAATTGGAGCGTCGTACAGATCTGGAAAAAGAAACTATAGTTGAAATCAGAAACATATTGAAAAACGAGTTTGAAAAGGAATAGTGCATATTAAAGTTTTTTGTTTGGGGCAGTTGAAAGAATATTGAACATTGTTCCAACGCTTCGTTCAACATTCTTTCCCGATTAGACCATTTAAGTCTGTTTGAAGTAAATAAGGCAAAAGATTCAGCAAAAATTATTTATAATATGAATAAATATTTATTTGCAAGGTTTGTAATAAATTGTAGTGCATAAAGGTTACATTTACGCCTTTGTTGAATAAAGTAGATAGTATTTATTGATCAAAAAATTCTGCCCGGCAGAGACGAAACTTAAAAGTTAAAATCCATAACAACAAGAGCTTTAAAAAACAGTAGCTTTTCGGATATAACTTAGGATTACTTTTGGCAGCATTGCAAGCAATGACGCCTACGACAAATAAAAATATTGAATGTTAGAACTTAAATTACCGAGATTATTAGCCGCTGCCAAAGAGTTTAACGTTGGTCAGGATACTATTGTTGATTTCCTGATCGGAAAAGGCTTTAGCCGAGACGAACTGAAACCGACGGCTAAGCTCAGCGAAGAGATGTACCGTTCGCTTCAGCACCAGTTTCAGGGAGACAAAGTGGCAAAAAATAAAGCTGACCTTGTTGAGATTCCAAAAGGAGTTCAACAGGAAGGCCGGAAGAAACGTGACGAAGAAGAAATCACGTTCAATAAAAAAGAGTTTCAAAAACCTGCGCCTCAACAGCCTGCACAAGAACCCCTACCTGGCGGCGTAGCAGCGGAGATAAAAATACCAGAATCTGTTGCCGAGCCTGTGCAACAAGCGTTGCAACAGTTACCAATGCAAGCACCCGCTGAACCCAAACAACACGAACCGGTAAAGCAACAAGTTCAAACAAACATTCAACTTCAAGCCGAACCACTTCAGGAACAAATTCAATTTTTGAAGGCAGACGAAGAAAGTGTTGTACAATCCCGACAGTCAATTGCGGGGGAAATGGCGACAACACCATCTGATCCCTTAGTTCAAGAAAATATAAATGACCTCACTAAGGAGCGGTTACTAGAGAATCAGTCATCCTCACTCAAAATAGAAGCCCCGGAGATTGAAGGGCCGAAAATTATTTCAAAAATTGATCTTTCTGCAATAGACTCTTCTACACGCCCAAAAAAAGGGTCTAAAAAACCATCAGAGCAGAAAAAGTCTATATCCGGCCCGACAGCAAAAAAACAATCGGGGAAAGAGGAAATAGAGCAACCTCATCCCGCATCTTCCGTTGCGTTGCCACCTCAGGTACAACCGAAACACAGTCCAGGAGTCCAACCCCAGAATGAGCCCATGACCACTGATGCTTCTTTAGAGGCTGCAGAGACTGCTTCTCCGTTATTATCAAATATAAAAGCTGATAAACTTGAGGGACCTAAAATTTTAGGTAAAATTCAATTACCTGTTGAAACTGATACTCGTCCTAAGCAAAGTAACCAGGAAAAACGTAAACGTAAACGAATTCCGGTAGATCGTAAGGGCACAGAACAGGCTCATACAGATTCTAATCATCAACATCGGTCCGGACAAGGCTCGGTTCACCGTCCAACTTCAGTGGGGACAGGACCTAATAATCGTTTTGGTCCACGTTCTTCAGAGTTGCCAGGTGCACAGCGCCCGCAGTCTGCTGGGGGACAAGGAATTTTTAACCGGATGGCCGGTGGCACTCAAGGCGGAGGGGGATTTAATCGCTCAGGACAAGCACCTGCTCCCGGGCAGCAACGTCCTGCACAAACAGGACATGGTGCAGCTAACAGATTCGGACCACGTTCTGCAGAAAAGCGAAGAGATGATAAAGAAATAGATCAAAAAGAAATTCAGGATAAAATACGCGAAACGCAAGCCAAATTGGCTGGTGGTTCAGGACGCGGTAAAAGTTTAAAGGCAAAATACCGGAAAGCCAAAAGAGATGGCGTTGCAGAGAATGCAGGGCAAGAGGGAGATGATAACAAGTTATTGGTGACCGAGTTTATCAGTGTGAGCGAATTAGCTAACCTGATGGATGTAAGCTTTGCAGAGGTTATTGGTAAATGTATGGGACTGGGTATTATGGTATCGATAAATCAGCGCCTCGATGCAGAAGTGATAGAACTGGTAGCAGGTGAGTTTGGTTTTGACGTTGAATTTATAGATATGGAGGCTCAGGCCGAAATGGAAGAAGAGGAAGATGAGGACGATGAAGAAAATCTGCAGCCAAGAGCTCCGATTGTTACCATTATGGGTCACGTTGATCATGGTAAAACCTCATTACTCGATTATATACGAAATGCAAATGTAGTAGCTGGTGAAGCCGGTGGTATTACTCAGCACATCGGAGCATACGAGGTTAAAACATCTGCAGGCAAAAAGGTAACTTTTTTAGATACACCGGGACATGAGGCCTTTACTGCCATGCGTGCGAGAGGTGCAAAAGTAACTGATATCTCCGTAATAGTAATTGCTGCAGACGATGCAGTAATGCCCCAAACAAGGGAAGCAATCAGTCACTCTCAGGCTGCAAATGTTCCTATGATTTTTGGAGTTAATAAAATTGATAAAGAAGGAGCAAATCCGCAGAAAATATATGAGCAGCTTTCTGCAATGAATATCTTAGTAGAAGACTGGGGGGGTAAATATCAAAGCCAGGAAATCAGTGCAAAAAAAGGATTGAATGTTGACCTTTTGCTTGAAAAAATTCTGCTTGAATCTGAAATACTTGATTTAAAAGCCAATCCTGATCGTGAAGCGAATGGAACGATTGTAGAAGCTTCTTTAGATAAAGGACGTGGGTATGTAGCCACATTGCTCGTTCAAAACGGGACACTACGTCAGGGAGATATTATGGTGAGCGGCCAGTATTTTGGTAAGATAAAGGCTATGTTTAATGAGCGTAATCAAAGATTAACAGAAGCTCCACCGTCTACTCCGGTCCTTGTTTTGGGTTTAAATGGTGCTCCTCAGGCAGGTGAAAAATTCAGGGTCTATCAGGATGAAGCTGAAGCAAAAGACATTGCAACGAAGCGTTCTCAAATTCTTCGTGAACAAGGTTTACGTGCAAGAAAACATATTACCCTTGATGAGATTGGACGCAGACTTGCCCTTGGTAACTTTAAAGAGCTGAACCTGATTATTAAAGGTGATGTTGATGGATCGGTAGAAGCGTTGAGCGATTCATTGCAGAAATTGTCTACAGAAGAAATCGCTGTAAGAGTAGTTCACAAAGGTGTCGGACAAATATCAGAAAGCGATGTTAACCTCGCCACAGCATCAGATGCGATATTAATAGGTTTTAACGTTCGGCCGTCAAGCCAGGCTGCTAAAGTAGCGGAAAGTGAAGGTCTTGAAATTAAATTGTATTCAATCATTTACACAGCTATTGATGAACTGAAGAGTGCAATGGAAGGCATGCTTGAACCTAAGTACCAGGAAAAAATAACTGCAAATGTTGAGGTAAAAGAAGTGTACAAGTTTGATAAAGCAACTGTTGCAGGATGTTTGGTGCTGGATGGTAAAATATTCAGAAATTCAAAAGTGCGTATTATTCGTGATGGCATAGTTGAGTATCCTAAAGGTGAGGGAGCAAGTGCAGAGTTAGGTTCACTGAAACGTTTTAAAGATGATGTAAAAGAAGTTGTAAATAATATGGAATGTGGTATTACTATTAAAAACTATAATGATCTGAGGGTTGGTGACATAATTGAAGCATTTGAAGAAGAAGAAGTAAAGAGAACTTTATGATACTCTGATTTTGTAGGATTTTAATAAAAAGCATAGGAGTTTTCCGATGCTTTTTTTATACTGTGAAAAAAATCGTGAGTGCAAAAGGATAAAGAGATGGTTCACACTGGACTTGAATGGTAAAAATGCATAATAAAATTATGAGCTTTTCGTTTTATAGAAATCAAACGAGTCTGCCTTATTTTTTTTATCATGATATTATTAAAAAAGAACCAATTTTCCATGCACCATTTACACACTTCTTTTAAAAAAATAATTTTTACTGCTGCGTTCCTCCTGTTAACCGCTGCTGCTTTTTCTTAATTGAAGATTGGCACCAATCCAACTCAGATAAATAAATCTTCTATTCTTGAACTTGAAAGTGACAGGCAAGGTTTTCTGCTGCCTAGGCTTACAGATACCTCAGCCATTAATACACTTACTCCCCCTGATGGCATGTTAATCTATCTTTCCTCTGCATCAGCAGCAGGCAGAGGTTTATATATTCGTAAGTCAGGTATCTGGCAAAGATTTGTAACTGACTCCATTGCTCTTGATAAATGGTCAAAGTCAGGAGATGTATTGAATGGAACAGAAAGAATGGGATCATTGAACGGTCAAACATTAAGATTAATTACAAATAGCCTTGATCGCTTAACTATTGATGGCAATACAGGTAATGTAAGCGTTACAAATTCTGTTGCTGTTAATAAATCACTATCTGTAGCTGATACAACAGCTACCGGAAAACTGAGCGTAATAGACAGTGTAAATTTTAGAAGTCTTAACCGCAGCAGTGTGTTAACAGAAGTACTAGTAATAGATACAGCTAATGGTTCGGTAAGAAGAAGAACCATATCTCCGGAAGCATTTAAAAACTGGGTTATAGGATCATTCAGGACTACAGTCAATGCAAATGGTTTATCAAAAATCGCTGGTGCCACAACTGATACACTTGTTCTGCACCCTGCAAATGCAACAAATCCCGGAGGTGTTTCTGCAGTAATGCAAACGTTTGGCGGACACAAAACTTTTCAGGACTCTCTTACTGCAGCACAAACCTTATTAGTAGGAGCAACGGGAAATGCAAATTCTACCTTACAGGTGCAAGGAAGTGTGTCATTATCTATAAGAACAGTAACTGCCAGTACTGCAGTTACCAATACTGACTATACCCTGCTTGTTAATGCAAGCGGAGGCGCTGTAAATATAACTTTACCTGCTCCATCAACTGCGAATATTGGCAGGACATGCATCATTAAGAAAATAGCCGGTGGATTAACTAATGATGTGATCGTTAATGGTCCTATTGAAGACGGTAATTCTTTCAGCTTATACAATGACTGGACAGTTCTAAAGGTGCAGACCGACGGGAACAGATGGTATGTTATAAAATAAGATTTCCTTCAACGGTTATAGTTAAATAGCACCTTCTTTCCTGGATAAAATACAATTGGAGCACGTGCTAAAGAAGAAATATGAAAAGAATTACTGTCAGTTTATTTGCATTGTTTTTATTGATCGCTTTTCATTCTTCAGGGCAGTTAAAAATAGGTGATCAGCCGACACTATTAAGAAAGGCGGTAGCATTAGATGTCCAGGGAAGCAGCGGGTTGCAGGGTCTTTGGATACCAAGAGTAACAGATACTTCGGTCACAGGAATCCGTGCCTTAAATCCGCCTGATGGATTAATTATTTATCATCCGCCATCAGGCAAATTATTTTTAAGGTCAAACAATACATGGGTTAGTTATCTAAGTCAGGCTATTACAACAATTTCATCAGCAGGTCAGGGTATTGAAGGCCCTAATGTTACTCTTCAAACAGGAACTGCTGCCGGAACAGGTAATGATTTTAATATCGCTGCAAACACTGCAGGTAATACTGTTACTTTTAATATGCCCAATGCGTCACCTGTGGTAAGAGGAGTGGTTACAACCGGAGCTCAAACTTTCGGAGGCGCTAAAACTTTTGCTAACGGAGTTACTGTTACCGGTGCTGCCGGTGCCGCAAGCAATGTTACATTAGGCATCAATGCGGCTACAACCCCGGCTGGTGTAAGTGATAAATACTTATCTGTTGATACTACCGGGAAAATAACACTAAATGCTGTAACCGTAGTAACCAACAGGCAAATAAGAATAAAGAGTTATACCAGGAAACTGGATGGTGTGCCGCTAAACCTTAACAACAATATCACAGCCAGATATACCTTCACATTTTCAGGAGAAAACTTAACAACTACTTCTTCCGTCACTATCAACCCTTTATTTTCTTTTAAATTAGGGGTAAGTATAGATTATTCCCGCGTAGTTGATGCAAATACCATTGAAATTGTCCTCTCAAACAGGAGTGGTGATGGTCAACCATTTACCAACGGGACTGACGGTACCTTTAATATTACGGTAATCGAATTTTAGCTGTTGACGACAAGACTCACTATATTAATTATATCACTTGCATTTATAAAAATTTCAGGTGCACAGGAAACTGTTTACATTCCTCCAGGTTCTGCTATTCAGTTTGGAAGTACAACTCCTGCGGGCATTTTTGGTTATTTGATAAATGAAGGAAATCTTAGCATAAGAAAAAGAGGTGATGTTTTTTTTAGTGGAAAGATATGGGCTAATCGTGCCGGCGGCTCTCTTAGTGATAACAACCTTGACAGCAATTCCATAGATGGAGGAACAGTCCATTTTGTTACCAATCCCTTAGGACAGCAAATTCTTGATTCTAAATCTTCAGGCAGTAAAGGTTCTTTTTGCAATCTCACTATTGACAATAATTCAGATGTCATTCTCGTATCAGATGTTACCGTCCTCAACACGCTGCAATTTAAAAGAGGTCATCTTTTGTTAAATAATCATGATCTTATTATTGGTGATGAATCGTTGAATGGAAGTATTACAGGTTACGATGAAAGCCGGTTTGTTGTTACCGGTTCCGATCCAACCGGCGGTTTTATCAAGCATAAATCTATTATGCCCGGTGCTCTTGCTACATTCCCTGTCGGCCCAACAGTATCTGCTTACAGTCCCGCTCAGTTAATTAATAATGGAATTGAAAATGAATTTTATGGTCGTGTTTTCAATAATGTATATGAAAAGGCTTTGTATGGTGCTATACTCACAGATAGTACGTTAGCACTTACCTGGGCGATTGCTAAAAAAACAGGCGACAATGAGGAGGTGATTGTAAAACTACAAAATGATGCGTCAATAGAAAATGATGTTTTCAGAAGCATGCGTAATAATAGTTATGTTACAATATATGGGAATTCGCAATGGGATAAACCTTTTTTGTGGAATCCTGCACAATCTCCGGGAGATATTACCGGTTCATTTCCTATCGCTTCATCTATTGTGAACTCTCGCAGAATCATATTGAATAAAAGCTTGCTGTATCTGTCCAAAAAAGTAAGTAATCATTTCAAAGCTTTTACAATTCCTAATGCCTTTAGCCCTAATGGCGATAATATCAATGATAAATGGATCGTTAAAGGCCTCAAGGATTATGATAATTGTACGGTAGAAATATTTACACGTTACGGCCGCCCCGTTTTCCGGTCTCATGGTTACCAGCAGCCTTGGGACGGTACATATAACGGTTCACCAATGCCGGTAGCCACCTATTATTATCTGATAGATTTACGCAATGGAGAAAAACCGTTGAGCGGACCTCTTACGTTGCTTAGATAATCTTATTCTCCATCATAAATAGTTTGTTAAAACCTTTTATGTGTTAATCTAATCGTATCAACAAAACCTATTTTTGATACTTTAGTATTAATATGAAAATTACATTCTTTCTTTTTGTTTGTACAATAGGCATAAGTGCAGCAGTATATGCCCAACCAAAAAAAGTAATCGCAGATAAAATTGTAGCGCAGGTGGGGGATAAAATTATTTTACGTTCTGATATTTATAATTCTATTCAGGATGCGCAGCGACAGGGAGCCGCCTTGCCTCCAAATCCTGAATGTATGCTGGTAGAAAGGGCATTAATTGAAAAGGGGTTAGTATTGCAAGCTGAAAAAGATTCACTTCCTGTAAGTGATGAAGAGTTAGACGCAGAACTTGACAACCAGATACGAGGATTTGTTATGCAATATGGGTCAAAAGAAGTTTTGGAAGAGGTGGCAGGCAAATCTGTTTACCAGTTAAAGGAAGATTTCAGGCAACCTTTCAGAGAGAGGAAGTTAGCAGATCAAATGAGAAAGAAGATAGTGGAGAATGTAAAAATGACCCCAAATGAAGTGCGTGCATATTTTGAGCAAATACCAAAAGATAGCTTGCATTTTTATGAAAGCGAACTCGAAGTAAGTGAGATTGTAGTATATCCAAAAGCAAACCGGGAAGTGGAAAGCTATGTTACGCGTGAATTAAATGAATGGAAAAAGCAGGTTGAAGACGGATCAAAAAAGTTCGAACAGTTAGCTAAATCCTATACGGAAGATCCTGGCAGCAAAGAGTCAGGCGGACAATACAATATAAACCGGAATGATAAGTTTTGGGATCCTGCTTTCCTGGCTGCTGCTTTTAAATTGAAGGAAGGCCAGGTTTCACAGGTTGTTAAATCAAAGTTTGGATTACACCTTATTCAGATGGTAAGCAGGTCAGGTGATGATGCTGTAATACGACACATTTTAAGAATACCGCCTGTAACAGATACTGAAGTGAAAGAATCAATAGGTTTACTTGATACTATCAGATCAAAATTGGTTGCCGAAACAACTACTTTTGGAGAGGCAGTCAATAAGTATAGTGAGGATGAAGGAAGCAAGTTTAGTGGCGGCAGAAGGCAGGGGCGTGACGGTTCGGGTTTTGTTACAATTGATCAGTTAGATAAAGACATGGTATTAGCAATACAAAAATTGAAAGTTGGTGAATATTCTCAACCGATTCCTTTTACTGATGAAAGAGGTAAAAAAGCAGTGAGATTAGTCTACCTGCAAACACGAACAGAACCTCATAGAGAAAGTCTTAAAGATGACTACAGTAAAATATCACAGCGTGTTCTAGAAGAAAAAAAGAATGATGTTTTGGATAAATGGTTTAAATCGCATATTCCAAATTATTATATTGTAATTGATAAAGATTTTTCCGGATGTGAAAATGTAAAAGAATGGACGGGTCATACTGCCGCTAATAATTAAATTTATTAAATAAATAATAAAAGAAGAGATCTACTGCATAAAGAGATCTCTTTTTTATTTTACAGTAAGTGCTATAAATAACTACATTAACCCACATTGCAGCAAAAGGCCCTTCAACTGTTAAATTTTAAAGTTTTTTAAAAATAAATCAACGTTTTTACACTGCCTTATTCGTACCCCCCTACGAGTATAAATTTTTTATTCC
>JAABUS010003915.1_pt1 | contig 22798 bp, 23 predicted proteins | sample 5560161 | NCBI WGS metagenome assembly JAABUS01 (sample SAMN10711885, study PRJNA513376) | rock metagenome | isolation source: Antarctica rocks | place: Antarctica: Victoria Land, Trio Nunatak nord | collected 2016-01-04
AATAAGCTGGCTTTCTGCTAATTCTTTAGGTTGGTTATCAATAACACATAAAGTGCCCAAAGCGTGGCCTTCCTCGTTCACTAAAGGGACGCCTGTATAAAAAACTACCTGTGGATGGCCGGTAGTTAAAGGGTTATGCATAAAGCGTTCATCTTTGGTAGCGTCCGGAACAACCAATATTTCACTTGGATTTAAAATAGCGTGTGCACAAAAGGCATATTCCCTGGGTGTTTCCGTCGTTTCAAGTCCGTGCCGGGATTTAAACCATTGCCGGTCTGCATCCACAAAACTGATCAATGAAATAGGCGTATTGCAGATTTCTGAAGCCAGCCGGGTAACGTCATCAAAGTCTTTTTGCGCCAAACTGTCCAGAATTTCGTAAGAAGCAAGCGATTTTAAACGGCTTTCTTCATCTTCTGTTAAGTCTGCTACAATCATGAAATGATAATTTTAAAAAGCTTTTGCCAAAGGTTTTGTGCCGAACCAAAGCTAAAATTTTTTGCAATAATATTAAATGAAATCTGCATAGACGACCTACTTTATTTTTACCCGGTAAAAGCAGTATTTAAAACGATAGAAGTTTATGCGCCCATCGCATACAATACAATATTCACCCCAAACTTGGTGTTGTCTTCTGCCAGGAAACGCTTGTTCCTGAAATCGTAGTCCCACTCGCAGCCGTAATCTTTATTGCTGTACAAAACAGCAATCCGCCCGTTGATTTCAATGGCTTTCAGGTAATCATGGATGAGGTCATCGCCCCAACCGTTCAACTCAAAAGCCGTATTGGGCGGGCCTTTTTCAAACTTAAAAAAAGATGAATAAATGGGATGGTTTGCCGGGATCTTCTTTAACGCATGTGTACCAAACAAAGCCGTCATCTGCGTTTCAAAAGAACGGGCAAAAAGGCCGTCAATATCGTGGTTGCAATCATCTGCAAAAACAAACCCGCCGTTTTGTACATATTGTTTAAAGTTGCTGCATTCCTGCCCGTTAAACTGCACCAATTTGTGCCCGCTGAGGTAACAAAATGGTGAAGCAAAAATTTCATTGCTGCTTAAATCAATAATTTTTTCTTGTGTGTTGATGGGGATGGTGGTGTATTCGATCAGCGAATTAAGGATATTGGAAGGCATCCGCTGATCGGTGTCCCAATCACCGGAAGTGTACCGTAAACGGGTAAAAGTAAATTTGGCGGCATTCATCGCCCTAAATTATTGTAAATATTGGCCAATGCTTCTTTTATGCCCATAAATCCTGTAAAGTTTCTGCTACTATCCGATAGTTTTCTAAATTCCGACATTTTATTTCTACTTTTCTCGAATAACAAATCACGTTTCGCTCATTTTAATTAAAAGACGTTTTGGAGACCACAGAAAGTACCATAAAAAGCCTGCTTGCCCAACTTTCATTACTTAAAAAAGAAATTCAAAAAGTAATTATCGGTCAGGACCAGGTTTTGGATGAAATGCTGGTTGCCTTGCTGGCCGGCGGCCATTGCCTGTTGGAGGGCGTGCCCGGTTTGGCAAAAACGCTGATGGTACGCACTTTGTCGCAGGCCTTGCATTTATCGTTCCGCCGTATTCAGTTTACGCCCGACCTGATGCCGACCGATATTATCGGAACAGAAATCCTGGAGGAAGACCACGTAACCGGAAAACGTTTTTTTAAATTTAACAAAGGCCCGCTTTTTGCCAATATTGTTTTGGCTGATGAAATAAACCGGACACCGCCAAAAACCCAAGCGGCTTTGCTGGAAGCGATGCAGGAATTTGAAGTAACTTACGGCGGGCAAACTTATCCTTTAGATCGTCCTTTCTTCATCCTTGCTACCCAAAACCCGATTGAACAGGCCGGGACTTATCCCTTGCCCGAAGCACAGTTGGACCGATTTTTATTGTATGTGAAAATAGGTTACCCAACTGCGCAGGAAGAATTTGGCGTTTTAAACAGTACGACCGGCAGCAAAAAAACAACAGTAAACCCGATTTTAGGCGGAGAAGAAATTAGGCAGTTGCAAGGCTTGGTGCGCGATGTCAGCATCAGTGATGACCTGGTGCATTATGTCAGCAGCCTAATTCGTGCAACGCGGCCTGATACCACAACCGTTCCTTTTGTAAAAGAATGGGTACGCTGGGGCGCTGGCCCACGTGCCGGGCAGGCGTTGATTTTGACAGCAAAAGCACGTGCTTTATTTAAAGGAAGGTATGCAGTGTTGATGGAAGACCTCCACAACATGGCTTTCCCGGTTTTGCGCCACCGGATTTTAATGAATTTTAAAGCCGATGCGGAAAACGTAAGCTCTGACAAAGTAACGGAAGAGCTGATTAAAGCGATTGAGCGGCCGAAAGTTATGGCTTAACAATACTGTTTTTATAGGTACAAAAATTTAGATTTGTTATAAATCCTAAAAACGAAAAATTATGTCTGAAACAGAACAATTAAAACTGAATATCATACAGTCTTTAGATCAGGCTGATGAAAAAGTGCTCCGGATGGTTCAAGCCATTTTACAAATTGAGCAGGAATATGATTTTTGGGAAGATTTGCCTGATGAGGTAAAAAATGAGGTGGAAGAAGCAATCATTGAGGCCGATAAAGGCTTAGGTAAAACGCATGAAGAGGTGATGAAAGAATACAAGAAATATCTTTGATGGTTTACAAAATCATCTGGCTTTCCCATGCTCAGCAACGTTATCGTGAAATTATTGGCTACTTAGAAAAAGATTGGTCACAAAAAGAAGTAGAGAATTTTGTTCGTTTTACAAACGATTTGATCGGCCAAATTGAAATAAACCCACTGCTTTTTAAAAAGATTTCAAAAAGCGGATTACGGCAAGCAGTATTAACTAAACATAATTTGATTTTATATCGAATTGAAAATGATCAAATTCAATTGTTGACAATTTTTGATACTCGACAAAATCCCCGGAACAAACCCAAATTCTGAACATTCTTCAATATCACATGTCCAGCCTCCTCGATCCTAAAATCGTCATGTCTATCAAAAGCCTGCAATTAGCTGCCAAAACAGTAATTGATGGGTTTTTAAGCGGCGTCAACAAAAGTACCATCAAAGGACCGGGAATGGAATTTTCTCAGTACCGAAGTTATCAGCCCGGCGATGATTTGCGTTCGTTGGATTGGAAAATGTTTGCGCGATCAGACCGTTATTACATCCGCGAATCCGAAGTGGAAACCAGTATTTCCGTCCGGTTCCTGGTGGATGCAAGTGCTTCCATGAACCACGAAGATGCGGGTTTTAAAAAGATCACGTATGCCGCTTGTTTAACGGCTTCGCTTGCGTATTTGGCCAACTTGCAAAGTGATGCAACAGGGTTGTTTGTGTTGCAAAACGGCGGTTTGTTTTCTTTGGTGCCGAGGCAAAGCGTGCAGCATTTAAACCGTCTGTTTTATCAGTTGGAAAACCTGAACCCGGCAGGAAAACTGACAGAACCGGTAGCTTACAAAGAAATTTTTGCCGGAACAGGAAAACGTGAGTTGTTAGTTTTTATCACAGACTTTTATGAAGAGAACGGCGAAATTTTAGCCTTGCTGGATAAACTTTCTACCTTAAAACATGAGATCATCGTTTTTCAATTAATAGGAAAAAACGAACTGGAACTGGATTTTTCCGGCTATTCAACTTTTGAAGATTTAGAAACCGGACAAACGATACAAGTTAACGCAGCACAGGCGCGAAAAGTGTACAAACAGAAATTAGACGAACGCTTGGCGTACATCAAAACACAACTGCTCGACCGGCATATTTTTTACCGTCTGATCAGTATGGACCAACCTTTAGACCAAGCGTTAAGGGATTTTTTGAACCAGCGCGTAAGGAGTTGAAAGTTTTAAGTTATACGTGATAAGTTAAAAAACACTAAGGGCTGAAAGCCGATTGCTGACAGCCGATTGCTAAATAATAAGTTTTAAAGGCGCTGACAGCCGATTGCTGAAAGCTAATAGCTAAAAATTGTGCTTCAACTACTAAACCCTTCCTGGTTATGGGCGTTTGCCGGAATCATCATCCCGGTGCTCGTCCATTTATGGCACATTAAAACCGGCAAAACGCTCAAGATCGGCAGTATTGCTTTGCTGGGCGAAAGTGCGCGGCAAAGTGCGCGCAGCTTCCGCCTAACTGACTGGCTGCTGCTGCTTTTACGCTGCCTTTTATTGCTGCTGCTCGCGCTTTTATTAACTGAACCATTGTGGCAAAAACAAGCAGGACCTGCTAAAACAAAAGGTTGGGTTTTGATGGAAAAAGAACCGCTAAAAGAAGTATATGCCCGCTTTAAACCACAAATAGATTCGCTGTTAAAAGCCGGATATGAACTGCATCAGTTCGATACTTCTTTTAAGGCCATAAAATTGGCAGAGGTTTTAAAAGATACGGTCAAAATAAAACCCAATCCAAAACCTCGCCCCTACTGGGCCTTGCTAAAATTGCTGGAACAACAACTGCCACAAAAAGCGCAGGTTTACTTGTTCGCTTCCAATCAATTACAGCATTTTCAAGGTTCCCGTCCCGAACTGAGTGTTAACCTTAACTGGAAAACTTATACGCCTTCCGATTCTGTTTCCACCTGGATCCAAAACGCTTTTTTAACTTCAACAGATAGCATCCGCTTGGTTGTTGGCAACAGTAAACCGTCCGGTACTTCTTTTAGCACTATAAACCTGCAATCGGCTGATCGCGGCAATTCTCGTTTTAACGTTTCTTTTGAGGAAGGGAAGCCGGTTGTTGGTTTAAAAAACAGTTCCCAGCGACCTGTCTCCGTTGATACATCAACCCTAAAAATAACGGTTTATCAAAACCAGTTTCCGGCAGATGCGGCTTATTTGGAAGCTGCTTTACAAGCTGTAAAAAAATTCAGCGGAAGAAAGATGAAGATTAATCTTGCAAACAATCCTAACCAGATCAAACCTAAACAAAACTGGGTTTTCTGGTTGTCCGATCAAATCATTCCAAAAAACTTCAACCCAAAATTGGTCAATAACGGAAGGGTTTTTAAATATGAAACCGGCAAACCGCAAGCCATCAATTCCTGGATCAGCAGCGGGGAAGATTTTGCAGGAAGCATTGCCGGACCGATTAACTTGTATCAACATTTTTTAGCCGATAAAAGAAGCATTGCCGATCCAGGAATGGAAACGATTTGGCAGGATGGATTTGGCGGGCAGGTTTTAAGCAGTCAAAAAGCAGGAAATGCAACAGTTTATCATTTTTACAGTCGCTTTAACCCTGCCTGGAATGATCTGCCCTGGAGCAGTGATTTCCCGAAACTAATTTTGAATTTAGTCCTTCAAAGTTATCCGCAACCGGATTTTTTAGCAAACGACAAGCGAACGATCAATTCCGGGCAGCAGCAACCGTCCGCAGCAATTAACCCAAACCCATCTGTCAAAAACATAAAACCAATGGATTTGACCGATTTGAAACATGGCTGTTGGATTGCTTTGTTCCTGGTTTTTTTATTGGAGCGGATCATTTCAACCCAAACAAAAAAAGAAGTAATTTATGCTTGAGGCAAACGGAAAATACATCATCGGCAACTGGCAAAAAAAGTGGAAGGCCAACAATATATTGTCGCTTGCTTTGCTTGCTTTAGCGGCATCGCTTCTTTTAAACACTATTTTTCATGTGTTTTTTTCGGGTTCGTTCTGGTGGATGCTGCCGTTATTTTCCGCTTTTGCAGGGATCATTTTTTATATTGACCCTTCCTGGAAAATAGGTATCCCGGATGTTGCCCGTTTTCTCAATACCTCTTTTCCGGAGCTGGAAGAAAGCACCGAACTCACTTTAAAATCTTCCGAATCACTTAATCTTTTGGAACGGCTGCAACAGCAAAAAGTAGAAAATATCTTGCCACAACTTCCTCAGCCAAAAGTATTTTACAAGCGTTTAAAATTTGCTGCCCTTCTGTTCATTGCTGTTCTCGGCTTCAGTTTTTTACTGATGAAACTTCCCCTTCAATCTAAAAACAAACATTTTAACACGATAAAAGAAGCATTTAACGGAACTACGCAGCAAGCAAAACCAGAAGTTATTTTGCCGGAGATCAAGCACTTCAACATGAAAATTACGCCGCCTGCTTATACTGGCAAAAGTTTTCGTGAACAGGAAAAATTTACGGTTACGGCAGAAGACGGCGCAGTAGTAACTTGGGAAATCAACACGAATAAAGCGGTAAAACAGGTTAGTTTTATTTTTAACGATCATGAAAAACTGGCATTAAAAGCAGCAAATGCCGAACATACATTGTGGAAAACAGCAAAAGCAATTCATGCGCCGGGATTTTATCAGGTGAATCTGGATGGAAAAATTTCAGAATTGTACCAGATTGAAGTGATCAAAGATTTGCCGCCCGTGATCCGCATCCAATCACCAAAACCAACTACGGTAATTGATTATGGCGAACCGCAAAAAACACTGCTAAAAACAGTATTAAGCGATGATTACGGCATCAGCGAAGCTTATATCAACGCCACCATTGCCAGCGGCAGCGGCGAAGCGGTGAAGTTTAAAGAACAAAAAATCAGTTTTGGAACTATTTTTTCCGGTCATCAAACCCAATACCAGTTGCAAAAAAGCTTGGATTTAAAAGCTTTGGGCATGCAGCCCGGCGACGAACTGTACTTTTATGTAAAGGCGACCGACAACCACAATCAGGAAACACGCTCGGAAGTTTACATCCTTTCGATTGCAGACACGGCCAAATTAATGCAAATGGAAGGCATAGTGAACAGCTTGGACGTGAAGCCGGAACTGTTCAGGAGCGAGCGGCAGATCATCATCGAAACAGAACAATTGCTAAAAGAAAAAGACACGATCAAGGTGGAAGAATTTAAGAAACGGAGCAATAATCTGGGTTTCGACCAGAAGCTGCTGCGCCTACGTTATGGTAAGTTTTTGGGTGAAGAAAATGAATCAGGCGGTGATCCGGAAGGCGGAAATACTTTATCGGATCCAAAAGATTTCAGTAACGCCACAAAAATCCTGGATGCTTATACCGATAAGCACGACAATGCCGAAGATGCGGGCTTTTTAGAACCGGAAACCAAAAACCAGTTGAAAGCAACGCTGAACGAAATGTGGAGCGCCGAGTTGCGTTTGCGTACTTACAAACCGCAGGAAGCCTTGCCTTTTGCCTATAAAGCACTACGTTTATTAAAAGATTTGCAGCAAAAATCGCGTGCTTATGTGGCTAAAACAAGCGCTAAAATTGCACCGTTAAAACCGGCAGAAAAAAGGCTGACCGGCGACCTCACTAAAATTATCGAGCCGATAAACCAGCAGGATTTTAAAAAACAAGCTGATCCGAATTTGGCCTTGCGGCAATCGGCAAGCTTGTTGGAACAGTTAAAAAACGGTACAGGTTTGGGTACGGCATCTTTGCAAATCCTCCGCCAAACTAATGTACAGTTGAGTGGGAAAGCGACTGCACAACCATCGGTTTATTTGTATGCTGTTACTGCTTTTCGTAAAATTTTAAACAGCGTTAATCAGCCAAAAAACATCAGGCAACAGGATATTCTGGCAGTAGAAAAAGCGATACAAAAAATGCTCCCGGCGGTTGCCAAACTGCCGCAGCCGGCACAATCTAACCCTGACCTGGGTTTGGCCAATTCGTATTTTAAAAATTTAACCCGAATAAACCAGTAATGATGGCGTGGAATATCGGGGTAATTGTTGTTTCCGTTTTGCTGCTGGTTTTCCTGCTTTGGAAAGAGGCCGGCCGGAAAAACAAGTTGCGGTTGGCCTGGCGTTTACTGGCTTCTGTCCTTGCTGTGGCCAGCTTGGTTTGTTTGGCCGTTCCGCCATTTTATCACGGTAAAAGAAGCATGGTTTCAGATCAGGAAATACTGCTTTTAACGGATGGTTTCAACAAAGACAGCCTGAACAAATACCGGAATGTTTCTCCGCAGAAACCTTTTTTTACGGCAGATCAAACTGTTTTTCAAGCGTTAAAATCTCCTGATGTTCACTTTATTGCCGATATGGGTTTATGGAGAAACACCATTTCGGCCAGCACATCGCTGCGCATTTTAGGTTTTGGTTTGGAGGAAGATGAACTACAAAGTTTAACCCAAATGCTTGTTCGATTTACGGCTGCGGAATTACCTTCGGGAATACAAAAAATAAATTGGACGCACCGTTTAAATGCTGGTGAAAATTTTAAAGCACAAGGGCTTTTCCTCAACCAAAGTGATTCTAAAATCAAACTTATTTTAAAAGGGTTAGGCACCGGTTTGGATTCAACAGAAATAGGCGCTAAAAGAAGCATGGCTTTTTCTTTCGTCAACATTCCAAAACAAAGCGGGCATACAGTTTTTCGTTTGGTTGCCCTGTCAGGAAAAGATACGGTTGAAAATGAAGCGCTTCCGTTATGGATCGAACCTCAAAAAACACTGAAAGTACTGATGCTTGCTGCTTCGCCGGATTTTGAAAGCCGCTTTTTGAAGAACTGGCTGGCCGAAAATACGTACGGTGTTGCTGTGCAAAGTACGATCAGCAAAAACAAAACGACCACTACTTTTGCCAACATGAACAAGCTGCCGCTGGAGAAAATCACGCCTGCCCTGCTGGGGAATTTTGATGTGCTGATAACCGATGCAACGGCATTTGGAAACCTGAGCAAACCGGAAGCCGCTGTAGTTTTAGCGCAAACCAGCGCAAAAGGAATGGGTTTGATCATCCGGGCCGACAGCAGCGCAAATGCTTCTTTTATCGGTAAAAACTTTGTGTTGTACCAGCCGGACAATCCACCAAAACAATTGAATTTGAGGTTAAAGGATGCGGCAGGAACAGGTTCAATTATCCAAACCGATCATCCTTTTTTCATCCGAAATCAGCCCAACACACAAATATTGGTGCAGGATGAAGCATCGCACCTTTTGGTCAACAGCAAATTGTACGGTTCAGGTAAACTGATCTTATCTACCTTAAACAATACGTTTACCTGGCAGCTTTCGGGCAAACAAAAAGAATACGGCACGTTTTGGACGATGCTGCTATCCAAAGCGGCTAAAAGAACCAGCAGGAAAGAAAACCTGTACACTAATTTTTTTGCCGGTAAAAACAGTATGACGCCGCTGTTTTTAGAAACAACAGATCAAACAAAAACTTTAAAAGTGAATGGACAAGCGGTTTATCCCAGCCAAAACCCTTTAATTCCGTTTTTGCAAAAAGGTATTTTCTGGCCGGGCCAAACTGCTTGGTTACCTGTTTCTACCAACAGCAATGCCACGGATTGGGTTTATATTTTCGAAAATACGGATTGGAAATTGTTAAAAGCTGAGCAAAAGGCCAAACGAACGCGGCAATATGCCCGACAATTTGACACAAACCGGCAAAACCTTCAAAATCAGCAAAAAGATGTGCAGGTTTTTGTTCCTTCGTTTTGGTTTTACCTTGTTTTTTTGCTCTCTTGCACTTATTTATGGCTTGAAACAAAATTGTTATAAATATTTTGTTGTCATTCTTAACGCAAAAGCATTACATTGGAACTTTTTATAAATCAAATTTTAAAATCCGGAGGAATATCAAATTGAAAAGAAGCGAATTTCTTTACTTATCTGGCTTAGGGCTTAGCTCGGTGATGTTGCCTGCAATGCCTGCCTTTGCGCGTCCGATTGACCCGATGGCTGCATTATATGAAGGCATAGACGTAAAAGTTAAAAAGCAGCTGGCAGATGTTGCTTTAAATACGGCAAAGGCAAAAGGGGCCAGTTATGCGGATGTGCGTATAGGCCGTTACCTGAACCAAGCCGTGATCACCCGCGAAAACCGCGTGCAGAATATTGCCAACACCGAATCGCAGGGCGTTGGGATCCGCGTAATTGCGAACGGTTGCTGGGGCTTTGCTGCTTCCAACAACATGACCAAAGAAGACATTGCCAAAACTGCCGAACGCGCGGTTGCCGTGGCCAAAGCCAACGCTAAAATACAGGCCGAACCCTTGCAACTGGCCCCGCAAAAAGGATATGGCGAAGTGAGCTGGAAAACACCGATAGAAGTTAATGCTTTTGAGGTGCCGATAAAAGACAAAACCGACCTTTTACTGTCTGTAAATGCAGCGGCAAAAGCAGGCGGCGCCAGTTTTATCAATTCGATCTTTTTTGCTGCGAACGAGCAGAAATACTTTGCCTCTACCGATGGTTCGTACATTGACCAGGACATCCACCGCATCTTTCCAAGTTTTGTGGTCACCAAAATTGACACGGCATCAGGCAAATTTGAAACCCGCAAATCGCTCAGTTCACCTATGGGAATGGGTTACGAATATTTGAACGCCCGTCCGCAGGATAAAGTTGCCGGCGTGGTTACCCGCTACAAAGACCGCTATGATATGCTGGAAGATGTGAAAGCAGCAACGGGAGATGTGAACCAGAAGATCAAGGCAAAAACAGTGGAACCGGGAAAATATGACCTGATCCTAGACCCTTCGCACTTATGGCTGACCATCCACGAATCTGTTGGCCACCCAACCGAACTGGACCGGGTTTTGGGTTACGAAGCCAATTATGCCGGAACCAGTTTTTTAACGCTGGATAAATGGGAATCCAAGAAATTTCAGTTTGGCAGCAAATTGGTGAATGTGGTTGCCGATAAAACGCAGCCTGGTTCTTTAGGCGCTGTGGGTTATGATGACGAAGGTGTGAAATGTAAAAAATGGGATTTGATCAGCGATGGCATTTTAGTGAATTACCAGGCCATCCGCGACCAGGCGCATATCATCGGCCTGAAAGAATCCCAAGGCTGCTGCTACGCCCAAAGCTGGAACGATGTCCAGTTTCAGCGCATGGCCAATGTTTCCCTTCAGCCCGGAAAAACAAAACTCAGCGTGGACGACATGATCAAAAATACCGAAAAAGGTATTTACATCATTGGCGATGGTTCTTTTTCGATTGATCAGCAGCGTTACAATTTCCAGTTTGGCGGACAAACCTTTTACGAGATTAAAAATGGCAAGATCATCGGTATGCTGAAAGACGTGGCTTACCAGGCGAACACGCGTGAGTTCTGGAATTCGTGTGCAGCTATTGCCGATGCAGGCGACTACCGTTTAGGTGGTGCATTTAATGACGGAAAAGGGCAGCCTGCGCAGTCTAACGCCGTTTCGCATGGTTCGGCCACCACTCGTTTTAATGGTGTTAACGTGATCAATACAGCACGTAAAATTTAACCAGAATTAAAGAATTAAAGAATAAGGCAGAATGCTGCTTTTACACTATGTAATTCTGTGGAATCATCTAAAAAATCCGTGAAATCATTTTAAAAAATCTGTGAAATCAAAAAAAATAAAAAGAAATGGCGATATTAAGTAAAGAAGAAGCCCAGGCGATATTAAAAAAAGTGCTCGGTTTTTCAAAAGCAGATGAATGCGAAGTGGGTTTGTACGGCAGGGAAGGCGGCAATATCCGTTATGCGCGGAATGGCGTTTCTACCGCAGGCGATATCAGCACACATAGCCTGGCCGTGACTTCCACCTTTGGCAAAAAATCTGCTACTTCCACGATTGACCAATTTGATGATTCATCACTGCAAACAGTCGTAAAAAGGGCTGAAGAACTGGCTAAGTTAGCACCGGAAAACCCGGAATATATGCCACTGCAAGGCCAGCAGCAATTCCCGGAAAGTGTTGGCTATATTCCTGCGACTGCTGCCATCACACCTGATACACGTGCCGAAGCAGTTGCCAAAAGCATCCAGGTTTGTAAAGATGCTAAATTGCAGGCGGCAGGTTTCTTAGAAAACACAACAGGCTTCAGTTCTATCATGAATTCCAAAGGGCTTTTTGCTTATAACAAAGACACCGATGTGATCTTTTCGGTAACCACGCGCAATGCAGAAGGCACAGCTTCTGGTTATGCCGCCCGCGGTTTTAATGATATTAATAAGCTGGATACGCTTACCGCAACAAAAATTGCCGCCACCAAAGCAAACGGATCAAAAGGTGCAAAAGCCATTGAACCCGGAAAATATACCGTGATCCTGGAACCGGTCGCAGCTACTTATATGCTGGAAAACATGTTTCGGTTTGATGCAAGGATGGCCGATGAAGGCAGAAGCTTTTTAAGTAAACCAGGCGGCGGAACCCGTTTGGGCGAGAAATTAATGGACGAGAAAGTAACCATTTATTCTGATCCTTTTAACCCGGAACTGCCTGCTTCTACCTGGAACCGCGAAGGAGATAAATTAGAAAAAACAACTTGGATTGATAAAGGTGTGGTTAAAAACTTAAGCTATTCGCGTTATTGGGCCGATAAAAAAGGTGTAAAACCTGTACCAGGCCCAAGCAATATCATTATGGAAGGCGGCACGGCTTCTATTGAAGACCTCATCAAAAGTACGGAAAGAGGTATTTTAGTTTCACGTTTGTGGTACATCCGGATGGTAGATCAGCAAACACTGCTGCTGACCGGCTTAACACGGGATGGTACATTTTATATTGAAAACGGAAAGATCATGTATCCGGTTAAAAACTTCCGCTTTAACGAAAGCCCGATCATTATGTTGAACAACGTTGAAGCTTTAGGCAAGCCGGAACGTAGTATCAGTGTAGAATCTTACCGCAGTTATTTGATTCCGCCAATTAAGATCAGGGATTTTACTTTTAGTTCATTATCAGACGCGGTATAAGTTTTTAGGTGATAAAAGAAGCACGGAGCCTCACCCCAACCCTCTCCAGGGGAGAGGGAGACAAAGCGGTTACCTTTCTTTTTCCCCATAGGTAGGATTTAGGTAAAGTTTTATGGCCTACTGTTTTCTCCATGCTTCTCCCTCTCCCCTGGAGAGGGCCGGGGGTGAGGCTAAAACCAAATTATGAAAATAAAATCTACTACCCTTCTCCTGATTTCCATTTTCCTGTTCAACAGTTGTTTCACCAGGAAACAAGAAACTATCACACGAAATTTCAACGTAGTTGAAACCAATATTGATGCCGTTCATCAGGCCTTTAAAAAAGGAACCTGCAATTGCGAAATGCTGGTTTCAACTTATCTGCAACGCATTGCTGCTTATGATCAATCCACACATCTCAATTCCATCATCCTTACCAATCCTGATGCTACAAAAAGGGCAAGGGAACTGGACCAGGAATACAATCGCACCAAAAAACTACGGCCGCTGCATTGTATCCCAATGATCATTAAAGACAATTACCAAACTGCCGGACTGCAAACTACCGGCGGTTCTATTCTTTTTAAGGGTTTTAAGCCGGAAGAAGATGCGCACATGGTCAAATTATTGAAAGATGCCGGCGCAATTGTGTTAGCCAAATCCAACATGGCCGAATGGGCTTTCAGTCCGAAAGTAACCATCAGTTCGATGGCTGGCGAAACTTTAAACCCTTATAATTTGGGATACACCACAGCAGGATCAAGTGGCGGAACTGCCGCAGCCGTAGCAGCAAATTTGGGAGAAGCAGGCGTAGGAACAGATACCGGCAACTCTATCCGCGGCCCTTCTTCTCATAATGCGCTGGTTGGTTTTCGGCCAACATTGGGTTTGTGCAGCCGCAGCGGCATTATTCCGCTTTTTTTAAATAACGATACCGGCGGACCGATTGCGCGTTCTGTTGCCGACGCGACTAAAATTTTGCAAGTTGTTGCAGGATATGACCCAAAAGATCTGTTAACAGAACACTCCAAAGGAAAAATCCCGGTAAATTACCAGCAGTACCTCAAAAAAGATGGGCTAAAAGGAGCACGCATTGGTGTGCTACGGATTTTAAGTGAGCGGAATGTTGATCCGCAAATTAAAGCTTTATTTGAAAAAGCGATTGCAGATTTGAAAAAAGCAGGCGCAACAATCGTTGATCCTTTGGATATTTCAGATTTTGCAAAGTTGAGCCGCCAGAATTGGGGCTCTACTTTCCGGGAAGATATCAACACTTATCTGGCTTCGCTAGGAGATAAAGCTCCTGTTAAAAACCTGGATGAAATTATCGCTTCCAACAAGTATGCCGATTACATCAAACCAAATTTGGAATATTTCAAACAGGTTGATCCAAAAAGAAGTCCGTATGATTTGCAGGATGTTTACCACGACCCACGGCGGATTGCTTTTAGAAACGCTATCGAAAAAGTGATGGACGAGCAGCATCTGGGTGCCATTATTTATCCAACCTGGAACAATCCTCCCGCAAAAATTGGCGACTTTGCCGGTTACAAAGGTGATAACAGCCAGATCATTTCACCACGGACTGGTCAGCCTGCGTTTACTATTCCAATGGGTTATAGCAGCAATAATTTGCCTGCCGGTTTACAGTTTCTGGGCAAAATGTTCGATGAACCTACATTGATTAAATACACTTATGCTTACGAGCAGGCAACGAAGCATCGGAAAGCTCCGGAAGGGTTTAAGAAGTTGAAAAACTAAGGATGGGAAGTAAGTTTAAGGAACCAATTTAAATTGACAATGCTTCTTTTATCCCTATAATTTTAGGTGATAAAAGAAGCATTAAGAACCCTGCCCTAATCCTACAATAAAATTATTTCTGTGATCAGTTCCGTTTCGGCCTGTTCGTTTATTTTTTCGATGATTTCCAAACGCATCCGCAGCAACTCATTTTTGATAACGGAAGAATCCATGCGGATAAACAGCTTCCGGTTCAGGATAAAAAGTTCTTTGGTCCGATTAGCTGCCGGTTTGCCAACCAGGTCTGCCCAGTGTGCAATCACCGCCGTTTCATCAAACTTGCGCTTGATTTTATAAACTTTCAGCATCAGGCCCAAAGCTTCTTTCAGCGTTTTATCGTTCGTCCGGCCCATCTACTTGTCCTTTATGTACGTCAAAAACAACCACTTCTACGCCAATTTTATCAAAAATCTGCTGCATCCTTTCGGCGTTGGTATCGGTGATGAAAACCTGGCCGAAATTATTGTCGGAAACCATTTGCATCAGTTTATGGATCCGTTTTTCGTCCAGTTTATCAAAAATATCATCTAAAAGAAGCAACGGTTTGTAGCCTTTTTGCTGATACAAAAAACTGTATTGCGCCAGTTTTAAAGCCACCAGAAAAGACTTTTGCTGTCCCTGCGAGCCAAACTTTTTCATCGGCATCTGGTGGATGGAAAACTGCAGGTCATCTTTATGGATGCCCACGCTGGTTCGTTCCAAAATCCGGTCGCGTTCGGTTGATTTTTTCAGCAAAGAAGTAAAATCACCCTGAAACAACTGCGAATCATAAATCAGTTCTACGCGTTCGGCATCTTCACTCAAATACTGATAATGGCGGTTAAAAATATCTGTAAACGTCGCCATAAAAGCTTTTCTTTTTTGGAAAATAATGTTTCCGGAAGACACCAATTGCTCATCAAAAACTTCCAGCAAAGCGGGGTCATACTTACCGGTATCAGCAATGTTTTTAAGTAAAATATTGCGGTTCAGCAGGGTTTTGTTGTAAACGATCAGCTCGTCCAGATATTGATGATCGGTCTGGGAAATCACATTGTCCACAAATTTCCGACGCTCCTCACTTCCTTCCATAATGATATTGGTGTCGTATGGCGAGAGCATCACCAGCGGAAACAAACCGATATGATCGGCCAGCCGCTGGTATTCCTTTTTATTGCGCTTGAACTGCTTTTTCTGGTTGCGCTTAACGGCGCAGGAAACAGTATCTTTTTGTTCTTCTTTGAGAAATACCCCGTTTATCATAAAAAAATCTGCGCCCTGCAAAATCTGCTGGCCATCAATCGGGTTGAAGTAGCTTTTGCACAAGGAAAGATAATGGATGGCATCAAGCAAATTTGTTTTTCCGGCGCCATTATCACCGGCAAAAACGGTTACGCCAGGCAGAAAATTTAAATCAGCCTGAACATAATTTTTAAAGTTGAGCAGGGAAAGCTGTGTCAAATACATGTTGGGCTTCAAAGTTAACAATCCTGCGCCTTTTGCTGTCTGACAGATTAAAAACATCGATTTAATTTCAGGCAAAATAGGTATTGCTTGGCATCGTTAAAACCGTATTTTTGCAACCTAAAATTTGGATACAAATGTCAAATAATCAACCAAATATTAAAGTTGCCCCCGAAATTAAAACTATCGGCGAAACACAACCTTTGGCCCAAACCGGAAAATTTGTAAGGGAAAATCAGAAAAGCCTGACTTTTATCATCAGTGCTATTTTGGCTTTGATCGTGATTTATTTTGCTTACCAAAAATTTTACCTCGCCCCACGCGAGGTGGAAGCTTCCAACCAAATGTATGTGGCGCAGGATTTCTGGGACAAAAAGCAATGGGACAAAGCGATCAACGGTGATGCCGGCTACCCGGGGTTTGCAAAAATTGTGGACGAATACAGCAATACCAAAGCGGCCAACTTAGCTTATTATTATCTTGGTGTGGCTTATTTAAATAAAGGTGATTACAAGAAAGCGGTTGATAATTTTACCAACTACCGCGGCGATGATGCCATTATTTCGGCTCAGGCCTTAGGCAATACGGGCGATGCTTATGTGGAGTTGAAGGATTACGACAAAGCGGTTATTTACTACAAAAAAGCAGCAGACAAGGGAAATAACGCTTTTATCTCTCCTATTTATCTGAAAAAGCTGGCGTTGGTTTACGAAAACCAGAAAAACTACAGTGATGCACTCGATGCTTATCAAAAAATCAAAACGGATTACCCCGAAAGCAATGAAGCTGCCACCATTGATAAGTATATAGCAAGGGCACAAGCTGAAAAATAATCCGGGGCAAATTTTTACCTGATAAAAGAAGCATCAGGTAAAAATTTCTACAACAAACCTTTCTGATGGCTACTCAACTTAAAAATTTATCTGATTTTTCAAATACCGTTATACCATCGGCCGCTCCTTTCCGTTTCGGCATTGTAGTTGCAGAATGGAATGCAGCCGTTACAGGTGCTTTATTAAACGGAGCCTATCAAACCTTGATCGGCCATGGCGCAAAAGAAGAAAACATCCAAACTTATCCGGTCCCGGGAAGTTTTGAGCTGACTTCCGGTGCTGATTTATTGCTGAAAAAAGGAAATTTGGATGCTGTAATTTGTTTAGGTTGCGTGATACAAGGGGAAACACGGCATTTTGATTTTATTTGCAATGCAGTAGCCAACGGGCTTAGCAATGCTTCGCTAAAATACTCGAAACCGGTGATTTTTGGCGTATTGACTACCGATAACCAGCAGCAGGCAATAGACCGCGCCGGAGGCAAACACGGCAACAAAGGCGATGAGGCAGCGATCACGGCTATAAAAATGGCAGAATTGGCTGAAACCTTAAACAGATAAAACAGGTATGATTTAGTTTTTAATCAGATTATAAAATTTACCCAAAATGAGAAGAATTATTTTACTGGCAATTTTAGCAGCTACTTTATCAGGTTCTTTATCTTCCTGCGCTTCCAAGCTTTGCCCGGCTTATGGCAGCAGCCATCACAGATAATCGGCTTACTGTAAACTTGTGAAATATTTAGGTTGATAAAAGAAGCATCCTTTTATTTTTGTATTATGAATTGGATCAATCTTACCTCCGCAGAACAACTGAACGATATAAAAGCTGCCAGCGGTTATAGCATTATTTTTAAGCACAGCACGCGTTGCTCGATCAGCATGATGGCCAAAAAAAGATTTGAGCTGGATGGAAAGTTGTTTGACGAAAATATTACACCACTCTATTTTCTGGACTTAATAAAGTATCGGGAGCTTTCTGCAAAAGTTGCCGGGCTGTTTAATGTTCATCACGAATCACCACAGTTATTGCTGATTAAAGACGGAGAATGTATCCTGGATCAATCCCACTCTTCCATCTCCGCAGAAGAAGCCGTAGAATCTATTCAGTAATTACCAGCCGAAATTAACTGTTTTTTGAACATCAGGATGCAAGCTTAAGTATACAGGGCATGTTAAAGCTGCCCGTTCTAATATTTTTTGCTGTTTATCAGAATAGGTTTCCGGGAATTTTAAATCAATGATAATCTCTCCTACCCGGCGCGGACTGGCAGACATAATTTTAGTGATAGCGCAAGTAGTGTTTTCTATATTGATCTGATGCTCCCTGGCAATGATGCCCATAATGGTTAACATACAGCTTCCAAGTGCTGCAGCCAACAAATCGGTAGGCGAAAAAGCTTCACCTTTTCCCTGGTTGTCAACTGGTGCATCTGTTAAAATTTGTGTGCCTGATTGCAGGTGTGTTGCCTGTGTTCTTAATGTGCCTTGATATACGGTTTCTATAGTTGCCATCTTTAAATAAATTTCGATTGGCAAATTAAATAAATTGCAGTCAGTTCATCGTCATTAACCTTTTGGTAAAGCAGTATTTTCAATAAATAAAACGGAATTACTTAGCTTTGTTTTATGATAGATTTACCAGTTGTCCCTGCTGTCCAAACTCAGCGCAAACCAGATTGGCTGAGGGTAAAATTGCCTGTTGGAAAAGAATATGCCCACGTTCGCGGACTTGTAGATACCCATAAACTTCACACCATCTGCGAAAGCGGCAACTGCCCGAACATGGGCGAATGCTGGGGGGCAGGCACAGCTACTTTCATGATTTTGGGTAATATCTGTACCCGCTCCTGCTCTTTTTGTGCTGTGGCAACCGGACGGCCTTTAGCTGTGGATATGAACGAGCCGGAACGTGTGGCAAGTTCAGTAAAGCTGATGCAGGTAAAGCACTGTGTGATCACTTCAGTTGACCGTGATGATTTAAAAGACGGTGGTTCAATTATATGGGCAGAAACCATTAATGCCATCCGTAGGGAAAGCCCTGAAACAACTTTGGAAACATTGATCCCTGATTTTAGGGGAATCTGGGCTAACTTGGACCGGGTAATTGCAGTACGGCCGGAAGTGATCTCGCATAACCTGGAAACAGTGCGGGAATTGACAAAAGAAGTTAGGATACAAGCCAAATATGACCGCAGTTTGGAATGTTTAAGTAGGGTTTCTGCTGCCGGTATCCGTACTAAATCCGGTATTATGCTGGGATTGGGCGAACAGGAACACCAGGTCTTGCAGGCCATGGACGATTTGCTGGAAGCAGGCGTTCATATCCTTACTTTAGGCCAATATTTGCAACCGACAAAAAACCACCATCCGGTTTTGGACTGGATCCATCCTGACCAGTTTTTATTTTATAAAACAATAGGATTGAAGAAGGGTTTCAGGTATGTGGAAAGCGGGCCATTAGTCCGTTCTTCTTATCATGCCGAAAAACACTTATTCAACTTTTAAACTTTTTATAATTTTCCAATTCCTTGATTAAGAAACGTAAAATAGCACTTTCTGAGGAAGAACTGATTGTAGCTCTCCGGCAGCATGAAAAAATTGCTGCTGAAGCTTTATACGATATGTATTCGTCATCACTTTTTGGCGTTATCATTAGGATCGTACAAAACAATGAACTGGCAGAAGATATATTACAGGAAACATTTGTCAAAATCTGGAATTCCTTTCCATCCTACAGTGCTGATAAAGGCCGCCTTTTTACCTGGATGGTCAACATTGCCCGCAACCTTTCCATTGATAAAATAAGATCAAAAGACTATAAAAATCAAACCAAAAACCATGAACTTGAATTGAACGTAACTTCTATAGATGCAAGCAGGAACACTACCTATAAGCCAGAACTTTTAGGAGTGAAAGACTTGGTGGAGAAATTAAAACCGGAACAGAAAATCATTCTGGACTTGGTTTATTTTAAAGGGTACACGCATCTGGAAGCAGCCGATGAGTTGAGTATTCCTTTGGGTACTATAAAAACCCGTTTACGGATGGCTATAATACAACTTAGGAAGAATTTTAATTGAAGTGGAAGATATAAAACAATATATTGAATCAGGGATTCTCGAGCTTTATGTTCTGAATGATCTCACACCAGAAGAGAAACTTGAGGTGGAGAAGAATGCTGAAGTTTATCCGGCTATAAAACAAGAATTGAACGAAATAAGCCAGACTATGGAACTTTTTGCTGATCATAATGCTATTGAACCACGTGAAAGTTTAAGAGAAATTGTAATCAATCAACTCATTTCCGAACCGTCAGCAGCAATTAATCCTGTCTCATCTAAAAAGGTATCAGATAAAGACAATAAAGTTGTTTCTTTAAAACCTGTTAACCAAACTTATTTTTATAAATACGCTTTTGCCGCAAGTGTAGCCCTGTTGCTGGTTAGTTTGGTTGCCTTGGTTAGCACTTACAATAGTTTACAGCGATCGCGCCAGCAGTTGGTTAGTTTACAAACCCAGAACCAGAAATTTGCCAATCAGGTCAATTTTCAGGAAAACCAACTTAACCAATATAAAAATCGTAATGGTTCAGTATTAAACCCTGAATTAACTGATAGTATTATTACTAACAGCCAAGCAAATGCGGGTAAACTTGTAGCTCTGGAAAATGCTTTGAAGCGTTCTAAAGACAAAATTTTGGCTTTGGAAGCCAAGAGCAAAGATCATGAGAAAGAAATAAATATTTTTTCTGATCCTGATAGCCGTTTCATTAAATTAAAAGGTATCGGAAACTCTTCTTCTATGCTGGTGGCCTGGAACCCCGAGAAAAAGAAACTTTGGATCAGTAAAAAAGCATCCGGTTTACCCGTCAACGATAATCAGCATCAATATCAATTATGGGCAATACGCAAACTAAAGCCTATTAGTTTAGGTGTTTTTGATGTTCGCAAAGCTGATTCCGTTATGGAGAGTATGAGTTCAATTGATAGGGCTTCTGCTTTTGCCGTTACTTTGGAACCACGCGGAGGAAGTGAAAAACCAACCTTGAAACAGATGGTGATGATGGGACTGACTCATAAATAATACTGTTTTTTACCTATATAAAAACAGCTAAACTCATTGTTTAGCTGTTTTTTTGTGCCAATAATTTTGCGATCGTTGCAGGTACTTGCATGGCAACCTGGGCAGGTAAAACAGTTGCTAAACTATTATTGTTTAAAGCCAAGTCGTCTCCGGCTTTACCATGGATAAAAACACCTAAAAAAGCAGCCTCAAAAGAAGTGTAGCCTTGTGCGAGAAACGCTGTAATGATACCTGTAAGCACATCGCCCATTCCGCCCGTTCCCATAGCCGGGTTGCCGGTCGGGTTGAAATATTGCTGTCCTTCTGAGTTTGTAATAATGGTGTATTGATTTTTCAAAATAATTATTATCTTCTTTTCATAAGCTTGTTTTCTGGCAGTTTCCAACCTTTTCCACCAGGAATTATGCTTTCCGAACAAGCGGTCAAATTCTTTTACGTGTGGCGTAAGGATCGAATTTTGGGGGATTGACTGCCACCAATCGGGGTTTTGAGAAAGCATATTTAAAGCATCGGCATCCAGAACAATTGATTTTTTATAATTCTTAAACAGGTCTTCCATCAAATGCTGTGAATCTTGCCCCAATCCCGGCCCTGCACCAATGACTGTAAATTTATCCCATTCTATTTCCGGCAATTGCTTTTCTTCCCGAACAATCGCCATCACTTCCGGCATTGCAGTATTTAAAGCTGTTAACCCGGGGGCCGGAATGCAAAGCGTTGTTAAACCGGAACCGGCATAAACCGAAGCAGAAGAACATAACAAAGCAGCACCCATGGTTTTGGCTTGGCCAGCAATCAATAAAGCATGGCCGAAGCTTCCTTTATGCTGAAATTTTTTGCGCGGCCGTACTGTTTTTACCACATCTTTTTCTTCGATCCAATAATAAAAACTACTCAAACTTTGGATAAACTGCTGCTCCAAACCAATATCGACCACTTCAAAATCCTCCATAAAAGGAGCTGATTCGGGCAACAAAAAGTTCAGTTTTGGCTGTTGGAAAGTAATTACTAAATCAGCTTTTAAAACTACAGCTTCCGGATCGATCACACCTTCTGCAAAAAAACCGGTTGGCACATCTACTGCAATTACCTTCTTTTCAAGCCCATTTAAATGTGTTACCAAATCTGAATAAGCACCGTTTAAAGGTTTGTTCAGGCCGCTGCCGAGTAAAGCATCAATGATGACAGCAGCAGTTTCTTCAGGAAATTCATCTGCTTTTAGTTCAACAAAATTTACTGATACTTCTTTTATCCTACTAAAATTAGTGTCGAAATCAGTAGTTGAACGATCTGAAAAACGTGCAATTTTTACGTTGATATTTTGATAATCATTAGCTTTTAGCAAACGTGCAATAGCCAATCCATCGCCACCATTATTCCCAGTTCCGCAATAAACACCAATGGAAACATTTTTATCAGGAAAATGATTGCAAAATAAATTGACAAAAGCTTTTGAAGCCCGCTCCATCAAATCAACAGAAGCAATAGGTTCGGTGCTGATGGTGTGTGCATCAGCTTCATGCATTTGTACAGAGGTTATTAATTTTAGCATAAATTTTTTAACAAGTAGTTTTCAGACAACGTTTAAAAAACAGATGCTTCTTTTATCGGCACAAAAGAAGCATCCGTTTTATTGATTAACCTAAACAGAGCTAAACTACAACGTTCATTTCCTTTTGCAAAAACTTCCCGGTAAAGCTTTCTTTCACTTTGCACAAACCTTCCGGTGTGCCTGAAAATAAAATTTTCCCGCCGCCAGAACCGCCCTCCGGACCCAAATCTATGACATGGTCTGCTACTTTGATCACATCCAGGTTATGCTCGATCACCAAAACGGTATTGCCTTTACCTACCAACAAATTCAAAACGCCAAGCAATACATTAATATCTTCAAAATGCAAACCGGTTGTGGGTTCATCCAAAATATAAAACGTATTACCGGTATCTTTTTTGGAAAGTTCTGTTGCTAATTTTACCCGTTGTGCTTCTCCGCCGGAAAGTGTGGACGAGGA
>JAABUS010003916.1_pt1 | contig 22778 bp, 18 predicted proteins | sample 5560161 | NCBI WGS metagenome assembly JAABUS01 (sample SAMN10711885, study PRJNA513376) | rock metagenome | isolation source: Antarctica rocks | place: Antarctica: Victoria Land, Trio Nunatak nord | collected 2016-01-04
TGCGGGCGGTCTCGTCCGGGACAGGACCAATAGCTTGTGGGCGGAGCATGGCGACCCCCTTTGCTGAGTGGTGATGGTTGAGGAGAACAGCCTATCAGCACCCAACCGGACTTCGCCAGCAGTATCATCTGCACGGCGGCGCCATCGCCGACGTTCCAGATTCGCACCGTCTTGTCCGTCGAGGCGGAGGCGAGGAGCGCACCATCCGGCGAGAAGGCGACGCCATCGACGCGGTCGGTATGCCCCTTGAGCACACGTACCGAGGCGCCATCGGCGACATTCCACAGCTGAATCGTCTTGTCGAACGAAACGGAGGCGATGAGCTGGCCATCTGGTGAGAACGCGACCCCGAGCACGCGGTCGGTGTGACCACTGAGGGTGCGAAGGGCAGGAGACGCGGGCGCGGCGTTTATCTTCACAGACGGCGAGGCCACACCCGCAGCGATCGTCGGTGATGCGGGCGGGCGGGCGGTGGCCTCGCCGTCATCGCCCGCGATGAGCGGGCGCGCCTCCCGATTCGCCCCTGTTGTCGCCGTCGCGATGCCACCAAGCGCGACGCCCGCGAGGGCGCGGAGAAACCGCCGTCGATCAAACGCTCGCTGTTCCGTCTCTGCCTGACTCATGCAATCCCCATCACGACGCACGACGCACAATACGACCAGCAGGAGGCCATGCCGGAAAACCGGCATGGCCCTTCCCTCCTGTACACGCGCGAACCGGCATTTCCGGTTCACGTTGTGCGCTTCGGATTGTGCGTCACGCGAGGGATGCGAGCGCGGCCTCCGCGACCATCCGATCCTGCTCGGGCGTGCCGCCACCGGCCCCGATGCCGCCGACGACGACATTTCCCTTCGCGATCGGGTAGCCGCCACCGAGCAGGGTGACACGGGGCGCCGCCGTGAACGAGGCGATGCGCGTCGGGTCGTCCTTGTTCCGGTCGGCGAGGATGTGCGTCGGCGTGCGGAACGCGGCGGCGGTGAACGCCTTCTCCTGGACGAGTTCGACGCTGGCGAGGCTGTTGCCGTCCATCCGAGCGAACGCCTTCATCACGCCACTCTCGTCCACGATCACGATGGACATCGGCACATTGATCTCCTGCGCCTTCGCCATCCCGGCGGCGATGAGCGCCTGCGCCGCCGCGAGGGTGATCGTCTCGCGCGCCGTGCTGAGCGGCGGCTCATCGGCCCGCGCCACTTCCCCCGTGCTCGCCAGCGCGGTCATCGCCAGCGCGGATGCCGCGACGACCCCAGCGCCAAGCAGCCCTCGGCGACTGAACTGCCCCTGCTCGTCTTTCTCGAATTCCATCGTGCTCCCCTTCCATCCATACCGGATATCTGCGCCCACATGTGTCTTCTCGATGCAGTTTCCGTTCGGTTGCGTCTACGTGTCCCGCACGCGGCATTCCCCCTTCCGCTCCGCGTGCCATCGATGAAACCCACTCTCGTGGGGGAAACGCATCATGAACGATGGCGCTATCTGGCCGTGCGCCGCCGACGACCCACGCTATACGCCGTACCGCCAGGTGTTGTAGGCGCGGCCAATATTGCCGTACTCGACGCGGAAGGGGGTCGGGTTGTCCGGGGTGTACGTCAGGACGCGCCGCTCGAATGCCTGGATGAGCACCGGCACGACCTTGCCGTTCACCTTCACATTCGCCCAGACCGGCTCCGTGATCGCGAAGCCAATTGCGCCGATCCCGCCGAGGTTCGGCGCGTTGCGGAAATCGACGAATGCTTTCGGGATGTTGTGCTTCGTCGCGTCGTCATAACCCATCGTCCGCGCCAGCGGGTCGTCATTGGCGGCGGGGGCGGCACCGGTCGTGCCGTCCGCGTTGATCTGCCTGGTGACCTGCTTGCCGGTCGTATTGTTCGGCTCCGCGCCCTGCAACATCGCGAGGTCGGCGTACGTGGGGAACGCATTGTCGGGGTCGCCCGCGACGGTGACTCTCGCCGGGGCGCGCTGCACAAACGTCGCGTTGCCGTTCTGCTGCCTGCCGGAGATCAGTTCGACCGAGAGCAGCCCCGCCGTGACCGGCCCACCGGGCGTATTCAGCTCCATTCGCGCCTTGTCGAAGTACTGCACGAGCCGCTTCCCGCCCGTCGCCTCCGCGTATTCCTCCATCATCCCGCCCGTGAACGGCCCCGGCCCCCAGACATAGGAGCCACCTGACGGGTTCGCGTCGGTCTGCGCCCACAATTGCTGGAATGCCGGGTTCGCAAACATCTGCGGGGCGCCATTCGGGGCGCTCACAGCCGGTGCCGACCCGGACGCCGGGGTGACGACGACCGTGCCATGCATCGTCCCGTGAATCATGCAGTGATACGGAAATGTGCCCGCCTCTTTGAAGGTGAACGAGTACGATTCATTCATCACCAGCGTCCGGGAATCCCAGACGCCGGAATCGCTGGTGGTCGTGTGCGGCGAGCCGTCCTTGTTGACCCAGGTCACCGTTGTGCCGACCGGGATAGTCAGCGGCGTCGGCATGAACGCGAAGCCCATGATGTTCACCGAGACATCGGTGGCGCCGCGCGCCGGCTGCCCAACGGTGACGATGCCGACGAGCAGCACCGCGAGCGCCGCCGCGATGCTGATACGACCGCGCGCGATGGATCGAATGCTGGCGAGCATCTGGCTACCTCCTCGATACAACAAGACCACATAGGAGAGGTACGTCAGAAACGCGGCGCGCGGATGACCGCTGGCGGGTAATGGAACGCCAGGACGCCAGGAACCCAGGGAGAATGGGAGATTTCACACAGAGCGCACGGAGGGCGAGGAGGACGCAGAGAAAATCCAAACACCCTTTCACTTCTCTGTGCTCTCTGTGTCCTCCGCGCCCTCTATGTTCGTCTCCTCATGGCAGTCGCGTTCTTTCGTGGAATTGCCGCGTCAACTACACTCATTATGCGGTCGTGGTGGCGCCACGGCGTATTGTACCGTGAAGGAGGTGGCATTCCCACGCGATGATCGATCTCGACGCATTCCACGCGCTCCTGACGCCGGATGGACAGCGCGCCCTCGCGGAGATCGCGGCGCGGGAGCCGACGCCCGCGACGACGCTCGCCATCGCGACCGACCTCCGCAAACGCTATCCTGCCCCGCTCGTCGCCGCCGCGATGACGCAGGTACGGCTGCGCGCGCACGCCCGCACGAAGTTTGGCGACGACGCGGCCCGGATGTACTTCACGCAGGCCGGGTTGGAGCAGGCGACGGGCGCGCTCGTCGCGACCCACCACGCGGCGCGGTACTCCGCAACCACGCGCATCGCGGACCTTTGCTGCGGCATCGGCGGCGACATGCGCGCCCTCGCAACGGCCCACGATGTGCTCGCCATCGACCGCGACCCGCTCACCGCCGCCATCGCGGCCGCGAACGCAGCCGCCCTCGGCATCGCGCATCGTGTGACCGTGCGATGCGCCGATGTCACGACGGTCGATCTCGCGGGATATGACGCGGCGTTCCTCGATCCGGCGCGGCGCACGGCCGAGCGGCGCGTCTTCGACATCGCGGACTACCGGCCGCCGTGGTCGTTCATCGGTGCACTCGCACGGCGCGTGCCGAACGTCGGCGTCAAAGTCGCGCCCGGCATCCCACACAATTCGATCCCCCACGGCGCGGAGGCCGAGTGGGTCTCCGTGCACGGCGACGTGAAGGAAGCGGGTCTCTGGTTTGGGGCACTCGCGACGCCCGGCGTGACGCGCCGCGCCACCCTGCTCCCCGGCGGGGCGACGCTGACCGCCTCCGGTGATACGCCGCCGGCGGTCGTCGCGCCGCGTCGTTACCTTTATGAACCGGACGGCGCGGTGATCCGCGCGCATCTCGTCGCGGAGGTTGCCGCACGGATCGATGGCGCGCTCATCGACCCGACGATCGCATACATCACCGGCGACACGCCGACGCCCACGCCGTTCGCGCGCGCGTACCGCATCGACGACGCGATGCCGTTTAACCTCAAACATCTGCGAACGTATCTGCGCGCGCGGAACATCGGTCGGGCAGTCGTTAAGAAGCGCGGTTCACCGCTCTCGCCGGAGGGCCTACTCCATGACCTGCGGCTTTCCGGCGACGCACAGTGCGTCCTCTTCCTGACGAAAATCGCGGGCAAGCACTCCGTCCTCATCGGGCAGACCATCGCCACGTAGCATGCGTTGCATCAGGAGGAAACGCGGTAGTTCGGCGCTTCCTTCGTGATCGCGATGCTGTGCGGGTGGCTCTCGCGCAGGCCCGCGCTCGTGATGCGGACGAACCGCGTGTCGCGCTGCATCGCCGGGATATCCGCCGCACCGCAGTAGCCCATTGCGGAGCGCAGGCCACCGACGAGCTGGTAGACGAGCGCGCCGAGCGTCCCCTTATACGCCACGCGCCCCTCGATCCCCTCCGGCACGTACTTGCTGACATTGCCGGAGACGCCTTCCTGAAAGTAGCGATCCGACGAGAAGCGCGCCTTCATCGCGCCGAGCGAACCCATGCCGCGATATTCCTTGTACCGCTCGCCCTGATAGAGCACGACATCGCCCGGCGATTCGTCCACCCCTGCGAGGAGCGAGCCGAGCATCACCGTGTCCGCGCCCGCCGCAATCGCCTTCGCGACATCGCCGCTGTACTGGATGCCGCCGTCCGCGATCACTGGCACACCATAGGGCGCGGCGGCGCGGGCGCAATTCCAGATCGCGGTGATCTGCGGCACGCCCGTCCCCGCGACCACGCGCGTCGTGCAGATGCTCCCCGGCCCGATGCCGACCTTCACGCCGTCCGCGCCCGCCTCGATCAGCGCCTCGGTCGCGCTCGCCGTCGCGATATTCCCCGCGATCACCGGGATGTCCCACGTCTGCTTGACGTGCCGCACCATGCGGATCACGTCGATATGGTGGCCGTGTGCGGTGTCCACAACGAGCACATCGATCTCCTCCGCGACGAGCGCCTCCGCGCGATCCATCGCGTCCTTCCCGATGCCGACCGCCGCCGCGACGCGCAACCGCCCCTTGCTGTCCTTCGAGGCGTTCGGGAACTGGATGCGCTTCTGGATGTCCTTGACAGTAATCAACCCCTTGAGGCGATAATTCTCGTCAACGACCGGCAACTTCTCGATCTTGTTGTGGTAGAGGATCGCCTTCGCCTCATCGAGCGTCGTCCCGACCGGGACGGTGACGAGGTGCTCCTTCGTCATCCGCTCGCGGATCGGCTGATCGAAATTCTCCTCGAAGCGCAGGTCGCGGTTCGTCAGGATGCCGACGAGCCTCCCCTGCCCATCAGTGATCGGCACGCCGGAGATGTGGTACCGCTCCATCATCGTCTGCGCGTCCCGCACGAGATCGTCCGGGCCGAGCGTCACTGGCTCGACGATCATGCCGGACTCGCTGCGCTTCACCTTATCGACCTCATCGACCTGCGCCTCGATCGACAGATTGCGGTGGATGACGCCAATCCCACCCTCCCGCGCGAGACCAATCGCCAGGCGTGCCTCGGTGACGGTATCCATCGGGGACGAAATGAGCGGGATGGCGAGCGTGATCTCACGGGTGAGGCGCGTGGACGTATCGCTCGTGTTGAAGACGTGCGACTCCGCAGGGACGAGCAGAACGTCATCGAAGGTCAGCCCTTCGGGGCCGAACTTCGCGGCGAGGGCCGCATCGGTGGCGGAGGGGTTGGGGGCCTGCAACAGTTTCTCGGCCTCGATCATCTGCATCCGCACCATGCCTCCTTCTGATGTGGTGAATCACCGGCCGCAGGGGCGCGATGCACGGGTGTGGAAACCGATCAATAGATGCAGAAAAAGACGGGCCTGCTCGCGCGCCGTCCGTACATCCGCAGTATCGCACGGCACGGGGCATGGGTCAACGAAGGGCGCACGTTGGTGGGCGATGCAGGATTCGAACCTGCGACATCCACGGTGTAAACGTGGCGCTCTAACCGGCTGAGCTAATCGCCCGCGATGGAGCACAGGAAAGAGGGGTGGTGCGCGAGAAGGGACTTGAACCCTTACCCCCTAAACGGGGACTAGGCCCTCAACCTAGCGCGTCTGCCGATTCCGCCACCCGCGCACAAAGGGGTGTGCGGAGAGTATCGCATCCCCTTTCGTGACTGTCAACACACTTTTCTGTCACTTGACCATCCGGGGTGCGTCGCCTATACTCGGTGCGCGGCAGGGACGCCGCGTAGGAGCGACCGGCCGATGTAGCTCAATGGCAGAGCAACGGTTTTGTAAACCGTAGGTTGCCGGTTCAAGTCCGGCCGTCGGCTCCACGCTTCGCGTGGTTGCACGAGCCACGGTTCAACGTTCAATGCTTTGGGGAGGTACCAGAGCGGCCAAATGGGACTGGCTGTAAACCAGTTGGGAAACCTACGGGGGTTCGAATCCCTCCCTCCCCACCAGTAGACGCGCCCTGATAGCTCAGTTGGTAGAGCACATTCTTGGTAAGAATGAGGTCATCGGTTCAAGTCCGATTCAGGGCTCCACTTTCCCCCTTATATAGCAACAAAAACTGCCCTTATTGCGCGGGCGATTTCCTTAGCGCCGTGTCGAGGTTGGTATCGGTGGTAGTGCTCCCCAATGCTTCCGGGGAACGCCCCACCGAAACAGTCAAACATGGAAGTGCAGGGGTTCTGTGCGCAGATCTTCTGGTCGCCGTTACACGGGGTAAAAACGGTAAAAACATGGACGGTATCTGATGAATCGGTGATCTGGTCGATGATGCCAACGAGCTCCGCGAACGCCGCCGCGCCGCCCGGATCGCCGCCATTGCCCGGATCTCCCCCGCCCCCCGGCTCGTTGCCGCCGCCATTCCCGCCGCCGCCGCTATCGCCACCCGGATCGGGGCGGTAGTCGTCGCGCGGCCCGCAGTCCTCCCCCTCACCCCCGCAGTGGCCCGTCGGGTCAGTATACCGCAGTGGGTTGTTGCCGACGTAGGCGTACCGATTGAGGCTCTGCGGGTTCGCTGCGTTCGGCACGATGCTGTCCGGGCTGAGGCAGCGGCCGAGCACCGGGCGGATAGGGCTTGGTCATCGGGACACCTCCATCGATTCGCTCGCACTGCAAATCATTGAGTGTCCACCGAACCGACGCAACTCCATACCACAAGTACGTCCTCCTTTTGAACAGGCGAGGAGGCCGCTATGTCGCAGAAAGGGCGAAATCATCTCGGTTGCAGTACGTGTTGCAGTAAACAGCTATCACGGCAACCTACTCTACGCGTGTTTTTCTTGCTATAGAAGGGAGAAGAGTGGTGCCGAGGGGCGGGATCGAACCGCCGACACTACGATTTTCAGTCGTATGCTCTACCGACTGAGCTACCTCGGCACTGAGGCTGCATTATGCTACGCATCCGCTCATATCCTGTCAAGAGTCGGTTCGAGACGAGAATTCGCGGGCTATATCGCGCATCCTGCCCTGTCCACAGCCGCCCGCCGCTCATTGCTCATTGCTCATCGCTGCACGTATGATTGCCGCTGGTCGCACCACGAAGCCGAAGGTAGGAAGGGGAAAGCAGATGCGCGAGAATGCGGTAAAGGCAAAGTTGCGCCGGGGTGAAGCGGTGATCGGGCCGTTCATCCCGCTTCCGGCGCCGATGATGATGGAAGTGACCGCGCTGAGCGGCATGGATTTCGGCATCATCGACTGCGAGCATGGCTACATCGACTACGAGGGCGTCTACCCGATGGTGCTCGCCGCCGAGGCGCGCGGCATGACCGCCATCGCCCGCTCCCCCGTGCGCGACCCGCAGTTGATCCTCCGCTACCTCGACCTCGGCGTGCAGGGTCTCCATGTGCCCCAGATCAACACGAAGCAGGAGGCGGAGGACTTCGTCCAGGCGTGCCGGTACCAGCCGCGCGGCTGGCGCGGGAGCGCGTCGCCGCGCGCGGCGGATTACGGCCTGAGCGGCATGGGCCAGTACGACGTGATGCAGCGCCTCAACAACGACGTGCTCACCATCGCGCACATCGAGAACCCGCGCGCCGTGGACAACCTCGAAGCGATCTGCGAGGTCGAGGGCCTCGATATCCTCTTCGTCGGGCGCGGCGACATGAGCCACGCGCTCGGCGTGCCGGGCAACTTCGCGCACCCCTCCGTGCAGGAGCAGATGCAGCGCGTCATTGAGAAGAGCAAGGGGAGCGACAAGGTCCTCGGCACCGTCGTTCGCGATGTTGCGCAGGCGCGCGAGGCGATTGGTATGGGCTTCCAGTACATCGCGTGCGGGTTCGCCGGGTTCCTCGCCGATGGCATGAAGCGGTTCCTCGCGGAGACGCGCAAATAGACATAATGTGCGGTTTCTGCGATACTCCGCCCCAGTGGATGGGATTGCCCGTATGTCCGTACACACGGGGCGCGGACGTTCGCTCCGCGAACCGCGTGGCCGTTCGTGCACTGATTTGTTGCGTGGGCAGATGTGTTGCATGGGCAAGAGAGGGGAATGCGTGGGAGCATCAGCACGTCTGCGGCACAGCGTGGCGCAGTGGGTGCGGTGGGGCGTTGTCCCGCTGGTGGCGGTGCCCCTCGCGCTCTCGGGCTGCGGCAAGGACTCCGGTGAGGGTGGGGTGAGGGTCATCATCACGCCCGCCGCGCCAACGCCGACGAGCGTCGCCCGGAGCCTGACGCCGCCCGCGACGCTGGGGCCTTCCACCGCCGTAGCATTCCCGACGAACGCGCCGACGATCACGAACGCCACGAGCAGTCAATTGATGGCGGGCGTGAAGGCGAAAGTGAAGGACAGCGCGGATGGCCTCGTGCTGCGCGATGCTCCCTCCACCAAAGGCAAACCGATTGAATCGCTCGCGGCGGGCACGCAGTTGAACGTCCTCGTCGATCCGCAGGAGGCCGAGGGGCGAACATGGGTGAAGGTTTCCCATGGAAGCAACCAGGGGTTCGTCGCGGCGGAGTTCGTCGAGCGAATCAAAACGTAGGACGGAGAACGAAGGATTGAGTATGGTGCCGGGTTTCATACACTTCTCACGCGCTGTTCGTTGTCTGGTTGCCGCCCTTCTCGGCGTGGTACTGCTCACGGCGTGCGGGGGCGGGGCGAAGACGCCGTCATCGCCGGGCGGGACGGTCGCACCGAACACGATCGCGCCGACGGGGACGGCGCGGGTTGCGCCGGGTGCGATCGCGGTGACGCAGGCACCGGGCGCGAAGCCGCCCGCGAACGGCGCGCCCGGCCCATCGCCTGCACCGGGCAACTCGAACAACCCGAACGAGCCGACGGTGGGGTTGACGGAGGTGGGGAGCGTCGATGCGCGCACGCTCAACCCGATTCTCATCGCGGATCCGACCTCGCTCGCGCTGTCGCGGCTCTTCTTCAGCAGCCTCGTCACGATCAGCCCGAAAGATGGCGCGCCGATGCCTGATCTCGCGGAGGCATGGACGCGCGCCGACAATGGCCTGACGTACACCTTCACGCTGCGCAAGGGCGTCAAGTGGAGCGACAGTCAGGACTTCCTCGCGGACGATGTCACCTACTCATACGGCCTCTATCTGAACCGCGACGCGAACTCTCCCCGGTACAACACCGCCTACTCGGTGATCGAGAGCGTGCGGACGGTCAGTGACCGCACCGTGCAGTTCAAGTTGCGCCTGCCGACCGCGAGTTTCCTCACGGATGTCGCCACCTTCGGCATCGTGCCGCAGCACAGCCTTGTGAACACGCAGGCCGCCGACCTCGCCACGAGCGATTTCGGCACGACGAGCAACATCGTTGGCACCGGGCCGTTTCGCATGACGCGCTGGCTGCGCTCCGAGCGCATGGAGGCGGAGGCGAACCCGACGTACCATCTTGGGAAGGTCGCCGCCAATCGCTACACCTACATCGTGCTCCCCACCGATGACGCGGTGCGTGACGCCCTCGCGACCGGCAAGGCGGACTTCGGCACCGTCTCGTCGGCTGTGCAGCGCGGGCTGGCCGACACCCCCGGCGTCAAGGTGCAGACGTACGACACGTACGACATGACCTACGTCGGCCTGCAACTCGACGGCGCGAAGCCCGGCAGTGCATTCTTCGGCGACCCGAACGTCCGCAAGGCCCTCATGCTCGCCCTCGACCGGGACGCGCTGCTGAAGAGCGCGCGGGGCGGCGGCGGCACCGTCGCGGATGGCGTGGAGCCGCCCCTCTCGTGGGCCTCGGCGGCGGTGGAGCCGAAGTACCGGCAGGATATCGAGGAATCGAAGCGTCTGCTCGACGCGGCGGGCTGGAAACTCTCGACGGACGGCGTGCGCGTGAAGGATCGGCGAACCTTCTCCTTCACGCTCTTCACCAACTCCAGCGACCCGGTGCGCGAGGCGTACGCGGGGCTGATGCGCGATGCGTGGGCGAAGGTCGGCGTCAATGTGACCGTCATTGCCGAGAAGTGGTCCACGTTCGTCGAGCGCGTCACCCGCACGCACGACTTCGACGCCTTCCTCGGGAGTTTCGCCGGTGAGGTGGACCCGGACTTGTCGCCTCTCTTCTCCATCGACGCCGCCAAGACCGGCCTGAACGCGGGCCGGTATCTAAACACCGACGTGGACGGCATGCTGAGCAGGGCGCGCGCGATCTCCAGGCCGGAGCAGCAACCGGAGCGCAAGGACCTCTACACGAAAATCCAGCAGCGCGTCATGACCGATCTGCCGATCCTGCCCATCGACTTCTCGAAGAATACCGTCGCCGTGCGCGACCGTGTGACGGACTTCGCGCCCTCCGCGAACGACCTCGGCCTCCGCTATCGCGCCCTCGCGTACACATGGGGCGTCCGGGGATAGTGCTGCGTGCTGCGTGCTGCGTGCTGAGGGATGCCAATGATTATGGCCGCTCGCCTTGAGTGCAGCGGAACACTTCCCGGATCGCAGGCCGGAAAGAAGGCGAACAGTTCATCAGGAATCGGTATTACACGAAACGGCCCGATTCCACTTGGAACCGGGCCGTGATCCGTACCGCACGAACGGGAGATTTAATGCCGCCAGCTCTCGTAGTGCCGGCCGATGTTGCCAAACTCCACCTTGAACTCGTCCCAGTTCGCCTCGGTGAAGGTGAGGATGCGCCGCTCGAAGACCTGCACCGCGACGGTGCGGTTGACGCCGCCCACCGTGAACTTCGCGATGAACGGCTCCGAGATCGTGTAGCCGAGCGTCTCCAGACCGACGTTGTCGCGGAAGCCCGCGAAGGCATCCATGACGTTGTGCCGGGTCTCCCGGTCGTACACGGCGATCGAGAAGGGGCCATTGGCCGGCTTCAGGTCGTTGATGACGATGTCGCCGTCCTGCGTGACCGCGACGTTCGTCCGTGTGTCGAGGCGCTTCTGGGTCGCCTCGAAGACCACCTTCCCCTGCGGCTCTTCTCGAAGTATTGCACGAGCCGCTGCCCACCCGGCGCTTCCGCGTACGGCTCCATCCATTCCGCGACCGACGGCCCCCAGTAGTTCGCGAAATGCCGCTCGTTGCGCTGCCACTGGACACGGAAAAGCGGGGTTACGAAGTCCCCCGCCGCCTGCACGTTCACCGCGTCGAATGCGACGGTCATGATAAGAAAGAGCGCCACCGACATTTTACGCAATTCTCTCCTCCTATTCTTGGTTCCTGGAAGGTCTAGCGACCACAATCTGACGCATGGGGTCGGAATCGCTTACAGTTGTGTCATCGTGGTGACACACAAAGAAGCGCCCTTCCCGGATCAGGAAGGGGCAAAATGTCGTGGGGAATGGCGCGGGCGATGGAGGCGCGATCAGCCGCTCGTTGTGTACTGCTCCAGCAGGTCGTACGTGCGCGCGGCATTTCCACCGGCGGGCGTGTGGACGGCGGCGACGAGGTCCGTCGCGCCCGCGTCCGCGAGCGCGCGCAGGCCCGCGAGCACCGTCTCCTCGTCGCCAATCAGCGACACGTCCGCAGGACCCGCCGCGCCCTCCTTGTCGAGCACGGCGCGGTAGGAGGGGAGTTGCCCGTAGCGCGCGAAGGCGCGATCAATCTCCGCGTGCACCGCCGCCGCATCGTCCGTCACGCAGACGGGCAGGCCCGCCACGACGCGCGGCGCGGCCCTGCCCGCGTCCCGCGCGGCAGGGCTGATCGTCGGCACGGCGTGGGCGGCGAGATACTGCGCCCCGCCCATCCAGATCGCGGTGCCGTCGGCGTGCGCCCCCGCGAGCCGGAGCATCTGCGGGCCGAGGGCGGCGACGAGCACGGGCGGGGGCGTGCCGCCCGGGACGGAGAGGGCGAAGTTCGTGATGTGGAACTCCTCCCCCGCGAAGGTGACGCTCTCGCCCGCGAGGAAGCCCGTCAGGCATTGGAGGTACTCGCGCATGTGGCGGATCGGGTGCGACCAGTCGAAACCCAGCCCGGTTTCCATGACGACGCGGTGGCTCAGCCCGATGCCGAGCACGAGCCTCCCATCCGTTGCCGCCTGCGTCGTCAGCGCCTGCTGCGCCAGCGCGACCGGATGCCGGGGATAGGTCGGCACGACGAAGGTGCCGAGTTCCACGGTGCGCGTGTGCCGCCCCGCCAGCGCGAGCAGCGTCAGCGCGTCGAACCCGCGCGGGACGTTGGCGACCCAGATGCTCCGCATCCCGCGCTCCTCGGCGCGCCCCATCTCCGTCAGGAGGGTCTGCAAATCGATCAGCGCGCCGGGATTCGGCAGGATCACCCCAATTTTCACAAGCACCCCTCATGCGTGCGGCGTCGCCCTCACTTCAGAAAGGCGACCGAGTTCATGAACGCTTCAATTTCCGGGCGGTGCAGGTCGATATTGCTACAGGAGAACTCGTACCGCTTGCCATTGTGATCCACGATCCAGATCGTCACGGTGCCGATCTGCACGGATGGCTTGCCCGCCGCGTAGTACCGGTAGGCCATCGACTTCGCGGTCTGCCCGGCGACCTGCGTGTCCCGCACCGGGTCGTAGACGAGCGCCGTCTTCTCGTCGGTGGCCCCCCCGTCGCAGATGCGCTTGAAGTTCTGATCGATCGTCTCGGAACCGGGCGGGTAAATCTCGATGAAGATGACGACTTCGTTGTTCGAGCCGAAGAGCGAGAGCGCATTGGCCTTGTCGGTGCTGGTCTTCGTCGCCGTCCACTCGCTCGGATACCGCACGCGCACAACGTTGTCCGGGTCTGTGAATGTCATCACTTTCGCGCCGCTGCCGAAGGAAACGGAACTGAAGTCGCGTCCACATCGGCGCCGAACTGCCCAATCGCTCCCACGCGGATCCCGACTTGCTTGCCATTCCGGTTGACGATCCACCACGCACCGTTGAACGACCTGCCGTTGTCCTGCTTGTCGGTGTAGGTGTACGTCAGCAGTTTCGCCAGTTCGCCGCCGACCGTCACGTCCGCCGTCTTGTTGCTCGTGTAGATGAACTGCGTATCTTTTGCCTGATTCTTTATGACGATCCCGACTTCCTCCGCGATCGTGTCTTTCTGCGGATCGACGATGAAGAGGTCGACAAACGGGCCGTTCGGGCCGTCGAAATTGACCAGATTGGTCGCGTCCGTCTCGTCGCGTGCCTGCGTCCAATTGCTCGGGTACTGCACCTTCAGGAACCCATTCGGGTCGCTCCATGTCGTCATCTGCACCGGCCCGATGGGCGTGCTCGCGGCGGTTGGCGTCGTCGCGGGGCGCGTCGTGGTGACGGCGGCAACGGTGGCGGTTCCCCCCGCCGGTGTCGCGGTGGTCGCGGCCACGGTGTCCGCCGGCGCGGTCGTATTCACGGGCTGATTGGTGAGCGTATTCCCCGCCGTCGGGGTGCTGCCGGTGCCAACGGTCGTGCGCAGGGTCGTCGGCGCGGCGTTCGACGCGACGGGCGTCGCGGTCGCAGTCACACTCGATCCACTGCGCGTCGCGAAGAAGATGATCCCGACGACCGCGAGGGCGGCGACCCCGCCGATCCCGAAGATCAGCCCGCGATTCCCTTTGGTCGGCGGCTCGCCCGGTGGCGGCGCACCATACTGCGATGGCGGCGCGGCGTAGGGCGGTGGCCCGTGCCCTGCCGTGTCGCGCGCCGGGCTGCAAGGAGGTTGGTGGGACGGAGAGAGGCGGTGGTGCCCCCTCCCCGATCACCCGCTCGATGCGGTAGCGCCCCACCAGCAACGACGCGGGCAGGACCGTCTCCTGTCCATCGCCCGCAGGCGTACCGGGGGGTTGCGCGGCCGTCATGCTTTCACCATCCTTTGCGGTCGAGAGAATAGTTCCGGGCACATGGCCCCTGGCGAGCAATTGATGCCCATCGCGCGCATCCTCTCGCACGGCGTGCGAACAGCGAAATGCGAAGTGCAAAATACGAAACGTGTGATACGGTCATGTGCGTACGTCGCGGCGATGCTACACGGTGTTGACGCCGGCGTAAAGGCTCCGGTTCCTTCCGAGTTCATGAGCGCGATACACCGATGACACACGAAGGATGGTTCGGATGGACGACAAGCCCGAAGGCGCGAGGATCGGCTGGCGCGTGCTGGAGTCGCGGCACTTGCTGACAACCCCCTGGATGCGGCTCCGGCAAGACCGCGTGCGTATCGCGGACAAGGGTGAAGTCACCTACACCTACGAGGAACGCGCGGACGCTGTCGGCATCGTCCCCGTCACGCCGGATGGCAACCTCCTGCTGATCCGGCAATACCGCTACCCGCTCGACCGGTGGTGCCTCGAAATTCCGGCGGGCGGGATGCGCGACCACCCCAACGCGACGCCGGAGGAGGTCGCGCGCATCGAGTTGCGGGAGGAGACCGGCGCGACGTGCGACGCACTCGATCCTATCGGCTTTTTCTACGTCGCGTGCTCGTCGCGCAACCAACGCTTCCACGTCTTTCTCGCGACGGGGGTGGAATGTTCGGCGGCGATGGCGCCGGAGCGGACGGAGGAAATCGCGCTGCACCCTCTCCCCGTCCGCGACGCACTGCACCTCGCGCGGACGGGGCGGATGCCGGAGGGGCAGAGCGCGCTGTCGCTCCTGCTCTGCGAAAACACGCTTCGCGAGCGCGGCTTCCTCGACGCACCCGACCGCTGACGATCGTCCGCCCTCCCCTTGCACTGCACGGCATATGTACGTACACTACGGATGCGCGAATTGCGGTCACTGTGAGAGGAGCGGGTTTTACATGCCGGAGCGACCGATGCGAACTGTCTATGCCCTGACCGGCATCCAACCCGAGGTGCAGGCCTACGCGATGGCGAAGTACTCGCGCTCGCGCCAGTCGATGCGCCAGACCGTCGCGGAACTCTCCGCGCAGCGCGCCGAGCAGTTCCTCGAATCCTTCTATTTCCAATATGGGCACCGGTCGATTGCCGACCTCGCGCACGTCGCGATGGCAGTGGAGAACATTTCGATCCTCGCCGCCATCGCCGTTGTCGATCAGCAACTCTGGGATGGGCAGGAACGCTCGACGCGCTACCAGGACTTCGCGCGCACCGGCTACTACACGCCGGACGCCATCGCCGCCTCACCGGACGCGGCGGCGTACACGGCGGCGGGGGACGCGCTGTTCGCGGAATACGCCGCCCTCTCCAAGGAGCTGACCGCGCTCCTCGTTGAGCACGTCGGCAAACCGGACGCGATGGACGACGGCGACTACAAGCGGACGCTGCGCGCGCGCGCCTTCGATGTCTCCCGCGCCTTGCTGCCCCTCGCGACAATCACGAGCGTCGGACAGATCACGAGTGCGCGGACGCTCGAACGGCAGATTGCCGAACTGCTCTCTTCGCCGTACGCGGAGATTCGCGGCGTCGCGGAGGAGTTGCGCGCCGCTTGTCAGGGCGCGGCGTTTGACCCCGCCGCCAGTGCCGCCGAATCCTTGCGGCAGGCGCTCGACGGCATTCATCTGCCGGACGAGGCGCGCGATGCGCTCGCTGCCCTCGGCGCGGCGATGGAGCGGAAGGGCGCCGCGCCGACGCTCGTCAAGTACACCACGCCGCTCGCGTACCAGATCGCCACGGCCCGTGACCTAACACAGGCCGCCGCCGAACTACTCGGCGACCTCCCGCGCGACGCCGTCAGCCCGACTGTCACCCTCGCCCCTGCCGCCCCGCCGATGGATGAACTCGTCGCGACGCTGCTCTACCAGCACGACCCCGGCCAGCACGCCTACGCGCAAATCCTCGAAATCGTCCGCGAACTCTCGGATGCGTTCAGGCGGGAAATTGTCGATCTCTCGGTGCGCCATCGCGGCCCGCACGATGACCTGCTCCGGGCGCATCAGGTGGGCGCGCCGCTCCAGTTCGACTGCACCATCGACATCGGCGCGTTCCGCGATCTGCACCGGCATCGCCGCTGCGTCCAGATCATCCCCGCCTTCTCCGCCGTCCACGGGACGGACGATGCCAACCGGTGGTTCGCGTTGGGCCTCGGCGACGACGCGGCGACGCGCGCCGCCGACGCGGGGTTGGTGGCGCGGTATCAGCGCGCCCTCGACGGCGCGAACACCGCCATCGGCGCGCTCGCGCCCGCGCACCCGGAGGAGGCGTCCTACCTCCTGCCGATGGCGTACCGCTGCCGCGCGCTCTTCAAGATGGACTACGCGGAGGCGGCGTACATCATCGAGCAGCGCACGAAGGTCGGTGGCCATTTCTCCTACCGCCACGCCGCGTACGCGATGTACACCGCCCTCGCCGCGCGCGAGCCGTCGTGGGCGAAGCACATCCACGTCACACCGCCAACGGAGGTCGATCTGCTTCGACGATAAGTAGCGCCTCCGTATTCGCTCTCACCACTGGTAATCGCCAACCTCGATTGCGCGCGCGATGATGAGGCGCTGAATCTCGCTCGTGCCCTCGACGAGCATCAACTGACGCGCATCGCGGTAGAACCGCTCGGTCGGATACTCCTTCAAGTAGCCATTGCCGCCGAGGGTTTGCAGGGCGGTGTCCGCCGCGCGGACGGCCATCTCCGTCGCGTACGCCTTCGCCATGCTGTAGTGGGTGGCGTCCGCCGGGGTCGTCTTGCCCCGGTCGATCAGCCATGCCGCGCGGTGGGTCAAGAGCCGCGCCGCTTCGAGTTCCATCGCCCGCTCGGCCAGTTTGAAACTGACCGCCTGATGCTCGATGACCGGCTTCCCCATCGCGTGCCGCGCGCGGGCGTACTCCGTCGCGTACTGGAGGATGCCCGCCGCCAGCCCCAGCCCGCGCGCCGCGACGATGGGCCGCACGAGGCTCAGCCCTTGCAGGAGCATCCGGAATCCGCCCTGCTCCGGCCCGACGCGATTAGCCACCGGGATGCGGCATTCTTCGAGCGCGATCTCCACGACGGGCACGGCGTTGACGCCCATTTTCGGCATCGTGCGAACGATGCGGAAGCCGGGATTGTCCGTCGGCACGATGAAGACGCCGATGTCGCGGCTCCCGTCGCCCGTCCGCGCCGCGACGATGACATAATCCGCGACGGTCGCCTGCCCCGCCCACCGCTTCGTGCCATTGAGGATGTACGCATCGCCGTCCCGCATCGCCGCCGTCCCGATGTGCCCGGAATCGGAGCCGACCTCCGGCTCGGTGAGGGCGAACGCGCCCTTCAGTTCGCCCCGCGCGACGCCGCCGAGATAGCGCCGCTTCTGCTCCTCCGTGCCGGCGATGGCGATATGGACGGTGCTCAGCCGCGCCATCAAGAGGAGCAGGCCGGAGTTGCAGCAGGCCCGCGCCACCTCCTCCACCGCGATGGCGAGGCCGAGCGTGCCGTCGCCGGTGCCGCCGTACTGCGGGTCGATGCTCAGACCGAGCAGGCCCGCCTCCTTGAACGTGTCGAAGATGTCGTGCGGGTACTCGCCCGCCGCGTCGATCTCAGCGGCGCGTGGGGCGACGACTTCCTCCGTAATCCGTCGCGCCAGGCTCCGCAGTTCCTCATTCCGCGCGCTCCAAGAAAAATCCATGCACATCTCTCCCGTGATCCTGCGACGCAACAGTAGATTCGTCCCTACAGGGTAGCAAGTTTTTCGCCTTTCGTTTCACCATGGTCGAGCGAAAGCACCCCCCTCTTCTCCCCTTCTGGGCGCCCTCTGGGCAGTATGGAGAAGGGGCCGGGGGTTAGGGCGATCGCACGATTATAATGCGATTGACAACGATTGGTTCGTCGCCCATTATCGCTCAGTGAAATTTCTGTCCCTGGCGATCTGGGCCGCATCCCACGTCGCGGGCCACGCGGAGGGATAATGCTCAATCAGCACAGCGTACGCTACCTGGTGCGACGCCTCGTGCGCCATGCGTGGGACACCCCCCTCCTCGCGGTCCTCGCGGTGTTCAGCATCCTCGCGAGTGTCGGCTTCTCGCTCCTGCAACCGCTGCTGATCCGCTCCCTCATCAACGGCGGCATCGCGTCGGGCGATCACCGGATGCTCATTGTCACTGCGATCGCGATCATGGCCGTCGCCATCCTCTCCGCGATCACGACCTACCTCCGCTCCGTGACGACGCAGTGGATCGGCGAGCACGTCTCGTACGATCTCCGCAACCAGCTCTTCCGCCATTTGGAAGCGCTCTCGTTCTCGTTCTATGACACGGCGCAGACCGGCCAATTGCTCTCACGGCTCACGGAGGATATCCGCAACATCCGCCGCTTTTACTCGCCCGCCTTCCGCGTGCTGCTGCAAACGACGGTGCTGGTAACGGGCAGCGCGGTCATCATGTTCACGCTGAACTGGCAACTCGCGCTGCTCGCGCTTGTGATCGTGCCGATTCTGCTCGCCGTCACGCTCGTCTTCGGTGGGCGCGTCCGGCCGCGCTACCTGCGCGCGCAGCAACAGTTCGGGCAAGTGGTCAACGTGGTGCAGGAGAACCTCGCGGGGATGCGGCTGGTCCGCGCGTTCGGCAGGGAGACCTTCGAATCCGCGAAGTTCGCCGGGGCGGGCACCGCGCTCTTCGACCGGCAGATGGATGCCGCGAAACTCTCGGTGCTCGCGAACGCGAACCTGCCGATGATCACCGGCATCGGCACGGCGGCGGTGATCGGTGTCGGCGGGTTGCAGGTGATCCACGGGAGCCTGCAAATCGGCACGCTGCTCGCCTTCTACCTCTACCTGACGCAGCTGACCGACCCGATCCGGCAGATCGGCTCGATCGTCAACAACATCGCCCTCGCCTTCGCCAGCACCGAGCGCGTCTACGAGATACTGGAGCGGCGACCGCGCATCGTCAGCCCGCCTGACGCCTACCGCCCCGCTGCGGTGCGCGGCCATGTCACGCTTGACGCGGTGCGCTTCGCCTACACGCGCGAAAGCCGGGAGGTGCTGCGCGGCATCACCATCGATGCGCCGCCGGGTTCGGTCGTCGGCCTCGTCGGTGCGACGGGCAGCGGCAAGACGAGCATCATCCAGCTGCTCGCCCGCTTCTACGACGCGAACAGCGGGACGGTGCGCGTCGATGGCGTCGATGTGCGTCAGTGGGATTTGCCGCTGCTCCGCGCCAATGTCGGGTTCGTCCTGCAGGAGACCTTCCTCTTCTCCGACTCGATCCGGGAGAACATTGCGTACGGGCGACCCGATGCATCGCTCAACGACGTGATCGCCGCCGCCAAAGCCGCACAGGCGCACAATTTCATTACGCGGATGCCGGAGGGGTACGACACGCTCCTCGGCGAGCGGGGCGTGAACCTCTCCGGCGGCCAGAAGCAGCGCCTCGCTATCGCGCGCGCCCTCCTCCTCAACCCCCGCATCCTCGTGCTGGACGACGCGACGAGCAGCGTCGATATGGAGACGGAGTATGAGATTCAGAAGGCCCTCGCCGTCCTCATGGAGGGGCGCACGACCTTCGTCATCGCGCAACGGCTGAGCAGCGTCCGGGGCGCGGACCAGATCTGCGTGCTGGCGGACGGCGAGATCGTCGAGCGCGGCACGCACGCCGAACTGCTCGCCCGCGACGGCGCATACCGCCGCATCCACGACGTGCAGACGCAGAGCAGCGGCGCCCCCGTCGATGGTGGCGCGCGCGTTCCTGATGTGACGGAGGCCGGGGCAATGCCGGGGGCAACGCATGAGTAAATTCGCCATCGGCGCGGCCCCCGTCACCGCTCCGGCGACGAACGGCACGAAGCCGAGCGCGCCGCCGTACCTCTCGCTCGATGATCGCGAAAACGACCTCGGGCGCGGGCTGAACAAGGAGAGCGCGCGCCGCCTGCTGGCCTTCCTCAAGCCGTACCGCGCGTCGTGTGCCATCGCCCTTGCCGCGATCACCGTTCAGACGCTCGGCGAACTCGCCCTGCCCCGGTTGCTCGGCGTCGCGATTGACCAGGGCATCGCACGGGCAAGCACGCGCACGCTGGGCATCGCGGTCGGGGCGTTCCTCGCGTGCGTGCTCCTCGTCTTCGGGGCGCGCTGGACGCAGGGGTACACGACCACCCGCGTGGGCAACCGCGTGATCTTCGACCTGCGGTACACACTCTTTCGGCACATCCAGATTCTCGGCTTCAAGACGTTCGACCGCATGGGCATCGGGCGGCTCATCTCGCGCATCCAGAATGATGTCTCCGTGCTCCAGGACCTGCTGACCGACGGCATCATCGGCCTGTTCGCGGACCTGCTCATCCTTGTCGGCATCGTCTTCGCCATGCTGACGATCAATGTGGAACTCGCGCTGCTCTCGTACGTCGTGCTGCCGATCATGATCGGCATCGTGATGATCTGGCGGCGGTTCGCGATCCGCGTCTACCGCGCCGTTCGCGCCGCCACGAGCCGTCTGACGGGGTACTCGGCGGAGAACATCAGCGGGATGCGCGTCATCCAGTCGTTCCGGCGTGAGCGGGAGAACTTCGACCGCTTCGAGAGGCTGAACCACCGGGTCTACGATGTGACGACGCACTCGATCCGCCTCAACTCGGTGCTCGCGCCCAGCGTTGAGATGGTCAGCGGCCTCGCGACGGTGATCGTCCTCGTCGTCGGCGGGAACAGCGTCATCAACCATACGCTGTCGATTGGCGCGCTCACCGCGTTCATCGGCTACGTCACCCGCTTCTTCCAGCCGGTGCGCACGCTCTCCGACCGCTACAACACGCTCCAGGCCGCGACCGTCGCCGCCGAGCGGGTCTTCGAACTGCTCGACGAGCCGCCGGACATCCTCGACGCGCCCAACGCGACCCCGCTGCCCCGAATCGACGGCGAGATCGTCTTCGACCACGTCGCCTTCGGATACACAACGACGCCCGTGCTGCGCGACCTCACGCTGACGATCCCACCGGGCGCGACGGTTGCGTTCGTCGGCCCCACCGGCGCGGGCAAATCGAGCACGATCAATCTCGTCCCGCGCTTCTACGATGTCTGGGACGGGCGCGTCCTGATCGATGGCCACGATGTGCGCGATGTCACGCTCGCGTCGCTCCGGCGCCAGTTCGGCATCGTCCTGCAGGACACGTTCCTCTTCTCCACGACGATCGCGGAGAACATCCGCTACGGCAAACTGGGCGCGACCGACGCGGAGGTGGAGGCGGCGGCCCGCGCGGTCGGCGTGCACGATTTCATCGCCCGGTTGCCGGACGGCTACGCGAGCGAGGTCGGGGAGCGCGGCAGCGGCCTGAGCATCGGGCAGCGGCAATTGATCGCCTTCGCCCGCGTCATCCTCGCGGACCCGCGCATCGTCGTGCTGGACGAGGCGACGAGCAGCGTCGATACGCAGACCGAGCAGATCATCCAGGAGGCACTTCGCACGGTGCTGCATGGCCGCACATCGCTCGTGATCGCGCACCGCCTCTCGACGATCGTGGAGGCGGACATCATCGTCGTCATCGATGGCGGCCGGATCATCGAGCAGGGGACGCACGCGGAGCTGATCGCCCTGGGCGGCTTCTACCACCGCCTCTACACCACCGCGCTGCGCCACGCGAACGATGGCGGCATCGTTACGCTCCTCGAAACGTAGCGTTCGGGTGACGCATTACGGCTGATAGAGATACTGCGCGACGGTGCAATGTTGGCGAAATCCCATTCGCTCGTACGCACCGAAGCCCTGTTTTGACGAGAGGAGAACACCGACATCGTACCCCGCTGTGCGGGCGTCGAGGAGTGCTGCGCCGGTGATCGCCGTGCCGATTCCCCGCCGCCGCCCGGCAGGGAGGGTCGCCACATTCCAGACGCCCGCGACACCACTGGCAAGCGCGAGCATCGACGTGGCCACCGGCTCGCCGTCCAGCAGGGCAAGATAGTGGCGGATCGGCAGGGTGTCATGCAAGCCGAGACGAGCGCACAGGTCGGTAAACCCCTCGCCAGCGATTGCGGGAAGTGGATAGCCAGCGATCAGTACGTCGATGTAGCGCTGCAACGTCGCGGCGTCGCGGACGGGCATAATCGTCAGGCCGGAAATCATGGGCGGTTGGTTGTCGAACGTACGCAGGTCAATCGCCGTACCCGGCATCTCCCCGACGCGCGTCAATCCATGCGCTTCGAGGCGTGCGCCGAGATCCGCCGGTGCGGTCGCTGGCCCGATCCACCAGAGCATCGGCAGATGCCGCTCCCGGAACGGCGCGAGCGCCGTCGCGATCATTGCATCCGTGACGTCGGAAGCGAGATGCGCGCCGGTGATCCCGTTAAAGAGGGGGAACGGGATACCGCTGAGAAACCGCAGCATCTCGGGGCTATCTTCGACTTCCGCTGCAGGAAGACAGCCAAACGCGATAAAGAGTGCGCGGATGTTTCCTTCGATGCCATCGAGGACGGCGGGAGATGTCGTCTCGCGCGCGATTTCGTCCACCATCGCCTCCACAACGCTTTGCCAAACAACGTGACTGTTTCACTATTGTTAGGACTTATACTGGTTTTGGGTGATACGTCGGGGTATCATGGCGGCGGAGGTGATGTCCGATGAACGCCCTGTCCCTGCCTGATGCGTGGTCCGCTGCTGATCTCTATGCCCGCTATACCGACGCCCC
>JAABUS010003917.1_pt1 | contig 22778 bp, 18 predicted proteins | sample 5560161 | NCBI WGS metagenome assembly JAABUS01 (sample SAMN10711885, study PRJNA513376) | rock metagenome | isolation source: Antarctica rocks | place: Antarctica: Victoria Land, Trio Nunatak nord | collected 2016-01-04
GTGCGCGGGTACGAGTACTCCCCGTATGTCTCGGAGGAGCAGCAGGGGCAGTACCTGACGCGAGCGTTCGCGTTGGGCAAGACGTACCCCTGGATGGGCGTCATGTTCGCCTGGAACCTCAACTTCCAAGTGACGACGAACAACCCGGCCGACGAGAAGTACGGCTGGGGCGTCCTCCACAGCGACTGGTCACCACGGCCATCGTTCAACGCGCTTAAGGCAATGCCGAAGTAAGTGCGAAGTTCGAAGTGCTATCTGTCGGTGGTGCTGAGTGCTGAGAAGGGGGCGGGCAATGGCTCGCTCCCTTCTTTTGGGAGCCGGAAACCAGAAGGAATTTCTCGCGTCTCCGGTCTCTTCCCCTCTGGTTTCTGGCTTCTATCCTTTTATCTTCTTCCCACCGGCTACTTGAGGAACGTCGTCGAGGCGAGAATGGCGTCAATCTCCGCCTTGTGGCCCTGGGCACTGTTGCTGGTAATCACGTACTCCTTGCCGCTGTGATTGACTTCCCAAACTTGCTGGGAGAAGGGCGCCGCGTTCGGTTTATCCTTCGCAACATAGGTGTACGCGAATGTCCTGGCGGGTTCGCCGCCGACTTTCGTGTCGCTCACAGGACCATCGGTGTAGGTGAACTTCGTGTCCTTGCCATGCGCCGTGCGGATCGATTGGATCTCCTCGTTGACCGTGCCAGCCGTCTGCGGGTCGTAGATGTCGACGAAGAAGGCGGGGCCATCCGGGCTATCCAGTTCGAGGACGCTGGCCTTGACAGCGGGGTCCGTTGTCACCGTCCAGGCGCTGGGATACTGAACCGCCACGAGGTTTTTCGGGTCCGACCATGCGGTGATGTTCGGGAAAGAGCCGCCATTCGAGAAGAGCGTTGAGGCGATGACGGCGTTGATCTCCGCTTGGTGCGCACCGGGATTATTCACCTTGAACGAGAACTGCTTGCCGACGTGATTCACGACCCACCACTGGCCGAAACCCTTGTTCGCCGTGTCCGTCTTCGAGGCGAAGGCATAGGTCATCGTCTTCGCCGCTTCCCCGTTAATAGTGAGGTCCGTTACCTTCTGATTCGTGTAGGTAAAATCGGCGCTCGTCTCCTGATTCTTGCGAATAAAACCGATCTCATCCGTGATCACGCCCTGCTGCGGGTCATTGATGTACGCCCAGAACAAGAGATCGTCCGGCCCATTAAAAGCAGCGATGTTCGACGCCTCACCCGTCGTCTCACCCGTGGTCCACCCATTCGGGTACTGGAAGCGCACGAGGTTCTTCGGGTCCGCATACGGGGTGAATCCCGCTGAGATGGAGACCGGCGGCGCGGTGGCGCGCGGCGGTGGCGCTGTTGTTGGGGTCGCGGGTCGCACGGTCGCAGTCGCAGTTGGTTGCGGTGTCGCTGCCGTGATCGTGGTCGGTGCGGTTGTCGGTTGCGTCGTTGGGGAAGTCGTCACGGCCGTCGCGGCGGACAGGATCGATGCCGGCCCGGCGGTGGAGCGACCGACGGTCGCGGTCGCCGTCGTGTCGCCGCCGTTGCGGGAGGTGAACAGGAAGGCAGCACCGATCAGCAGCACCGCCAGCACGCCACCGACGCCGAAAATTAGCCCGCGATTCCCCTTCTTCGGTGGCACGGACGGCGGCGCGCCGTACGGATTCGGCCCGACCGAATACGGTGGTAGCCCGTATGATGGGGGCGTGCCCTGCTGCCCCTGGCTTGCGGGGTCGCCGTACGCCGACGGCACCCCCGCGACCGGTGGCGCTGCGATGGGTCCGGTGTTCCAGCCCAGCGTCGGTGGAGTCCGTGATGGCTGACCGCTCTCCGGTTGGCGCGCACTTTCCCGCGTCGTGGCCGTCGCCGTGCTGGCGAGGGGTGCGAGGTCGCGCAGCGCCTCCTCCGCGCTCTGGTAGCGCCCCGCCACCTCCTTCGCCATCAGCCGCTCCACCACCTCCACCAGCCCCGCCCCCGCCTCCGCCCGCACCGCCCGCAGCGACCGCCGCCCCCGCGCGTACGCCTCCCCCGCCACCATCTCGTGCAGCACCAGCCCCAGGCTGTACAGGTCGCTGCGCCCGTCAAGGTAGCCCGCCCCCGCCGCCTGCTCCGGACTCATGTAGAGCGGCGTGCCGGGGTGCCCCGTCGCCACCTGCGTGCGCTCGCTCTCCTCCCCCACCTGCGCAATGCCGAAGTCCATCAGCTTCGCCACCCCCCGCCGCGTCAGCATGATGTTCGCCGGCTTCACGTCCCGGTGCACGATCCCCTGCTCATGCACCGCCCCCAGCGCCCGCGCCACGTCCACCGCGATCGCTGCGGCGCGCGCCTCGGGCAGCGTGCCCACCTGGGCGAGCAGGTCGCGCAGGTTGGTGCCGTCGACGTACTCCAGCACGAGGTAGTGGTTGCCGTCGGCGTCCACGTGCAGATCGTAGACCGTCACGACGTTCGGGTGCTGGATCGTGCCGGTGGCGCGCGCCTCCCGCTGAAAGCGGTCGAGGTAGCGCGCGTAGGTCGCGCTGTCCGTCGTGTGGCGGCTGGCGAGCAACTCCTTGACGGCGACGTTGCGGCGCAGGCGGGCGTCATGGGCGAGGTAGACACGCCCGAACGCCCCCTCCCCGATCACCCGCTCGATGCGGTAGCGGTCACTGAGGATGGCCGTTGGCATCGCCGTGTCCGCGTTCGGTGTGGGTATGCCGGGTGGTCGGGCATCTGCCACTGCCTATCATCCTCCCCGCGTGTCCCCGCACCGCGCGATCGTCGCCGTTCCTTCGTTGCCCGTGTCGTCAATGCCGTCCGCGCGGGAACGGTGACTGCTACTCTACCGACCAACCGCTTCCCCGTAAAGGGACGCGCGGGGACAAGCAATGGTTCCCCCGCACACAAAAAGGGCGTGTGCATGGCACATGTCCCCTTGATGCGTTCTGCCACTCGGTATTCCGTGTGGCACCCTTGCGGTAGATCGTCCCCCGATCGTTGCGGTGCGACGGTCGTTGGGGGAATACGAAGGCCATGGGGAAGCAGGCCGGAGCGTCTATTCCATCGCCAAATTCACGCTCAGTCTGTGTCCGGCCCATCGGGTGGGGTCGGGACGTGCCCGCGGACGAACGCGGTGAGTGCGTCCAGGAGCATACTATCGAGCACGGTGTCGGCGGTGCGCGCGGTGATCGCGAGGCGGTCATCCTCCATCCCGGCGTGCCACGCGAGCACGGCGTCCGCTCCATCGACCGCGAGCGTCACGCGCATCCCCGGTGTGGCGAGTTCGACCGATTGATAGCCGCCCGCGCCGTCCCATCGCGCGCGGATGGCTCGCTCCCCCGCGTCGAATCCCTCCGTGCCGAGCATTGCCACGATGTCGGCGAAGCGCCGCAGGGCGAAGGGGGCGCGCAACGCGACGACCGTCGCCGCCTCGTCCGTTGGCGCTATCGGTCGCGCGTGCGCGTCGGCGAGCGGTTGAATGGCCTCGCGCAACCGCGCCTCGAAGGTCATCGGGCATCTCCCTCGTACGCGATCCCCGCGAGTTCTTTTTCATGCTCGCGCTCGTGCTCCTGCCGGTCCGCGATTGGCGCGCTGCCCCGGAAGAAGACGAACATCGCCGCCGCCGCGCCCGCGTAGCAGAGCGCGCCCATCGTGAAGGCGGGGCCGAAGCCGCTGTGCACCTGAATCCAGCCACTGATGAGCGGGCCGAGCGAGAAGCCCGTCGCCCACGTCACGTTGTACAGTCCGCCGAGCGCGCCGCGTTGCCGCGCCGGGACGCGCGTCATCGCGAAGGGGGTGTAGATCGGGTCCACCGTGCCGCGCAGGGAGGTGCGGCAGATCTCGAAGAAGATCGCCAGCCACGCGACCGGCGCGAGCGCGGTGAACAGGACGCAGGGCGCGATGATCGCCTGCGCCGTGATGAGGGCGCGGAGGTCTCCGAGCCGCCGTGCGAGCGCGGGCGCGGCGAGGGAGGCGACGCCGCCGAGCACCCCCGTCGTGGTGAAGAGGATGCCGAGCGCACCGGACGACAGCCCGTATCGGAGGCCGAAGAAGAGCGGCAGGAACCCGACAATCGCCCCCGCGCCGAACGCCTGCAGGGCGTCCGCGACGAGCAGCCTGCTGAAGAGACGGAGATCGCCCCGCGTGAACCGCCACGCGCGGTTCTTCTCCTCCGGCGCGCCGTCCGTTACCCGCAGGCGGAGCAGCGGGATCGCGCCGGTGGCCATCACGGCCACGTTGAGGATCAGCGCGACCCGGAGCGGGGTCGTGGCGTTCGATGATTCCCCCAGCACCCGCCCCGTGACCGATGTTGCCGCGCCGCCGATGACCGCCCCGAGCGCGCCCGCGCCCCAGAGCAGGAACGAGTTCGCCGCGAAGGCGCGCACGCGATCCTCCGCGCTGACCGAGCCGACGAGCAGGGGCGCGTTCGTGCTCCAGTAGATCGTCGCGAAGCCGTTCGCGAGCATATTGCCGACGATGATTACCGGCAGCGACGACGAGAGCGCGATGGCGAGAAAGGGAAAGGGCACGATGAGCGCGGAGAGGACGAAGAGCCGCCGCCGCCCGACGCGATCCGCCAGCAGCCCAAGCGGCACCGCGCCGATGAGCGTCGTGATCGCGCCGAGCGCGGTGACGACGCCGATCGTGTCCTGCTTGTAGCCGAGGTTGTACAAATACAAGGGGAAGATGAGCGCGAAGAGCGACATCTGTAGGCCCTTGGTCAGGGTATACGCGAGGAGCACATTCGCCGTCCGCCCGAAGCCGCGCCGCTTGCCGCCCGGTGTGATCGGCGGGGGAACCAGCGGCTCAGTCGTGGCAACCATCGGCATATCCCCCTTCAATCATCTCTCTGTCCCAGGAATGGCGCGCGGTCACGCGATTGATTCCGTCCATCCTCGCACACCCACCGCTATAAAGCAAGAAATTGCTGTTTTTATTTCCTTCTCGCGCGGCATTGTTGCATCGCGACGCACTCCCTGTTTGCTATGATGCCACGGATTGGTGGCGTGCGGCACACGAGCATGACTGAGGAGCGACAACGAGGATGAATGAGTACGACTTTCGCGCAGCGCGCGAGGCGCTCGCGGCGCACTTCGAGCGCTGCGCCGCGTGGCTCAATCACGCCGCGCCCCACTCGACGCACGTTGACCGGAGCGACCCGAACGCGCTGACGTTGCGCGTCGGCGCGCACGCCTACTTCCGTTTCCACCAGACGTCCGACGGCCTAGCGTATACGTGGTGGTACCCCGCCAGCCCGCGCCCGGTGGGCGATCACGACATCCTCGGCGATCCCGTCCCCGTCGTGCACGACGCCGTCCTGCAGTACATGCGCCGCGCCCGCAGCGAGCTGGGGTGATTCAATTGTTTTCAGTGAAGGAGGGGTGAATGGAGAGGCAAGGCATGGCGGTGAACACGGCGCGGATGATGGCGGACCTCGACGCGCTGGACGTGATCGGGCGGACGGACGCGGGGCTGTATCGCGTCGCATGGTCGCCCGCGTACCGCGCCGGTGTCGATTGGCTGCGCGGGCGATTTACTGAGGCGGGCCTCGACGCGCGGGAGGATGCCGCGACGAATCTCTGGGGCCGATGGCAGGCGGGCAACGACAAGACGCTGCTGCTCGGCTCGCACATCGACGCGGTGCCGAACGGGGGGAAGTACGACGGTGCGTACGGCGTGCTCGTCGGGTTGGAGGTGGTGCGCACGCTCCGCGAGGCGCACGTTGAGCCGCCGTTCCCCATCGCGGTCGTCGCGTGGGCGGATGAGGAGGGCGCGCGGTTCGGCACCGGCTTCTTCGGCAGCATGGCCTTCGTCGGCAAGCCGATTCTCGACACCTACATCGATGTCGGCGGGCCGGAGACGCGGGCAATTCTCACCGGCGCCGGGGCGAACCTCGACGCACTCGGCAGCGTCGCCGCCGCGCGCGACGAGATCGGCGCGTACCTCGAATGGCACATCGAGCAGGGGCCACGGCTGGAGGAGGCGGGCGGCCAACTGGCCGTCGTGACGGGGATCGCCGGGATCGAGCGGCACGAGTGGCAGATCACCGGCCACCCGAGCCACGCCGGTTCCACGCCGTTCCGGATGCGGCGGGACGCAGGCATGGCGATGGCCCGCGCCATCGCGGCGCAGCGCGAGGTGGCGCGGGCGACGGGGCCGGATGTCGTGGCGACCGTCGGCAAACTGAGCGTGACGCCAGACATCCCGAACATCGTCCCCGGCACGGCGACCTTCACCGCCGAGTTCCGCGACATCGACCCCGGCATCCTCGCGGCGGTGCAAGCGGAGTTCACCCGGCGTGTCCACGCGATCTGCGCCGAGGAGCGCGTCGCCGCGTCGTCCCGCCCCATCCTCATCACGAAGCCAACGCCGATGCACCCAACGATGCAGGAGACACTGGTGGCGGCGTGCGGCGCGATTGGCGTGGAGCCGATGCGCTTCTTCAGCGGACCGGGGCACGACGCGGGCATCCTCGCACCGACGATCCCGACGGGGATGCTCTTCGTGCCGAGCATCAACGGCATCAGCCACGCGCCGGACGAGTACACCGACCCCGCATCGCTCGAACGCGGCGCGAACGTGCTCCTGCACGCGGTTCTGGCGCTGATGGAGCAGGGACTACCGGCATGATGAGCGAACCGCATGCGGTTCACCCGGCTTTTCTCAAGGAGGGAGAATGTGACGGCATCTGCGGCGACACAATGGCGGGGTGGTGAGGCGGAAGCGGCATTCCTCGGCGCGTTGAGCGCGGTGATGCCGTGGGAACTCATCCATGAATTTTCCGGTTACGTGCGCGAGTCCGGCAGCGAGGGCGAGCGACAGGCGGTGGAGGCGATCACGCGGCGGCTGACGGCGTGGGGCATCCCGCACACCGTCCACCACCCGCGCTGCCTCATCAGCCTGCCGCGCGGCGCGACCGTCACCGTCACCCTGACGGACGGCACGTCTCGCGCGCTGACCGGCACGACGCCTGCCTTCGCCGTGCCGACGGGCGACGCGGGGATCACCGGGCGGGCGGTCGCGGTTGAGGCGGCGCATGCGTCGAGCGTCAGCACGATCTTCACCTCCGGACTCGGCAATGCGTTGGAAGGGCGGGACGTTATCGGCAGAATCGCTGTCTTGAACGGTCTGCCGATGCCCGCGCGCATCGCCGACCTGACGCACGCGGGCGTCGCCGCTGCCATCTTCATCAGCCCCGGCACGAATGTTCACGAGGGCATCTGCACGCCGATCTGGGGCGCGCCCGATCTCGATACCGTCGGCGCGATGCCAACGCTGAGCGTCGTCGAGGTCAATAAGCCGGACGGTACATGGCTGATGGAGCAGGCGCGCGGCGACATGGTGCGTGCGGTGACGGTGCACACGAACCTCGACACGCGCTGGCGGGAGATTCCCGTCATCGTGGCGGAAATCCGGGGTGTGACAGCGCCGGAGGAGTTCGTGCTCGTCCACGGCCATCTCGACGCGTGGGGCGAGGGGATCGGCGACAACGCGACGGGCGACGCGACCCTGCTCGAACTCGCCCGCACCCTGCACGAGCGCCACCAGGATCTCGCGCGCAGCGTGCGTGTCGCGTGGTGGAGCGGCCACTCGCACGGGCGGTACGCGGGCAGCACCTGGTACGCGGACACCTTCGGCCTCGACCTGATCGAGCACTGCGTCGCGCAGGTGAACTGCGACTCCCCTGGCTGCCGCTGGGCGACCGAGTACCGCGACGTTTCGTGGACGCCCGACCTCGGCGCGTTCACGCAGGCCGTCATCCGCGATGTGACCGGCCTCCCGGCGCAGGGCGAGCGACCGCCGCGCGCGGGCGATTACTCATTCAGCAACCTCGGCATCTCCGGCACGCTCATGCTTTCGTCCACGATGCCGCAGGCGGTCGCGGACGAGCACGGCTACTATGCGGTCGGCGGCTGCGGCGGCAACATCGCGTGGCACACCGTCGATGACACGCTGGCGATTGCTGACCGCGACAACCTGGAGCGGGACATCAAGGTCTACGGGGGCGTCGTCTGGCGGCTGGCGAACGCGCCGGTGCTCCCCTTCGATCTCGCGGCGGCGGGGAAGGACATTAAGGAGAGTCTGACCGGGTATCAGGGAACATTGGGCGAGCGATTCGACCTGAGCGAGGCGACCAACGCGGCGAATGCCTTCATCGCGGCGGCATCGGCGTTCACGGCGGACGCGACCTCCGCGCAGGCGACGAACACCCGTCTCCTGCGCGCCATGCGGGAACTGAACGCGCTCAACTTCGCGCGGCGCGGCTGGTTCCGGCAGGAACCCGCGCTCGATGTCCCGCCGATCCCGGACCTCGCCGCCGCTGTCCATGGCTACGCCAAAGCGCCGGAGGGGAGCGACGCGGCGGAGATCGCGCGCGTCTCGCTCGTCCGCGCAACGAACCGGGTAACCTGGGCGCTCCGGGAGGCGACGCGGGAACTGGCCTAACCCCCGCCCCCGAGAGACCGGGGCGTTCGGGGAAAGCCATGGCATTCGCATGAGTCACCCCTTCCCGCTTCGGGAGGGGGCGGGGATAGGTAAAACCAATGGACACACTCATCAAAGGTGGTAAGGTCGTCGATGGCACCGGCAATCCGTGGTTCTACGGTGATGTCGCGATGACGGGCGACCGCATCACGGCAATCGCATCGGCGGGGCAGATCGACCCGGCGGGGGCGGCGACGGTCGTGGACGCGGCGGGGATGGTTGTCGCGCCCGGCTTCATCGACATTCAGAGCCATTCGATCCTCCCTTTTTTCCAAGACACGCGCGCCCTCTCGAAGGTCACGCAGGGGGTGACGACGGAGATCATGGGGGAGGCGTGGACGCCCGCGCCCTTCGGCGGGCGGATCGCGTCGCCCTTCCGCAGCAGCCTGCTCGGCCCGGCGCCGCAGTGGGAGGACCGGGCGCGCGGCTGGACACGATTTCGCCACTGGCTGGAGGACCTCGAAGGGCGGGGCGTCTCCGTCAACGTCGGCTCATTCATCGGCGGCGCGACGGTGCGGGAGTACGGTAAGGCGCTGGAACTTGGCGCGCCGAACGCGGACGAACTCGCCGCGATGTGCCGGGTGACGGCGGAGGCGATGGAGGATGGCGCATTCGGCGTCGCCACCGCGCTCATCTACCCGCCCGGCGCATTCGCGGGCACGCATGAACTGACCGAGATCGCCAAAGTCATCGGGCGGTACGGCGGCGTCTACATCACGCACCTCCGCTCCGAGGGCGACCGCTTCCTCGAAGGATTGGAGGAAGCAATTGCGATTGGCACGGAGGGGAAGTGCGCCGTCGAAATTTACCATCTGAAGGCGACCGCGCCGCGCAACTGGCACAAGATGCCGGAGGTAATCGCCCGCATCGACCGGGCACGCGCGGAGGGCCTCGACATCGCAGCGGACATGTACCCCTACATCGCCTCCGGCACGGGGCTGTCGGCGGCGCTGCCCCCGTGGGCATCGGCGGAAGGGAAACTCTTCGCGAACCTGCGCGACCCGGAAATGCGCGCGAAGATTCGCGACGAGGTGCTCGAACCGAGCGGCGACTGGGAAGCGCAGGTGACGCAGGTCGGGCCGGAGGGCGTGATGCCGATTGGCTTTCAGAAGCCGGAGAACCGGCAGTACGCAGGCAAGCGGCTCTCCGAGATCGCGGCGGCACGCGGCCAGCATTGGGCAGACGCGATGATCGACCTGATCGCGGACGAGGGGCACTCCATCGGCACGATCTACTTCAAGATGTCCGAGGAAAACCTCGCGCTCCAACTGCGCCAGCCCTGGGTTAAGGTCTCGACGGACGCGGGCGGCATCGACCCTGCATGGGCGGCGGAGCGCGGCCCGACGCACCCGCGCGCCTACGGCACCTATACCCGCGTCCTCGGCAAGTACGTCCGCGAGGAGGGGGTGCTCACGGTGGAAGACGCCGTCCGCAAGATGACCTCCGCCGTCGCGGATCGGCTCGGTTTGCGCGACCGGGGCCTGCTGCGGCGTGGTCATTTCGCGGATGTCGTCATCTTCAACCCCGAGACGGTCGGCGACCGCGCGACGTTCGCGGATCCGCACCAACTCTCCGTCGGCGTGCGCGATGTCTGGGTGAACGGCGCGCGCGTGCTGGCGGACGGCGCGCACACCGACGCGAAACCGGGCGTGTTCGTGCGTGGGCCGGGCGCGGTGAAGTAACGAGTAAGGAGTAGCGAGTAACGAGAGTCGTGGTCGATCCCCTCGTTACTCGTTGCTTTCGGCTCGCGTTGACACACCCGCCGTCCCCGGCGATGATGGATGCTGCATGGAAAGAACAATCGGAGCACAAGGAGGCAAACCAATGCGTGACACTCATACACCGCGTCTGACGCGCCGCCGCTTTCTCGCGCTGAGCGCGGGGCTGGCGGGCGGAGCAATCCTCGCCGCGTGCGGCGGCGAATCGCCCGTGAACACGCCCGCCAGTGGGGGCGGCACAACCGCTCCGGTCAAGGCAACGACGAGCGGCAGCGTGGCGGCGGGCGGCTCTACACCCGCCGCCGCACAGGGGACGCCGAAGAAGGGCGGCATCCTCAAGGTCGCCGTGAACGCGGACCCCGTCATCGATCCGATGTTCACGACGGCGACGATCACCTCGAATGTTGGCTGGCACATCTGGGAGGGGCTGTTCACGCGCGACTCGACCTTCGCGCCGAAGCCGCTGCTCGCGGAGAGCGTCAACACCAGCGCGGACGGCAAGAGTTACGAGTTCGCGCTCCGCAAGAACGTCACCTTTCATAACGGCAAGACGATGACGAGCGCGGATGTCGTCGCCTCCCTCAAGCGGTGGGGCAACCTCACCGGGCGCGGGCAGGCGACTTTCAAGCGGCTCGACATCATCGCCGCGAAGGATGCGAACACCGTCACGATGACCTTCAAGGAGCCGACGGGCGTGCTGCCGCAGTACCTCGCGCTCCCCGAGGCGTTCGTCATGCCGGAGGAGATCGCCAACGCCTTCCCGAAGGATCGCCTGCCGGAGGACAAACTGATCGGCACGGGGCCGTTCAAGTTCATGGAGCATCAGGCGGATCGCCTCGTCCGCTTCGCGCGGTACGACAATTACGCCTCGCGCACCGAGGCGTCGGACGGCGCGGCGGGGAAGCGCACCGCCTACATCGATGAGTTGCACCTGCTCCCCGTGCCGGAGGATGGCGTGCGCGCGGACGGCATCGGCACAGGCGAGTATATGTTCGCCGATGTGCTCCGCCCGGATCAATACGATACGGTTAAGAGCAACGCGGGAGTCATGCCGCTCACCGTGAAGCCCTATTACTTCTACGGCCCCTGCTTCAACAAGAAAAAGGGCCTCTTCGCGGACGTGCGGATGCGGCAGGCCGTGCTAATGTCACTCTCGATGGAGCCGCTGATGGTCGCGGCCTTCGGCAAGCAGGAGTTCATCAACCTCGATCCGGCGATCGCCGCGAAGGGTTCGACCTTCTTCAGCACGACGGGCAGCGATGTCTACAACAAGCCGGACCCGGAGAAGGCGAAGGCGCTGATGAAGGAGGCCGGGTACACCGGGCAGACCATCCGCTGGCTGGCGACGAAGGAATATTTCTACAACTACACGATGGCCCTCGCTGCGAAGGACCAGCTCGCGAAGGTGGGGATGCCGGTCGAACTCGTCGTGACGGACTGGGCGACGCTGCTGAAGAACCGTGGGAACGCCGATCTGTATGAGGTCTTCATCACCGGCTGGTCGGCATACTCGCACCCGCTGACCCAGCCCTACCTCGCGGAGTCGTGGCCCGGCTTCTGGGCGAACCCGGAGAAGGACAAACTCGTCTCCGACTTCACCGCCGAGCCGGACCCCGCGAAGCAGAAGGCGCTCGCGGACCAGTTGCAGGCGCTCCAGTGGAAAGACGTGCCAATCATCAAGGTTGGCGACGGCTACAGCCTCCGCGCCATCCGCAACGAGGTGAAGGGGTACGTCAACCCGGCGGACTGGTTCTTCTGGAATGTCTGGATCGAGAAGTAGTAGTCAGTAGCCAGTAGTCAGTAATCAGTAAGGACACCAAATCCGCTGACTACTGACTACTGGCTACTGACTACTGGAGGGGCCATGCTCGCGTATACCATCCGGCGGCTGCTATTGACGATTCCGGTGATGTTTGTCGTCGCGACCGCCGTTTTTCTCCTGCTGCATCTGACGCCGGGCGACCCTGTCGGGGTGATCCTCGGGTCAGACGCGACGGAGGAGCAGAGGACAAATTTGCGCCACCAGTTGGGGCTGGATCAGCCGTGGTACACGCAACTCGTGCACTGGTACAGCAACGCGGCGCGCGGCGACCTCGGCACCTCGATCTTCCTCAACAAGCCTGTGGGCCGCGCGATCGTCGACCGCATCCAGCCGACGCTGATGCTGACGCTGTGCGCCTCGATGGTCGCGATCGGGGTCGGGCTGCCCATCGGCGTGATCGCGGCGCGGCGGCGCGGGACGTGGCTTGATCTCGGCTCGATGCTCACCGCGATGGTTGGCGTCTCGATGCCGACCTTCCTGCTCGGCCTCAACCTGATCTTCCTTTTCGCCGTCACGCTGAACTGGTTGCCCGTCGCGGGGTACCGGCCCCTCTCGGACGGGCTGTGGGCCGCGCTCCGCTACTTAATCCTCCCGGCGATTACGCTCGGCGCGGCGCAGGGGGCGCTCCTGGCGCGGATGACGCGCTCGATGATGCTCGATGTGCTCAATCAGGACTACGTCCGCACGGCGCGCGCGAAGGGGCTGCGCGAGGGGAACGTCGTCCTGCGGCACGCGCTCAGGAACGCGCTCATCCCCCTCATCACCGTGATCGGCCTGACTTTCGCGGTGCTGATGGGCGGCGCGGTCGTTACGGAGCAGGTCTTCAACATCCCCGGCGTGGGCCGCCTGCTCATCCAGGCGGTCACGCGGCGCGATTACCCGCTCGTGCAGGGGGTTGTCCTCTTCATCGCCATGGTCTACGTCCTCATCAATCTCCTCGTGGACCTGCTCTACGCGGTCCTCGACCCGCGCGTCTCCACCGGGAAGTGACGAGGGCTGAGGACTGAGGACTGAGGACTGAGCGTTGATCAGTGCAGGATAGAGGGAACGCGATGAGCGATACAGCAATTGGTGCACAACGGACAGTGTTCGACGAGAGAACCTCAGTCCTCAGTCCTCAGCCCTCAGTCCTGAAGACGCTGCTGCGGCACAAGAGCGCGCTCGTCGGGGGGATCGTGCTGCTGCTCGTGATCGCGGTGGCGCTCGCCGCGCCGCTCTTGTCGAGCGCGAACCCGCGCGCTCTCGACCCGCTGCGCCGCTTGCAGAAACCGAGTGCGTATCACTTCTTCGGTACGGACAATGTCGGGCGGGATGTCTACAGCCGGACGCTCTGGGGCGCGCGGGTCTCGCTTCAGGTCGGCTTCGGCACGGCGCTCGTGACGATCCTGTTCGGGACGATCTTCGGCCTGATCGCGGGCTACTACCGGCGCATCGACACCACGCTGATGCGCGTGATGGACAGCATGATGGCCTTCCCCGGCATCATCCTCGCCATCGGCATCATGGCGGCGGTCGGGCCGAGCAAGGGGAATGTCATCGTCGCCCTTAGCGTCGTCTCCACGCCGCGCCTCGCCCGGCTCGTCCGCAGCGTCGTGCTTTCTATCCGCGAGACGCAGTTCGTCGAGGCGGCCATCGCGACGGGGATGGGCAGCGGGCGCATCATGTGGCGGCATATCCTGCCGAACTGCCTCTCGCCGCTGATCGTGCAGGCGACATTCATCTTCGCGGAGGCGGTGATCGGCGAGGCGACGCTCTCGTTCCTCGGCGCGGGCATCCCGCCGGACATCCCGTCGTGGGGGATCATGCTCGGCGAGGCACGCTCCTTCCTGCGGGACGCCCCATGGACGATGCTCTTCCCCGGCGCGATTCTGACGCTCACCGTCCTCGCCCTCAACCTGCTGGGCGACGGTATCCGCGATATGCTCGACCCACGCCTGCGGAAGGTGTAGGGGAAGGTATTCCTCACCCCCCGACCCCTCTCCGTCAAGCGGAGAGGGGGAGTGACACGGGAGCGTAGCGGTGACACGTTCTACCGTATTCTCCCCTCTCCATCGCCGCACGGAACTGATGCAGACCATAATCTCGGGGCGATGGAGAGGGGCCGGGAGTGAGGAAGAAAGGAAGCGCCATGACCTACCGCATCGCCATCGGTGAAGTCGCGCACGAGACGAACACCTTCTGCCCGGAGCCGACGAGCACGAAGCCGTTCAAGGCGCACCAGTGGCTCCTCGGTGACGAGATCGTGCGGGTGCACGGCGGCAACCGCACCTACGTCGGCGGGATGCTCGACAAGGCGGCGGCGCTCGGCGTCACGCCTGTGCCCGCGTTCACGACGATGGCCTACCCCTCTGGCACGATCACCGCCGCCGCCTACGACGAAATCCTGCAAACGCTGCTCGACGCAATTGAGCGCGCGATGCCGGTGGACGCGATCTGCCTCTCGCTGCACGGCGCGGGCGTCGCGGAGGGTGTGGACGATCTCGAGGGCGCGATCCTCGCGGCGGTGCGGGGGCGCGTCGGGCCGGAGATGCCCATCGCGGTCGCGCTCGACCTGCACGGCAACATTACCCCGGCGATGCTCGACCACGCGGACGGGCTGTTCGGCGTTAATTTCTACCCGCACACGGACAGTTACGAGCGCGGCGCGGAGAGCCTCCAATTCCTCTGCCGGATGCTGCGGGGAGAGATCGTGCCCGTGATGCACCTGGAGCAATTGCCGATGATGATCCCGACGTGCAGCACCGACCTCGAACCCGGCAAGCGGCTCAATCACCTCTGCTGGGAGTGGGAGGCGCGGCCCGGCATGATCGACTGCACGATCTTCCACGGCTTCCCCTACACCGATGTCCCCGCCGTCGGCATGACCGTCCTGACCATCACCGACAACGACGCCGCGCTCGCGGCGGAGGTGGGCGGGGCGGTGGCACAGGCGATCTGGGAGGCGCGCGACGAGTATCTGCCCGAAATCCTCGACCCGGCGCAGGCAATCGCCCGCGCGCTCGCGGTCGGCACGGGGCCGGTCGTCATCAACGACACATCGGACAACCCCGGCGGCGGCTCACCCGGCGACAGCACGCATCTGCTGCGGGCGATGCTCGCGGCGAACCTCGACAACGCCTGCTACGCCTACATCTACGATCCCGAGACGGTGCGGCAGGCGCACGCGGCGGGCGCGGGCGCGACGATTGACGTGCGGCTCGGCGGCAAGGCGGACGCGCTCCACGGCGCGCCGATCGAGGCGGCGGCCTACGTCAAGTGCTTGACGGATGGGCGGTTCCGGCTGACGACACCGATGGGGCGTGGCTTGCGGGTCGATCTCGGCGCGACCGCGCGCCTCCAGATCGGCGGCGTGGATGTGCTCGTCGCGTCGGTCCGTCAGCAGGTGCTGGACGATGAGATTTTCCTGCTCAACGGCATCGACGTGCGGCGGTACGGGATCGTCGCGCTCAAATCCAGCTCGCACTTCCGCGCCGGGTTCACCCACCTCGCGACCGCGATCATCGCGGCGGACGCCCCCGGCGCGACGACGTTGCGCCTCGATAGTTTTCCGTATCAGCGCATCCGCCGCACGATGTGGCCGCTCGATGCATCCGAGATGCGAGGCGAGTACAAGGAATACCTTTAGGTAGCGCAGGCAGGCAAGCCTGCGCTCCCAATAGGAGTGATGCATGTGGATTGAATGGCGCGTCCGCTGGCGCGGCGATGATGTGACAGTCCGCTGGGAAGATGGGATGCTGACAAGCGACAACGCCCCGACCGCCGCATTCGGTCGCTTCATCGTCAGCAATGCCCCGACAACGGATCGTCCCGCCGAGGAACGCTTGGCCGATCCTGCCCTCGCCCATCAGATCATGACCGAGTTCGCCGATACTGTCATCGCGGAGCGAAGCGGGTAACGCCGGGCGGGGAACCTCACCCCTGCCCGCCCCTGCATTCGCACGATCAAATCCGATTGACACCCCTCCGGACGCACCCCTATACTGCGCGTACGCCCGTAGGGGAATAGTACCGTCTATGCATCCGATCACGTGCGTGCACGCTTTGCAGGCAGGATGTGGGGAGACCGATACGTCGCCTTCCGTTGTGTGAGGTTCGTTGTTGCCGAAGGAGGATCATCGTGTCGTACGACGCCAATCATCCGCTCGATCTGGTCGAGGCATTGCGCGGCGCGACGCCCGCGCAACGCCGCGAATTCTCACGCCGTGCCGCGCTCCTCGGCATGTCGAGTTCGGCCGTTGCCGCGCTGCTCGCGGCGTGCGGCGGCTCCTCGGCCCCGACGAATACCCCCGCAGCGGCCGGGACGCAGGCGGCGCCCACCCGAGGGACGATCCCGACCGTCGCCGTGAACCAATCGACCGCGCCCGCCGCCAGTGGGGCCGCACCGACAACCAGCGCCGCGTCTACGAGCGGAACCGCCCCGGCGGCGAGCGCGGCCACGGGCGGCAGCCCGACGACGAGCGCCGCATCCTCATCCGGCAAGAAGCCGAAGCGGGGTGGCACATTCGTCACGATGGGCCATCAGGATGTCCCGTATCTCAGCCCGGACGATGCGGGCCCGACCGTCTGGTACGTCCTCACCTACAATGTCCACGAACCGCTCCTCAAGGTGAACGAGAATTTCAAACTCGTCCCCGTCCTCGCCGAAAGTTATCAGGTCTCTTCGGACGGCAAGACGTGGACGTTCAAACTGCGCAAGGGCGTCAAGTTCCACGACGGGATGCCGTTCACCTCGGCGGACGTTAAGTATTACTACGACTGGCTGCGTGACCCGAAGAACGCCGCGATCAATCAATCGAACTTCAAGGATGTCGCGAGTGTTGACGCGCCGGACGCCTCCACCGTCGTCGTCACCCTCTCGCGGGTCTTCGTTCCCTTCGGGGCCCTGAGCGCGGTGATCGGCATCCCAGCCAAGCATGTCCACGAGAAGGGCGGCGAGACGGCGTACAAGAAGGGGACGCCGGTCGGCACCGGGCCGTACAAGCTGATGGAACTCAAATTGGGGGATCACGTCACGCTGCAGGCATTCGACGATTATTGGGACGGCCGCCCGTACATTGACTTCTGGCGCGAGAACATCGTGCCGGAGACCTCCGTGCGCGCCATCGCTCTCCGCACGGGCGATGCGGATTCCTCGACGTGGCCGCTTGCGCCCGAGGACACGCTGAACTTCATCAAGGACACGAAGTTCCAGTCCTATCGCGCGCCGGGCACGGCCGTCAATCACTTCCCGCTCAACACCACGCGCCCGCTGCTCTCCGACAAGCGCGTGCGGCAGGCGATGATGTACGCGATGGACCGCGACGCGATGGTCAAGGACCTCCTCAAGGGGCTCGCGGTCAAGGCGACGGGCAATCTCTCGCCCGCGCTCGAGTTCTATGTCGAGCCGAACACGACGCCCTACCCGCGCGATCTCGACAAGGCGAAGGCGCTCCTCAAGGATGCGGGCTGGACGCCGGGGCCGGACGGCATCCTCGCCAACGCGCAGGGGCAGAAGTTCTCCGTCGTCTGCACCGTCTTTAGTGGCGATTCCCTGCGGAGGAGCGAGGCGGAAATCGCGCAGCGCAACTTCAAAGACGTCGGCATCGACATGCAACTGAAAGAGCTGGAGACGACCGCAGCGCTCAACGCCGAGCGGGCTGGTGACTACGATATCGGTCTGTTCAACTGGACCTATGGCGGCAGCGGCGGCGATCCGGATGCGCCGGCGCTCTACAAGGGCAACACGAATGCCTGGTCGCGTTGGGACAACCCGGATGCCCAGAAGTTGCTCGAGGCGGGCGCGGCGGAACTCGATTCCGAGAAGCGCAAGAAGATCTACAGCGACCTGCAGAAGCTTATCTCCGTGGAGGTTCCGTTCCTCTACGTGATGTACTGGGAGACTGTGCTCTTCTTCAACAAGCGCATCAAGGGGATGCCGGACAAGGCGACCAACCCCTACTGGCTCTACCAGAACTTCCACAAGTACTGGATCGAGGAAGCATAGGGAGAGCGCTGAGCGCTGAGTATCTTCTCCCCCTCTCCTTTGCTTGTCCGCAAAGGAGAGGGGGTCGGGGGTGAGGTTTTCCCGATGGCCCGATACATCATCGTGCGCGTGCTGCAGGGGATCGTCGTCGTCTGGATCGTGACGCTGATGGTCTTCACGATCCTCCATCTCACGCCCGGCGACCCCGTGGACCTGATCGTCGGCGAGGCGAATGTGACACACGAGCAGCGCGAGGCGATCCGCCACTTCTGGGGGCTGGATCGCCCGGTCTATGTCCAGTACTTCACCTGGCTGAAGAACATCGTGCACGGCGACTTCGGCGTGTCCGTCACCTTCGGCGGGCGACCCGTCACCGACTTGCTGCGCGCCGCCGCGCCGAACACGCTCAAGCTCAACGCCCTCGCGCTCTTCTTCTCGCTCGTCGTCGCCATCCCGGTCGGCGTCTTCGCGGCGGTGAAGCGCTACACGCTCTTCGATGGTGCGGCGACGATCTTCTCGACGCTCGGCATCTCGATCCCCAACTTCTGGCTCGGGCTGATGTTGATCATCCTTTTTTCGCTCAAGCTCGGCTGGCTGCCGCCCTTCGGGAGCAGCGGCTGGAAGGCGTACATCCTGCCCGTTTTCGTGCTCTCGTCCGAGCAGATGGCGCTCATCGCCCGGCTGACGCGCGCGACGACGCTGGAGGTGATGAATCAGGAGTACGTCGCCACGGCGCGGGCGAAGGGGCTGGCCGAGCGCGTCGTCATGACGCGCCACATCGTGCGCAATGCGCTCCTGCCGATCATCACCGTCGTCGGCTTCCGGGTGGGCGTGCTGCTCAGCGGCACGATCGTCATCGAGACGGTCTTCGCCTGGCCGGGGATCGGGCGGCTGCTCTTCCAGGCGATCAGCCGGCGGGACTACCTCGTCGTCCAGTCGATCGTCACGATCGGCGCGGTGATCGTCATCCTGGCGACGCTCCTGACGGACATCATTTATGCATACGTCGATCCTCGGATCCGCTATCGCTAGGAGGACGGGTTTGTCGAGCGAATCTGTCGCCCACTCCAGGGCTATCGCGCCGGTGCAGGCGGCCTTCCGGCGGCAGGGCGAGTGGCGGCGCGCGTGGCGGCGGTTCATCCGCTTCAAGCCGGCCGTCGCAGGCCTCGTGATGATCGGGGTCATCGCGCTCCTGGCGATCCTTTCGCCCCTCTTCGCGCCGTACGACCCGTACGCGATCGACACGACCGCGCGCGGCGCCCCGCCCTCGCTCGCCCATCCGTTCGGCATCGACGAGGTCGGGCGGGACATGCTGAGCCGCGTGATCTACGGCTCGCGCATCGCGATGATCGTCGGCCTCTCCGCGACGGGCATCTCGCTCGTCATCGGCGCGCTCGTCGGGGCGGCGGCCGGCTACTTCGGCGGCTTCATAGACGCGCTCCTGTCGCGGATCGTGGATGCGCTGATCGCCTTCCCACTCCTCGTCCTGCTGATCGCGATGGCGGCGGCGGTCGGGCCGAGCCTGCGGAACGTCGTCATCATCATCGGGGTGACAGTCTGGGGGCAGTACGCGCGCGTCGTGCGAGCGGACGTGCTCAGCCTGCGGGAGCGCGAGTTCGTCACGGCGGCGCGGACGGTCGGGGCGTCGGACGCCCGCATCATCGTCCGGCATATCCTCCCCAATGTGCTCGGCCCGCTCATCGTGCTGGCGAGCCTGTCCGTGGCGGGGATTATCCTGCTCGAATCCGCCCTCAGTTTCCTCGGCCTCGGCACGCAACCGCCGACGCCGTCGTGGGGATCGATGCTCGCTGCCGGGCGCACGTACATCCTCACCTATCCGCACATCGCGCTCTTTCCGGGCCTGGCAATCGTCGTCACCGTCCTCGGCTTCAACCTCCTGGGCGACGGGCTGCGTGACGCATTGGATCCGCGTGGGAGCCGAGGATAGCCGCTCGCTACGTTCGGAGGAGAATATGGCAAGGCACATGCGACTGACCGCCACGGGTGATGCCCTGATTACCCGGCGGATGCCCTTGTACGACGATCCGGCATTCATGGGCATGGTCGAGCTGATCCGCAACTGCGATGTGGCGTTCACGAATACGGAAGTGACGCTCTCGCGGTTTCAGGGCTGGCCGGTTGTGGAGAGCGGCGGAATGGCGCTTTCCGTCGATCCGCAGTGCGCGCACGACCTGCGCCAACTCGGCTTCAACTGCACCGCGTTCGCGAATAATCACACTTTGAATTTCGGCGAGGAAGGCGTGCTTCGTACCCTCAAGGCGCTGCGGGAGGCCGACCTCGTCTGCGCCGGGGCGGGCGCGAATCTGGGCGAGGCGCGGTTGCCCGCGTACCTCGATACCGTCAACGGACGGGTCGGATTGATCGGCTGCGCCTCGTCGTTCGCGAAGGGGCAGAGTGCGGGGGGCCAGAGCGCGATCCTGCCAGGGCGACCGGGGCTCAATCCGCTCCGGGTGAAGCACACCATCATGGTCGATGCACGGGCGATGCAGGAGATCAAGCGGATCGCCGATGCGACCGGTATCGAGGGGTATCGGCAGTTCGGGGACTGGATGAACTTCTATCCACCGACGACGAAGGAGGGTGAGTATTCCTTCCTCAATCAGGCATATGCCGCGACCGATGGTGAGATGCGCGTCCACAGCGAGGTGAACGAGCGGGACTTGGAGGAAATCACGCGCTGGACGGCAGAGGCGAAGCGACAGGCCGGGTTCGCGATGGTCTCAATCCACGCGCACGAGCAGGGCCGCGAGCGATGGGACCCCGCGGACTTCCTGCCTCCCTTCGCCCATACCGTGATCGACGCGGGCGCGGACATCATGGTTGGGCACGGGCCGCACCTGCTGCGTGGGTTGGAGTTCTACAAAGGCAAGCCGATCTTCTATTCGCTCGGCAACTTCATCTTCGAGTACGAGACGATTGAGCGGTTCGCCGCCGATGACTATGACACGATGAAGCGCGACCCCTCCTGGACGGCCGGGCAAGTCACGGCGGACATCCATCAGAATCTCGAACGTTCCTTCCCGGCGGACGACCGCTACTGGGAAGCGGTGCTGCCGATCTGCGACTTCGACGGCGACCACCTCCGAGCCATCGTGCTCTATCCGCTCGCGCTCGGCTTCAAGAAGCCGGTCTGGGAGCGTGGCATCCCACGGCTCGCCTCAGGCGCCCAGGCCGACGCGACCCTCCGCCGCTTCGCCGACCTCTCCGCGCCCTTCGGCACCCGCATCGACATCGCGGACGGCGTCGGGCATGTCCGCATCCCAGAGGAATAGCGCCGAGGACTGAGTGCTGACAGGCGTTTGACACGTGGCGTGCCGCGTCACATAATTTCGATGTCGGAAACGGATGGCGACGAGCCGCCTGTTTGGATGTCTGACGAGTGCGCGGAGCAATGGATCATCCAGTGACATACGATGAAATTGATGACTACGACGAGGGCGTGTATGCGCCGTCCCGCACGAAGCAGCGCGAGCGGCGGAAAGCACGGATGCCGGAACGGGAGCCGCAGGACATTGCGACGTCTGCCGCCCGACGTGGACCGACGCGCGCCGTGCGCGAGGGCCGGGAGTCATTCAAGTGCGTCCACTGCCGCGCCTTCATCGGGCCAACGATCAGCGGCGGCAAGCACCGCAACCATTGCCCCCTCTGTTTGTACTCCCGCCATGTGGACGGCGGGCGTCCCGGCGACCGCGCGAGCGACTGCGGCGCGAAGATGGCCCCCATCGGGCGGTTCACGCGGCCCAATGGCGAGCCGATGGTCGTCCATCAATGCCTCGGCTGCGGCTTCCTCCGCAACAACCGCCTCGCCGCCGACGACACCATGCTCCTCTTCGATGAACTCCCCCTCGTCTCTCCCCAGACCGCCGACCCACCGGAGTCTGCGCCGAAATAGCCCCTTAAGGCTTTCGTCACATGCGCGTTCCCGAAACGTCCCTCTCCTATGGCGAAATGGCGCTACCCGGTGAAGATTGGATGGCTGGGGAAATTGGCGAAACGAGAAGGGAACAAACCATGAAGACGATGCATACCGGACGAACGAGCGTTGGGCGCATTGTGCGCCTGAGCGGTGCGCTGTTCGTCGCGCTCCTGCTCCTGCTGCCGCTGGGCGTGCAGACCGTCGCCGCCGACCCGGTTGTGGTGAAGACGGGCATCTTCGCGGTCGTGGACGAGCCGGGGAGCGGGCAGGCGACGGTCTATCAACTGGATGACGGCTCCTACATCCTCCGCCTGGAGAATCTGAGCGTCAACAATGGCCCCGATCTCCGCGTGCGGATCAGCGGCCCCGACGGCACGCTCGACCTTGGCGGCCTGAAGGGGAACAGGGGCAACCAGAACTACGTACTGCCCGCCGATTTCGACCCCGCGCGCTACGACACCGCCGACATCTGGTGCCGCGCCTTCCGCTCGCTCTTTGTCGTCGCCACCCTCGCCCCACCTGCACCAGCAAGCATGGAGGGGTAGGGGCTGCATGACTATCCCAAGTATAGTGGACCCCGGAATCTAGACAGTGCGGATGCGTCGCTCTTCGTGAGGAGTCGCAGCCATGCGCAAGCAGTTTACCCCCACCTTCAAGGCACAGATCGTCCAAGAACTCCTCAGGGAGGAAAAGTCGATTGCTCAGCTGGCTGCCGAATACGGCGTCCATCCCACCCAACTCGGCAAGGTGACTGTACTTGGTCGCCGTGCTCGACTGGTTCTCGCGCTACGTGATCAGTTGGGAACTGGACCAGACGCTCGCCCTGCCCTTTGTCCTCGCTGCCGTCGAGCGGGCATTGACGCGGGCCACGCCGATGATCCGGAACAGCGACCAGG
>JAABUS010003918.1_pt1 | contig 22772 bp, 24 predicted proteins | sample 5560161 | NCBI WGS metagenome assembly JAABUS01 (sample SAMN10711885, study PRJNA513376) | rock metagenome | isolation source: Antarctica rocks | place: Antarctica: Victoria Land, Trio Nunatak nord | collected 2016-01-04
CCCCGACCTGATTGCCGCAATCGAGGCCTACCTGCAAGCCAACAACGCAGACCCCGAGCCGTTCATCTGGACCGCGACCGCCGAGTCGATCCTGGCGAAGGTCCGCCGCGGACGCGTCATCCTCGACCAAATCGCCAGTTGATTCAGAGACACTGCACTAGCCGAAGGCCTTTCGCACGGGCCCCAGCTCCGCGATCGCGTTCACGAACCCCTCCAGCTGCTTCGTGGTCCAGCACTCGAACACCCCGTCGCAGTAGCGCTCGTACGCCGCCATCACCGAGTCGCCGTAGTTCCAGTACAGCTTGGGCTCGGGGTTCATCCAGAACGTGCGCCCGGCCCGTTCGGCCACCCGCGCGAATACCTCGGCGTGCGGCTCGCGGCCGTTGGTGCGCGCGTCGCCGAGCACGATCACGCTCGAGCGGGGATCGAGGTCGTCGCTCACCAGGTCGAGGAACTCGAGCCACACGCGGCCGTAGTCGGTGTACCCGGACACGTCGGCTACGCCCGCGTCGGCCGCAATGGCGCGCGAGACGGCCTCGAAGGAGCGCTCGCGCTCGAACACGCCGGTGACCTCGGAGATCCTCTCCACGAACACGAACGACCGCAGCTTGCGAAACGAGTCGTGCAGGGCGTGCAGCACCGACAGGAAGAAGACGCTGGCGCTCGTGACGCTCGTGGACACGTCGCACAGCACGTACAGCTCGGGACGCCGCGGCCGACGCGGTCGGTAGCGCAGATCGATCGGCACCCCGCCCGTCTGCAGCGAGAGGCGCATCGTGCGCCGCACGTCGACCACCGGCGAGCGGCTGCGCCCGCGGGTCTCGCGGCCCTGGGTGGCCAGGCGCCGGCGCAGCTGGGCCACCACCCGGTGAACGGCGGCCAGGTCCTGGGCCGCGCCGGTGGGCAGTGCGCGGTCGAAGTCGCGTAGCGGCCGAGAGGGGGGCAACGACCCGGTGCGCTCGATCAGCGCCCGCTCGAGCTCGCGCCGCACGTGGCCCTCGAACTCGCGCAGCCGTTCGCGCGGCACCGAGTCCGGATCGGGCCGCTCGGCGCCTGCCTGGTCACCCCTGAGTCCCAGCGTGCGCCGGATGCGCTGCACGTCGACTCCGATCACCCCCGAGCCCTCGCCCTGACGGCCGAAGGCGGAGATCGCCAGCCGGGCCAGGTCGCGCAGGTCGCCGTCTGAGCCCTGGGGGGCGCGCAGCGCGTCGCGGATGCGCTCGCGCAGAGCGTCGAGGTCGATGCGTTCAACGGCGCCCTCGCCGGGAGTGCCCTCCCTGACCTGGCGCTGCACCGCCTCGCGCTCCGCCGCGCGGAAGAAGAAGCGGTCGAAGACCAGGCCGAGCAGGCGGCGGTCCTCTTGGGACTTGGCGAGTGTCGCCGACAGCGCCTCTCGGAAGTCCTCGCGCCCGGTCCAGGTGACAGCGTCGAGGGCGGCGAACGCGTCGAGGAGCTCGGAGGTGCCCACCGCCATCCCCTCGCGGCGCAGCTCGTCGGCGAACTCCAGCAGGCGGGGCGCCATGCCACCCGGGCCGCTCGCCTGTGGGATCCCGCCGTAGAGGGACGGGTTGGAGTTGCCGGCGGATGGCATTTGGCGGCGCCGCCGCCTATCCGGCTTGCCGGGACCCGATGAGGCCATCGGTGAGCTTCACTCCCACGCGGTCGGTCACCAGGTCGAGGTCGGTCCGGTGCTTGATGATGATGCTCAACGTGCTTCTGAGCACCTCGGCGTCGATGTCCTCGGCGCCGAGCAGCACCAGGGCGCGCGCCCAGTCGATCGACTCCGCGATCGACGGCGGCTTCTTGAGGTCCAGGTTGCGCACCATCTGGACGACCTCGACCAGCTTGCGCGCCATGTGCTCGGACAGCTCGGGGGTGTGCAGGCGCACGATCTCCAGCTCGCGTCCCACCCCCGGGTAATCCAGCCAGAGATACAGGCAGCGGCGCTTGAGGGCCTCGGTCAGCTCGCGCGAGTTGTTGGAGGTGAGCAGCACGAGCGGGTGCGTCGTGGCCTCCACGACCCCCAGCTCCGGGATCGAGACCTGGAAGTCCGACAGCACCTCCAGGAGCATCGCCTCGAACTCCTGGTCGGTCTTGTCGATCTCGTCGATCAGCAGGACCACCGGCTGTTCTGAGGAGATCGCGCTCAGCAGCGGGCGGGGGAGGAGGAACTCCTCGCCGAAGATGTCGTCGCGCACCTCGCGCCAGCCCGCGTCGGAGGCCTCGACCTGGATGCGCAGAAGCTGTTTCTTGTAGTTCCACTCGTACAGCGCCTTGGCCTCGTCGAGGCCCTCGTAGCACTGCAGGCGCACCAGCTCCCGGCCGGTGGCGCGAGACAGCGCCTTGGCCAGCTCTGTCTTGCCGACTCCCGCGGGGCCCTCCACAAGCACCGGCTTTCCCAGCCGCTGGGCGAGAAAGCAGACCAGTGCGATGGACTCGTCGGCGAGGTAGCCGGCGCCGTCGAGGCCGGCGCGCGTCTCCTCGATCGACTGGAACTCCACGGGCACCGGAGCAAGGATACTTTCGTTCTGCGTGCGGCTCTCTTGACCCTCCTGGCCCAGGGCGACTTCCTCGACCCGAGTCGCGGACCCGACGGCTCGGGCGACTTCCGAGTCGATCCTTCCGCGTTCCTGGTGATCTTCGGTCTCGGCTTCCTGCTGGGTGTGCTGGGACACCTCTTCAGGTCCAAGACCATGGTGGTAGCCGGCATAGCCCTTATCTTCCTCACCACGATCTTCGCGCCCGCGTACCTCGCGCTGACCAGGTAGCGCAATAATCCAATCCATGGAGGAGCCACCCACACCAGACCGCACCCAGGAGGCGGCCCCGGCCCCGCGGCGCCGGCGTGCGCGTGTCAGCGCCGCCGACAAGGTGCGCGAGGTCGAGTTCCCCGCGGCTATGCGTGGATACGACCGCGCGGCCGTGGACGCCTGGCAGGAGGAGATCGCCGACCTCGTGGAGCGCCTGGACGAGCAGCAGCCCCGCGAGGCCGCCGTCAGACGCGCGCTCGACGAGGTTGGTCAGGAGACCACTGCGATCCTCCAGCGGGCCCACGAGGCCGCCGAGGACATCACGGCTCGGTCGCGCTCCCAGGCCGAGGGCCGGCTGCAGCGTGCCGAGCGCGAGGCCGACACCACGCTGCGCGAGGCCGAGGAGCGCCTGGGGCAGCTCGAAGCCGACATCCAGGCGATCTGGGAGCAGCGCGCGCGCCTCATCGAGGAGATGCGCCAGCTGGCCGACGAGGTGCTGGGCGTGGCAGACGACGCCCTGGAGCGCATGCAGGCGCCGGTGACGAGCGAATCCCCCGCGGTCGTAGTCACGGTGGAGGGCGAGGAGCCTGACGTTTCCACCAGGGACGACGAACCGACCGTCGAGGACGAGCCGACCCTCGAGGATGAGCCGACCCTGGAGGTGGACGACGGTGAGCCGACCGTCGAGGTCGTGGCGCTGGAGGTCGACCGCGTCGAGCCCGGCGAGCAGGAGACCAAGCCCGGCTAGAGCGCGGAGCCGGCTCAGCCAAGTCCGCGTCTTGACCAGCCACAGAGAGCCTTACGTCCGGACCTCCGCGTTCGCGACGGAGGCGCGCAGGCCCCAGGCCAGCAACGCGGCCGAGATGGCCAGCGTGGCCAGGTTGACCGGGCCCAGGCGCTCGGGGTCGGCCTCGCCCACGTCGATGAGGTGGTTGACCGCGTGCAGCCCGTACTGGATCAGGGCGAACGCGAGCACCGGAGTGCGCCAGGATGGTCGCTTCCAGGCCACCAGTGCGACCAGCCCCAGAGCGAGGTAGAACGTCGACACATCGCGGATGTAGTGGTCGTTGCGGGGCGCGTAGGGGCCGATCTGCTCGAAGAACGTGCCCGGGGCGATGACCATGAGCAGACCGAGCGCGAGCTGGACGGCTCCGAAGATCAGCAGCAGCGTTCCCACGCGGCTCGACATCGCGGAGAACTTACCGCGCAGGTCACCGGCTGCGGGCGGCCAGGCCCACGGTCGCGCGGCTCGCCGGGCGCCTCAGCGGGCGGCCGAGGCTTCCGCGGTCTCGGTGACCACGGGCGAAGAGGAGTCCGCGTCGACCAGCGCGCCGTCAGCGGCCGGGTTGACCACGAGCGCACCCCCACACGCCGAGCACTCCAGATCCCGGGCGAAGCGCCCGGCGGTGTAATAGCCGGCGTGACATTCGACGCAGAGCAAGTCCATGAAGTGGGTAACGTCGCGCGGCGGCGTTCCTTGCGGTTTACATCGAGCAGCTAGGAAATGGGATTCCGGTTGGTCGGTAGTCTCGGGCACTTCACTGGGGCACGAGGAGGAGGCGGAATGTCCGATGTCGCGGAGGTTCACTCGGGGCTCGAGGGCGTAGTCGCCTTCGAGACGCAGATCGCCGAGCCCGATCGGGAGGGCGGCGCGCTGCGCTACCGGGGGGTCGACATCGAAGACCTGGTCGGCAGGGTGCCCTTCGAGCAGGTGTGGGGCCTGCTGGTCGACGGCTCGCCCGAGCCGGGCCTGCCGCCGGCCGTCCCTCAGGCGCTCTCCGTGCGTACGGGCGATCCGCGCGTTGACCTTCAGGCCGCGCTGGCCATGCTCGCCCCCGAGTGGGGACTCGAGCCCGTGATCGACATCTCCGATGAGCTGGCTCGGGAGGAGCTGGCGCGAGTCTCGGTGATGGCCCTGTCGTTTGTGGCGCAGTCGGCCCGGGGCATCGGCCACGCGCCGGTGCCTCAGTCGGAGATCGACAAGGCGGAGTCGATCCCGGAGCGCTTCCTGATCCGCTGGCGCGGGGAGGCCGACCCCCGTCACGTGCAGGCGATCGACGCCTACTGGATCGCCGCCGCCGAGCACGGCATGAACGCATCCACCTTCGCCGCCCGCGTGGTCACCTCCACGGGGGCGGACGTGGCCGCCGCTCTCTCGGCCGGGGTGGGCGCCCTGTCGGGCCCGCTGCACGGTGGCGCACCCTCCCGGGTGCTCTCGATGCTCGACGCGGTGGAGGAGCGCGGCGATGCCGAGTCGTGGATCAAGGACTGGCTGGACAGCGGTGAGCGCCTGATGGGCTTCGGTCACCGCGTATACCGCGCCGAGGATCCCCGCGCACGTGTGCTGAGGGCCACGGCCCGGGCGATCGGAGCGCCGCGGCTCGAGGTGGCCGAGGCGCTCGAGCAGGCGGCCCTGGCCGAGCTGCACGCGCGCAAGCCGGACCGCGTGCTGGCCACCAACGTCGAGTTCTGGTCTGCGGTGGTACTGGACTTCGCCGGGGTCCCCCCCCACCTGTTCACACCGCTGTTCTCGTGTGCCCGCGTGGGTGGCTGGTCAGCCCATGTGCTCGAGCAGAAGCGCGAGGGGCGCCTGATCCGGCCCTCGGCGAAGTACGTCGGACCCGGCCCGCGGGCCATCGACGAGGTCTGAGACCAACGGGTCACGCCCGCTCGGATCGGGCGGCTGGGGACCGGCGCGCGCTCAGCCGATCCCCGGTACGGTCGTCGCCATAGGCCCGCGACTTTCACAAATCATTTACTGCCTGGGCCTGTTCGCTCTGCTGCTTGCGCTGACGGCCCCCGCGGCGCTCGCCGGTCCCTCCTCGCCCACGACGGCGGCCGTCGCCATGGGCGACAGCTACATCTCGGGCGAGGCGGGACGCTGGAACGGCAACAGCATCACGCCCGGCGGCGACAAGGACGGCACCGACCGTGCGTGCCTGCCGCCGGGGCCCGCCTGCCAGGTCGACAAGGCGCGGGTTTATGGCAGCTCGGACCCCGGTTGTCACCGCTCGGATGTCGCCGAGATCCTCACGGCATCACTGCCGGTCGACGAGCGTGTGAACATCGCCTGCTCGGGCGGTCAGACCAAGAACATCTTCCGTGGATCGAGTGGGGGGCAGGGACAGAACGGCGAGGCCCCTCAGGCCGACCAGCTGCTGCCCGTGGCCCGGTCGAAGAACGTCAAGCTCATCATGGTCTCGGTCGGCGGCAACGATCTCGGCTTCGCGGGCATCGTCGCCGACTGCCTCACGCGCTACGCGAGCAGGACCGGCCCCTGTGGACCTTCCCAGCAGGCCATGCTCGAGCAGCGCATTCCCGCGGCGCGGGCCGGCATCGAGAAGGCGATCGACGAGATCCGCGCGGTGATGTCCGAGGCAGGCTACGAGAACGGTGACTACCGCCTGATCGTCCAGACCTACCCCTCCGTGGTCCCCCGTGCGGCCGAGGCCCGCTACCCGGAGGCCAGCCCCGAGCGCACCTCTCAGGGCTGCCCGTTCTACGACGCGGACCTCGACTGGGCGCGCGACCAGGCGGCGCCGCAGATCGGAGCGGTGGTCAAGGCTTCCGCGGCCGCTCGAGGGGTGGAGACCCTCGACCTCCTCGACGCCTTCCAGGGTCACGAGATCTGCGCGAAGACCACCAGCGCGTCGACCCCGCTTGCCCAGCCCGCCCGCGCGGTGGCCGAGTGGGGTCGCTTCCTGGCCGCGAGCACGATCCAGCAGGGCGACCTCCAGGAGGCGTTTCATCCCAACGCCTACGGTCAGCGCGCCTTTGGCACATGCGTCGGCCAGGTGTTCGCCCAAGAGCCGGGCAGGTTCTCGTGCGCGGGAGTGGCGGGCGCCGACGTGGACGCGCTCGCCCTCACGCGCCTCGGAGGGGTGCCCCGGGGCGGACCCTCCGCCAGCCGACGAACCTGCATCGCCCGTCGCGCGCCCGTCGGGCCTCGCAGCATCGGGCGGGTGCGCCTCGGACTCAAGCGTGCCCGGCTGCGCTCCTCACCGCGCCTGGCACGCCTGCGGCGCACCAGCGAGTCGCCCCGTCGCTTTCGCTACTGCGTCAAGGGCGGCTCGGGGCAGGTCGTGGCGGTCTTCGCGCGGCGCTCGAAGGTCGAGCTCGTGACCACCACGGCCAGGGGACACCGGCGTAGGGGGATCGGACCTGGGGTGAGCGCGGCCACGGCTCGGCGCGCCTTCCCGCGCCTGCGCCGCGTCGCGAAGGGCGCGTACCGCGCGGGTCCCCGCGGCCGGCTCCTGCTCGGCCTGCGCGGTGGCAAGGTCCGCTACCTCGCGGTGGCCAGCCGCAAAGCTCTCGCGCACAAGCGACTGCTGAAGATCTACCTCCGGCGGGCTCGCCGCTGAGCCGAACGGGTGCCCCGGCCCGTAACTCGAGCGCCCGGAAACGACGACGGCCGCCTCGGAGGGGAGACGGCCGTCGAGTGCGGGAGGGAGTTTGCGAGCCGCGCATCCTGCGCGCTAGGGCCCTTCCTTGGGCCGCTCACCCCGGCTATCGACGGCGTGCCCGGACCCGTTACGCCGCTGCTGGATACTCGACAGATGACCGAGGCTCCCGCAGCCGCCCAGCAGAAGCGGATGATCCTGGTGGCCTGCATCCTCGGCTCCACGGTCGTAACTCTCGACGGCACGGTGGTCAACGTTGCGCTCCCGGCCATTCGCGGCGACCTCGGCGGCGGGTTCGCGGGACAGCAGTGGACGGCGAACGCCTACCTGGTCACCCTGGCTTCGCTGATCCTCATCGGCGGGTCGCTGGGCGACATCTTCGGCGAGCGGCGGGTGTTCTCGCTCGGCGTGCTCGGCTTCGGGATCACCTCCATGGTCTGCGCGCTGGCGCCCACCATCGAGATACTTGTTTTGGGCCGGGCTCTGCAGGGCGTGGCCGGAGCGCTGCTCACCCCGGCCGCGCTGGCGGTGATCGTGTCCGCCTTCGAACCCGGCGAGCGCGGCAGCGCGGTGGGATCGTGGACCGCTTGGGGAGCGGTGGGGGTGATCGTCGGACCGCTGGTGGGCGGTCAGCTCGTGGACGCTGCATCGTGGCGCTTCATCTTCGCCCTCAACTTGCCGCTCATCCTGGCTACGCTGGCGCTGATCGCCCGCTACGTGCCGGAGGGGCGCGGTGGGCGCGATCGTGCCCGGGTCGACGTGACCGGCGGCGCGCTTTGCGCGACCGGCTTGGCCGCGCTCACCTTCGGGCTGATCCGTCAACCTCAAGGCGGCTTCGGCGATCCCACGGTGTTCGTGGCGCTCGGGGGAGGCTTTGTCCTGCTGGCGGCCTTCGTCGCCTTCGAGCGACGTGCCTCTCACCCGATGCTCGAGCTGTCGCTCTTTCGCCGTCATAACTTCGCGGTGGGCAACGTGGAGACCCTGCTGATGTACGCCGGCCTGTCGCTGCTCTTCTTCTTCCTGGTGCTGTTCTTGCAGAACGTGGCCGGCTACTCCGCTGTGGCGGCGGGCACGTCTGCGCTACCGGTCACCGTGCTGATGTTCCTACTATCGAAGCGCTTCGGCGCGCTGGCGGATCGCCTGGGTCCGCGCTGGTTCATGGGCTTCGGCCCGCTCGTGATGGCCGTTGGCCTGGCGCTGCTCACGACGCTCGGAAGCGACGTCGACTACGTGGTGGACCTGCTCCCGCCGCTGGTCATCTTCGGCGCCGGCCTGTCGATGACGGTCGCGCCCCTCACCGCCACGGTGCTGGCCGACGCCGAAGAGCACAACGCCGGCCTGGCCAGCGGCATCAACAACGCGATCGCGCGGGTGGCCGGGCTGCTCGGCATCGCGCTGGTGGGGGCGCTCGTGGCGGGGCGCTACGGCGACGCCGCGGACTCCTCGATCGGTGCCTTCCACCTGGCCATGGGCATATCGGCGGGGCTCGTCGGCGCGGGAGGGGTGCTCGGCCTGATCTTCGTGCGCAACCCCGAGCGCGAGGTGGAGGCCGGCGGGTGCTCCGGCGGTCAGCTCGCCGGAGCCCCGCGCGAGGCAGCCCGCGCCAGGATCGTGCGCGAGCACGCCGTCAGCCCGCGTTAGAGAGCAGGAAGGCAAGCGCGAAGCCGAGCACGGTCATCAGGCCGACCACCCGCCCCCCGTGCTCGAAGGCCTCCGGCATCATCGTGTCGGCAAGCATCGTGAGCACAGCCCCCGCGGCGAAGGCCTGGATGAAGCCGACGATGTCCGGCGCGGCGCCGTCGAGGGTGGCGTAGCCGACGGCGGCGGCCAGGCCGGAGACCGCCATCACGACGAGCCACAGACCGAGGATGCGGCTCGGTCGCATGCCTGCCGCTCTCAGGCCCGTCGCAGCCGACAGCGACTCCGGCACGTTGGAGAGAAACACCGCCACGACCACCGCCACGCCCACGCCGTCGCCCTCCAGCAAGGTCACGCCGATGGCCACGGACTCCGGGATTCCGTCGAGCACGGCGCCCAGCACCAGCCCCATCGCCGCGTTGTCGCCCTGTTGACCGCCCGAGCGCTTGCGGTCTTGACCGCCGCGCTTGGCGAGCGCTGAATCGGCGAGGAAGAAGGCCAGCGCCCCGGCGGCCAGCCCCCCGGCGAATGCGTCCCTACCGCCCAGCTGGAACGCTTCGTCGGCGAGGTCGAAGGAGAGGGCGCTGATCAGCACCCCGGCGCCGAACGCCATGATCACCCCGATCGTGCGCTGGGAGAAGCTCACCGCGAGCCCCAGGGCAGCGCCCAGCACCAGCGAGACCCCGCCCACCAGTCCCCAGATTCCCGCTTCGACCATGGGTCGACTAGCGCTCGGGCCGGTATTCGGGCGGGTCGTCGGGCTCGTCGAGGGACAGCTGGACGGGCCCGTCGGCGGGCAGATGCTCGGTGGGCTCGCCTCCGGCCAGGCGCTCGGTCTTGTCGGCGCCGGGCAGGCGCTCCGTCTCGTCGCCTCCGGGCAGGCGCTCGGTCTCGTCGCCTCCGGGCAGGCGCTCGGTCTCGGCGGCGCCGGCTAGGCGCTCCGTGGGGTCATGGCCGGTAAGTCGCCGCGTGGGATCGCCTTCTGCTCCGGCGGACTCGGCCCGGCGGGCGCGCCGGGGCCGCCGCGGGCGGGGTCCTGACGACGGTGGTTGCGGCGGGGCCTCCGGCACGTCGTCGGCAGGGCGCTTGGCGCGCTCTCGCAGCCCCGCGGCGGCCAGGATGGCTGCGCACCCGAGCGCGAGGATGCTCTGTCCGAGGGGGCGGTCGAAGATCCTGCTCACGATCAGCAGCGCTGACCATAGTGCGGCCGCCAGGATCACCGTCCCGTCGCCGAACGGGAGGTGGAACCGCTTGCGGTCGGCGCGCTGCTTGAGCAGCAGGAGCACCCCGAGCCCCGTGAGGGCCACCGCCGCCTCCACGAACGAGAACTGCCCGAACGTGCTCACCACCAGCAGGAGCGCCCCCACCGCGGCCACGCGCTGCTCGGTGTTCAGCCGGCGCCAACTCTCCACCGGGCCGGCGGCGTCGGAGGCGCCGCGCGCCGCGTCAGCCATCGTCGAGCGGCCGGCGACCGTCGTGGCCGGCATGGGGCTCGTGCCAGTGCTCGACCGCGGGCTCGCCCTCCTCCCAGCAGAGGTAGACCTCCCGGCCCTCGCGCAGCGAGGGGAAGTCCACCAGCCCCCGGTCGAGGTCGCGCAGCACGACCTCCATCTCACGCAGCTCTGTGAGAGCCGAGCGCATTGCCAGGAACGCCTCGGAGACCGCCTGCCCTGCCGCCCCGCCACCGTTGGAAGGGCCTGCCTCCGACAGGGCCGCGCGGGCCTCCTGGTCGTTGAGTCCCTCGCGCGCGGCGCGAAGCCTCTCCAGGCGCTCCCGGACCCACGGCAGTGCCGCGTTGGCCTGCTCGGGACTGTAGTGGCGCTGATGGGCCACTTTCAGCCGGAGGCGGTCACACCGGTCGCTTCGCGGAGGCTCGCGGCCAGCAGCCGGGCATCCGCGTCGGAGACCGTGCGCAGCTGCCCCTGGAAGGCCAGATGCCAGTGGTCGGCCGGCCACTTGCGGACATGCTCGAGCTCGGAGGCCAGGTCGACGGCGGGCAAGAACTGCTCTTCCTCGAGCACCAGCACCGGCTCGGTCTCGAAGCGCCACGGATACGCGTCCACCTTGCCCGGCTTGCCCGGCTTGCCCGGCTTGCCCGGCCAGACCGGCTCACGGTCCTCGAACATCTCCGACGTGACCCTCACGATCCCCGCGAAGGCCTGGACGACGGTCAGATAGAAGATGATCTCGTCGCCCGGCTCGATCTGCTGTGCCATGCGCCGGCGCCCTTCCTTGGCGCCTATCAGCCGGAAGCCGCGTTCCCGCGTGGCACGGAAGTTGTCGACCGACCCCGTGAGCACCCAGGTCTTCACACGGCACAGGCTACCCAGCGCCCGGGAGCGGGGCGACCCCGTGTCCGGGCGCCACGCGGCCGGCGGCGGTGAGCGGTCGAACAAACGTCCAGGCTCTGTTTCGGCGCTTCGCTTCGGGAGTCGGCTTCGGGCGAGCTTGCCCCATCGACGCGGCGGGCTCGCCGCATGGAGGAGACTCATGCATCGGATCAAGGATGATCGCCGCGGACCGGCCTCATTCCTGGGGCGTCGAGCGATCAGGACCCTCGTGCTCAGCGCGGTGTCGCTATGCGCGCTGCTCGCCTTCTCTCCGACGGCCCTCGCGGCGACGGTCAACGTCAACGCAGCGGACGCGGGCTCCGACCTCGACGGCTGCGGCGGCGGCACCCGCCCCGGCGCCGCGGACCCTTGCAACACGGTGCAGGCCGGCGTCAACGCCGCTGTCGCCTTGGACACCGTCCAGGTGGCAGCCGGCACCTACACCGAGCAGGTGGAGATCACCGAGGACATCACGGTGGCCGGCGCGGGTCCGACCACGGTGATCAAGGCGCCGGCGGTCCTGACCCCGAGCTTCACCGAGGCGGGCGGCACCGGCACCGTCAACTTCGCCGTGGTCTCGGTGGAGAACGCGAACGCCACGGTGCGCTCGCTGCAGATCGACGGCGACGGCAAGGGGCAGGCCGCCGTGATGCCGGGAGCGGTCCCGGACTTCGAGGGCCTCGCCTTCTTCAACGCGGGCGGCACTGCCCAGGATCTGACCGTTACTCGAGTGCGCGACGCGCCTCTGAGCGGGGTCCAGCGGGGACAGGCGATCTTCGCCACGAACGAGAACCCCGCCCCCCGGACCGTCACGATCGACGGCAACGCGGTCGCCGACTATCAGAAGACGGGGATCCTGGTGATCGGTGACAACCTGACGGCGACGGTCTCCGACAACACCGTCACGGGCGCCGGAGCCACGCCCCAGATCGGACAGAACGGCATCCAGGCCGGTGACGGCGTGGCCGCCACCGTCACGGGCAACACAGTGAGCGCCAACCTGTGCGACAACCCGGCCTGTGGCGATGACGTGGTCAACGACGTTCAGGCCAGCGGCGTCATCGTGTTCGACCTGGCCGCCGGCAGCGCCATCCGCGGCAACGACCTGACCAACAACGACGCCGGCATCATCGTCGACGGCACGGTGCCCGGCCTGACTGTCGAGTTCAACCGCCTCGTGGGCAACCGGGTAGTGGCCATCGAGACGTTCGCCGCGACCACGCTGGACGCCGAGAACAACTTCTTCGGCTGCAACGCCGGGCCCAACACCGATGGTTGCGACGATGTCTTCGGTCCCCTGGACGTGAGCCCGAGGCTGACCTTTCGGGTCACCGCCTCGCCGACGCTGATCGAGACCGGCGGTCAGACGGCGACCGTCACGGGCTCCGTGCGGCGCAACTCGGCCGGTACCGATCTCGGACCGATTCCGTTCCCGGCCACCCCCGTGGACTTCGCCACCACGCTCGGTTCGTTGTCATCCCCGACGGCTATCACCGCCATGGGCGCCGCGACCACCGGGCTCACCTCGAGCAGCACGGCCGGGACCGCGGTCGTGGACGGGGCGCTCGACAACGAGAGCGACAGCACCCAAGTCGTGTTCTTCACTCCGACCAACGGGACCGACGGCACCAACGGCAGCAACGGCAGCAACGGCGGTGTCGGCCCCTCAGACCGGCCGATCAAGACGCAGAAGCTCGTGATCGTGTCGAGGTCGCTCAGGGTCAGGAGGGGCAAGGTGCGGGTGCTGGTTTCGTGTCCGCGTAGCAACGGCCTGTGCGAGGGCACACTGCGGCTGGTGCGCAAGCGCAAGGTGCTGTCCACGGCGCGCTTCGAGGTCCGTGGCGGGCGGTCGAGCAAGATCACGCTGACGCTGAGCAAGAAGACGATCACGGCGCTCGGCAGGTCCAAGCGGGTCTCGGTCACCGCGTTCTCGAGGGACCTGGCGGGTGCGGCCTCGACCTCCGCGAAGAAGCTCAAGCTCAGGACGCGCTAAGCAACCGCTGAGCTCTCAGCGAGGGCCCGCGCGAGCGGGCCCTCGGCGGTCTATCGGCTGCCCTCGCGACGCGGTGGCGTCACGCGCAGCCGCGACGTGTGTGAGGCCAGGCGGCGCCCGCTTGCGTCAAAGGCCAGCACCGTCCAGCGGTAGCGGCCCGGTCGGAGGCGCAGCGTGCGCCGCTGCTCGGGTGCTCGCCCCGCAGCCGAGGACAGCCCGAACCGCCGCCCGCCGACCTGGAGGCGGTAGGAGGCCACGGCATCGGCGGCTCCGCGCACTCTCCAGCTGAGCGTCACCGAGTGCTCTGGTGAGCGCACCATCCGCTGCATGACAACCTTTACCTGCGGGCCCGAGCCCGGAACCAGGAGGCGCATCGCGCGCGTGGCGTCGAGCTCCCCGCGGGCCACCATCGAGGCGTCGAAACGAAGCGGGTGGGTGCCGCCCAGGATCGCCGCGCGCAGCTGTGCGGGGCTCGCGTCCGGGCGTGCGGCGGCCAGCAGGGCGACGGCCCCGCTCACGTGAGCCGCGGCGGGAGACGTGCCGGAGTTCGGGGCGTAGCCCCCGCCCTTGGCGGTGGTAAGGACGTCCTCGCCGGGAGCGGCCAGATCGACCGTGCCGGGACCCCAGCCCGAGAAGTGCGCCAGCCCGTGATCCTCGACGCTCGCGCCTACGGCGATCACGCCCCCGGCCGTGCTCGAAGCCGGGTAGGAGGGCACTTGATCGCGGTTTGCGCCGTCGTTGCCCGCTGACGCCACGACGACGATGCCGGCAGCCTCGGCGGCGGTGATCGCCTCGTCGAGGGCAATGCTGCGCTCGTGGCCGTTCACGCTCAAATTGATCACGTCGGCGCCCTGCGCGGTCGCGTAGCCAATCCCCGAGACGAGAGTGTCGGTGCTGCCGACCCCGCGGTCGTCGAGCACCTTGACGGCCATGATGCGCGCGCTGGGCGCCACGCCGGTTGTCCCGATGCCGTTGCCGCCGCGGGCGGCGGCCACGCCGCTCATGGCCGTGCCGTGGCCGAGGTGATCCGTGGGATCGCCGGTGGTCCGGATCACGTCGGCGCCGTGCACGTCGTCGACGAATCCGTTCAGGTCGTCATCGATCGCGTTGCCCGGCACCTCCCGCGGGTTGGTCCACAGGTTGGGCGCCAGGTCGGGATGGGCCAGGTCCACCCCGCTATCGAGCACGGCGATGGTTGCGCTGGCTCCGAGAGACGTCCACCAGGCCCCGACCGCGGCGATGCCGTCGGGTCGCGCCAGCGGCCACTGGCGGGCGAAGAGCCTGTCGTTGGGAAGGCTCGAGGCGCGGTAGGTGTGATTGTGCTCCACGAACCGCACACTTGGCCGGCCGCGAAGCCGGGATGCCGATCTGGGCGCTTCGCCGACCAGCTCCAGCCCCGGCGCGATGTGCCGGCCGGCCACGCCAGCGGCGCCATCGTGCCCGCTAAAGCCCACAAGCAGACCGCCGGCCCGGTCCACATGTTCGACGGTGGCAGCGCCCTGGGCCGGTCCGGCGCAGGCGAACAGCACGCCGAGCAGCGCCGGTGCGACGAGCATGGACCTGAGGCGGAGGGACGGGGCCACCTCTCTCTCGCTCGGCCCCGGCGGCGTGCGCCCGCACTTCCGCCCCGCAACCTCGACAAGAGTTGTGACTGCCCGCTAAGTCGTTTCCGCGCGCCGGCGGCGGGTAGCCCGCAGTCATGGATACAGAACACCCCAACAAGCCGCGCACCGCGGACCCCGGCACCGCCGAGGGCGGGTTTCCCGAGCCGCCCGCCGAGGGCGACGAGCTGCCCGATCGCGACCGCGATCCCCACCACGCGCTCAACAACCCAGTGGGTGAGCCGGATCCCACCGAGTGGCCCGACCCCTATGAGGTGCGCGAGGACCCGCGCGATCCCCCGGATCCCGACGGACAGCCCTTCGGGGAAGAGCCGCACGCACCCACCGGAGCGATCAGCACCAGCGAGCCCCACCCCTCCCAGGATCCGGAAGCGCGCGATAGGGCCACACCCCCGGAGCGCGACAACCTCGACGACTGAGAAGGTGCGGTGCGGTGCTCGCCGGAACAACCTTCCGGCTGCGCTCCTCCCGAGGCGCTCAGTCGATCGGGATGTCCTCGACCCGTGGCTCACGGGGCTTGTGCTCGAGGCGTTCGAGGTACCAGTCGATCAGGGAGCGCAGGGTAAGCAGCGCCTCGCGAATCAGGGAGCTCAGGCGCCCTTGCAACTCGGCGGGCGCGGCGTGACGGAGGGCGTCGAGGAGCACGAACAGCGGGGCGAAGTCCAGGCCCGGTCGCGGCGGGGGCGGCGGGGGGGAGCCGTAGCGCGCGCTCCAGTCCTCGTGGGAACCGTCCGATCCACCCGCGCCCGCGTACAGGTCGCCGTCGGGAAGCAGCGGATCCTCAGCTCTTGTCATGCGGGGCGACTCCATCGCTTGCCCGGCTGAAGTAGACCTCCAGCGCACCATCCTCGAAGCGCGCGCCGCTGGTGTCGAAGGCCGCCATCGCGGGCGGCAAGATGATAGTGCGCTTCTGCGCTCCCACGCGCACGATCACCTCCAGCCCCACCTTCTTCAGCGAGATCTCGCCCCGTTCGGCGAACGGCAGAACCAGCCGCAGCGTCGCGCGTCCATTCTCACTGGATAGGCCCTGCGACAGCTCCTGGTGGAGCACGTCGTGTGCGTCGAGACCCTCGAACAGCTCCTCACCCAGCAGGTCGAGCATCTCTGGCCCCACGACTTCGCGCGGATAGTATGCAGCGGTGAGGATCGGGACGGGCGAGAATCCTGAGCGCACAAGCTCCATGTGCTCTTGCTGGCGCTCGCGCCACGCGGCGAAGTAGCCCTCCCCGGCCTCCTCCCCGAACACGCGGTTGACCACCACGGCGTCGGTCAGGTACCCGTACAGGTTGAGGTAGGTGAAGGTTCGCATCGCCTCCTTGATCACCATCCGGTCGGGGTTCATCACCAGACGGACCGTCGTATGGCGCCGATCGCGCAGGATGTCGTTCATCGCCACCAAGTTGCGTGCCAAGCGTTCGACGTCTTCGAACACGGCGTCGCCGGGCAACGCCAGCTCGGGCATCAGCGTCCGGGCCAGCGGTCTGGCTGCGGCCACCATCCGGCTCTGGAAGGGGAACACCTTCTCGAGCCACCACGTGCACACGTCCGGGAACGAGAGCAGCCGCAGGGTCTCCCCTGTCGGGGCGCAGTCCACCACGATCACGTCGAACTCGCCCGAGTCGTGGTGGTGCTTGATCTGCAGAAGGGAGAACAGCTCGTCCATGCCCGGCGGCACGGTCAGCTCGTCGGCGAGGATGGGGTCCACGCCCCGGTCGGCCAGCAGCTCCCCCAGCCAGCCCGACACCGCATCCCAGTTGTTCTCCATCTCGGTTTGCGCCTGCACCTCCTGGGCGAACAGCAGCGGCGCGACCTCGCTCGGCAGGGCGCCGAGCTCGGCCTCGAGCGAATCCGACAGGCTGTGCGCCGGATCGGTGGACAGGATCACGGTGCGCAAACCGGCCGCGGCGCAACGGCGCGCGGTCGCGGCCGCGACACTGGTCTTGCCCACGCCACCTTTCCCGGTGTGGAGGATCGTGCGCGGGACGCTCAAGCCGCCATCCTAGGGGCATGGTCAAAGGGGGGTGGTACCGCCCCCATCGGATCTCATCGTGCGGCGGCTGCCTCGATCTCGCCCGTTTCGTATGTGCGCAGCTCGCCCCCCGTGCGCAGCTCCTTCGAGGCCAGGCGCACGCGGAAGGTCCCCGGGGTACGGGGGGTGAACGTGAAAGTGCCGGTGCCCCGCCGGAAGGTCGCCACCTTGTCGAAGGCGACCTTGCCTTCATGCGTGATGGTCAGCTGGACCGCCGAGAGCTTGGACAGCGAGAACCGCACCTGGGAGGCCTGGCCCTTGCGCGCGCTGTCGGGGCCGAGGAACTCCAGCTCGGCCGGCTCGGTGGTGTAGCGCGCGTAGCGCTTGGCGGCGTCGCAGTAGGTGTCGCGGCGCAGGCGGCTGCAGAGGCTCGCCAGGAACTCCCGCAGCAGTTCGTGGTACTCGGCGGTCGAGTCCGCGCCGCCGAACGAGTACCGCGACCAGTCGCCGGTGTCAGACAGCGGCACCTCCCTGCGGGCCTCGGGCTCGGCCCGCTCGTAGAGCGCGCGGGCGGTCGTGTCGCCGGTGAGCTCGGAGTAGTCGTAGAGCCCGATCACCGACTGCAGGAAGGCATTGAAGATGAACAGCTTCGGCGCGAAGGAGTACTGCAGGTAGTGCACCCCGCCCGCGGGACCAGTCGTGAGCACCCCGGTTGGGGGAGGGGTCTCAAATGCGCCCAGCGCTTCGCTTGCGTAGCGGCGCCAGCCCGGCTCGTGCAGCAGCTCGGAGGCCCGGCCGAAGGCCTGGATCCCGGTGGCCTGAGCCATCCCGCTGATCCATGGTGGCTGCCCGCCGCCGAACTCGAAGTAGTACTCCCAGGTCAGAAACCGCCCCCGGTGGGTGGAGGTGGCCACCATCTCGCCCAGCAGCCGGCGCAGCCCTGCCTGGTCACACGGGCCGGTGTCCTTGACACACGCGCCGTGCATCGCGTTGGCCTTCTTGAAGTTCGTCAGGGGCTGTAGCTGCAGCCCCTCGCCGACGTAGTACTCGAAGAGCAGCTGGCTACCGCGGAAGGTCACGAGCCCCCGGTTGGCGGGGAACGGGCTGAGCAGCCAGAACTCGGTGTTGCGCCGCAGGATGAGAAACAGCGCGGGCATCCGCTCGGGCTTGAGCTGGTTCGAGCGGGCGATCTCCTCCAGGGTCGCGATCACGCTGCCCAGCTCGTTTCTGCGCGCTCCCCGAAGCTGTCGGTGGCGCCGGCGAGCCAGCGAGTAGAGGCGGGTGTAGGCGCGGTAACGCCGGCGCGAGATCTTATTCTGGCGCCGGGCCGCGCGCAGCGCCCTGAGCACCGCACGGTGTCCGCGCGAGCGCGCGGACGCCACCGCGGTGGGCCGGGCTGAGCGCCCCGGCGAGGGCTCGCTGCCCAGGTCGGCGTCCGCGCCGGCTGGGGCGAAGGGGTCAGGCATCTGGGTCGCACGCGGACCGTCCACCACCAGCACGTCGCGGGCCTGGGCCGGGGCGGCCGCCCAGAGCGCGGCGCAGGCGATGATTCCTGCGACAAACCTGCCGCCTTGCGGGCACATCACCCGCTCCAATGTAGCGAGGGGGCGAAAGTTGCGTGACACTGACGTTGCGCAGCTACTCTGCGGGCTCCCGCCGCCGAATGCGACCGATCACCCGCCGACTTCTCAGTGTGCTGCTGGCGCTTGCCGTCGTCGCCGCGTTCGCCGGTTGCGGTGGTGGGGGGGGCGGCGGCGAGGACGTGGAGGTGCTTCTCAACCGGGCCTTCCACCAGCCGGTCAGCAGCGCCGACCTGAAGGTCGACGCCCAGCTCGAGGTGAAGGGGCTGGAGCGCTCGGTGCGCCTCGAGGCCTCGGGTGTCTACATCTCCTCCGCGGAAAGCCTGCCCAAGCTCGACATTGACCTCAAGGTCGCCTCCCAGGAAGGGGGTCAGAGCGTGGAATCTGGCTTCCTCTCCACCGGCGACCGGGCGTTCCTGAAGTTCGGCGGGGAGTTCTACGAGCAGCCACGGGAGGACATCGAGCGTGCCAACCGCGAGCTTGGCCGGGCAAAGGCCGACGGCGGTCCGGGTCCGCTTGCCGACCTGGGGGTCGATCCTCGCCGCTGGGTGATCGAGCCGAAGCGCGAGGGTGGGGGCGAGGTGGCCGGCGTCCCGGCCGAGCACGTGTCCGCGAGGCTCGACGCGCGCCGTGTGTTCGCGGACCTCAACAAGCTGGTCGAGCGTGCTCAAAATGCAATCGGCGGCGTCGCACCGGGCACGCCGCAGCCGCTCACCGACCGCCAGCTCGATCAACTCAACGAGGTCGTCAAGGACCCCGCCTTCGACGTCTACGTGGGCACCGACGACGACGTGATCCGGCGTATCTCCGCCACGCTCGAGGTCGCGGTGCCCGAGGCGGAACGCCAGCGCTTCAACGGCCTCGAGGGAGCGACGCTGCGGGTCGCGATCGAGCTGTCGGACGTGAACGGCAACCAGACGGTGGCGGCCCCGGCGGACTCGCGGCCAATCAAGGACCTGAGCAGGCAGCTAGGAGGCTTTGGGGCGCTGGGAGGCGAGGGCGTCGGAAGCGGGGCCCCAACCTCGCCCGACGGTGACAGAAACCCGAATACGCCACCGGCGACGACTCCCGGCCGCGCCCCGGACGCCTTGCAGCTGTACTCCGATTGCCTCGACCAGGCGTCGCCCGACGACCCGGCGGCGCTGGAGCGATGCAACGCCCTGCTGCCCAGCCATCCCTGACGGCCCGGTAGCGTGCTAGGCCGATGGCGCTGGATTCGATAGCTCCCTGGGCGGCCCTCGTCGTAGTTGTGCTGGCGTTCCTGTGGCTTGACCTCCACTTCTTCGCGCGCGGGCGAGAGCCCGATTTTCGCGAAGCGGCGATCTGGTCGGTCGGCTGGCTGGTGATCAGCCTGGCGGCGGCCCTGGTGGTACTGGCCTTCGAGGGCAGCGAAGACGCGATCCTCTACACCACCGTGTATCTGATCGAGCGCTCCCTCTCGCTCGACAACCTGTTCGTCTTCCTACTTCTGTTCGCCTACTTCGGCGTGCCCATGCAACGGCGGGCACGCCTGCTGTTCTGGGGCATCGTGGCCGCCCTGGCGCTGCGCGGCGTGTTCATCCTCGCCGGGATCACGCTGATCGAGCAGTTCCACGTGGTGGTGTACCTGCTGGGCGCCGCGCTGCTGGTCCTGGCCTACCGGATATTCAAGGGCGTTGACGACAACGTCGACCCCGACAAGAACCTGATGGTGCGCCTGGTGCGGCGCTTCTACCCGGTCACCGACGACTTCCGAGAGGGCCAGTGGTTCTCCCGCGAGGGTGGCAAGCGCTACGTGACCCCGCTGTTCCTGTGCCTGGTCGCGGTCGTGTTCGCCGACATCGCGTTCGCGATCGACTCGATCCCGGCCGCGTTCGCCATCACCCGCGATCCGTTCCTGATCTGGATGGGCAACGTGTTCGCGCTCCTGGGACTGCGGGCGCTGTTCGTACTGGTGGAGGGGCTTATCGCGCGCTTTCGCTACCTCGACGAGACGATCGCCGTCGTGCTGGGGGTGGTCGGAATCAAGCTGCTGATCGAGGACCTCGTCGTGATCGGCCCGATCGCGAGCCTGGCGATAATCGCGGTGCTATTCGCCATCGGCATCGCCGTGTCGCTGCTGGCCGACAGGCGCGATCCCGACTCAGATCGCAAGCAGGAGGAGCGCGCCAAGCGCACCCTCTCCGAGGATGCGGACGACGACGGCGGCGGCAGCGGGAGCGCCGCCGGCGAGGACGCCGAGAAGCCGGCGCCAGAGGGGGCGGGCAGCGCCTGAAGCGCTAACGCGAGAGCTGTCGCTGCAGGCGGGCCAGCCGCGCATCCCACTGCGCCCCAACGCCCGCCATCCAGGCCATCGCCTCTGCCAGCGGGGCGGGAGTCAGGCGGTAGCGCACCTCGCGGCCGGCGCGGGACGACTCCACGAGGCCCGCGCAGGAGAGCACGGACAGGTGCTTGCTGACCGCCTGACGGGTCACCGGCAGGTCGCTGGCGAGCTCGGTCGGGGTTGCACCTTCGAGCCGTCCGACGAGCGCGAGCAGGTCGCGCCGGGTGGGATCGGAGAGAGCTTCGAACACGGCGTCGCTCGTCTCGGCTCGCGCCATCAGGAGCGGACGAGCAACTGGGGCCCGCCGGCGGTTGGGTCCATCCCTTCAGCCAGCTCGGTGGCCTGCAGCTCCAGCCTCGTCATCGGGCGGCACTCGGTCACGCGAACGCGGGTGCCGCCCGCGGTCTCCTCGAGCTCGAACTCGACGCGGGTGGGTTCGCTCGCGTCGCGCTCGTGCCACCAGAAGGCCAGGCGCCGGTGCGGCTCCGCCACCTCGACCCAGCCGCTGCGCTCCTGGCCGTCGAGCGTGGTGATGGACATGGACTACACGGGGGGGCGCCGCCTCTCTCCCTCAACCACCTTGACGGTCGGTTCGCTGATCCCGATGGTCGTGGAGCAGACCTCGCGCGGGGAGCGCTCCTTCGACATCTACTCGCGCTTGCTCAACGAGCGCATCGTGTTCATCGGCCAGCAGATCGACGACGAGCTGGCCAACGTCGTGGTCGCTCAGCTGCTGCACCTGGCGTCCGAGGACCCCGACAAGGACCTCTCTATCTACGTGAACTCACCCGGCGGATCGCTGCACGCCGGCCTCGCCATCTACGACGCGATGCAGTACGTGGCGCCCGACGTGCAGACGATCTGCTTCGGGATCGCGATGTCGGCGGGATCGCTGATCCTCGCAGGAGGGGCCGAGGGTAAGCGGATGGCGCTCCCCAACGCGCGCCTGCTGATCCACCAGCCCACCTCGGGCTTCCAGGGCCAGTCGACCGACATCGAGATTCACGCCCGCGAGGTGCTCGAGCTGCGCCGGCGCGCCGAGGAGATCTACTCACGCCACACGGGCAAGTCGGTCGAGGAGCTGCACGACGACATGGAGCGTGACCGCTTCTTCGACCCCCAGGAGGGCGTCGAGTACGGGTTGATCGACCGGGTGATCGAGAGCCACGAGCTGCCGCGGCGGCCGTCGGGGTTCGAGTGAACGCTAACCGAGCAAGTGCACAGCGGCGCCGACCTCGATCGTGCCGGCGCTGAGAATGTTGGCTCTCAGGCCACCCCGGTGCACGAGTCCTCCGAGCACGCCGGGGTGGGTGAGCCGCTCCAGGTGCACGCAGGGCTCACACAGGCGACGGCCCTCGCATTCCACCTCTCCCACCGTGAACCGGCGGCCCACCAGCGGGTTGAGAGCCACACCCCGTGTGACCAGGTTCCTGCGGGCCTCGACCGCTCCGAGCCGCGCGCCGCCCGGCAGCTCCAGGGACTCGAGCACCTCGGCCTCGATCAATGTGAGCGCCCGTCCGTCACCGGTCCCGCCGGAGAAGGTGCCCACCCCCGCGGCGTAGCGGTCGCCCTCGAGGCCGTGGCCGGGGACGGCTCGCACGCGGTCCACGAGGTGGGGCTCCTCCTCGGCCCGGGGGACCACCGCGATGGCCTCCACGCGCCCCTTCCTCCGGGGCGGCGCCCCGTAGGGGTCGGGGCCCGAAAGCGACCGGTCGAAGGCCGCCACCACCCACGCCGCCTCGATCTCCCCCGGGTCCCCGCCGGCCGGGTCGTGCACGACGCCCGGCGGCACCCCGAACAACACAACGCCGCGCCTGGTCTGGCCCGCCCGGATCACGGCGAGGAACTGGCCGGGCCAGCTGAAGCCGGCGGGGCGCGAATGGGCACCAGTCCGAGGTTTCGCACCGCGAGCCACTCTCGCCACAGCGCCATCGGGTCGGACCCGGCGGAAGGCACGGGCACCTGCTCCACGCCTACCACGACGGCCAGCGCCGCGGCCACAGAGCGCAGGTCGAGGCCGCTCGACATCACTACGCGAAGTAGAAGACCAGGCCGAGCACGACGTACAGGGAAAGCAGCTGCACGCCCTCGAACCAGTTGGACTCGCCATCCTGGGTCACGAAGTTGGCGATCAGGACGGCAAACAGCAGACCGCCGAGCTCGTAGCCGTTGAATACCAGTGCCATCG